>OGHU01002308.1_pt1 | contig 9972 bp, 9 predicted proteins | sample 1571521 | NCBI WGS metagenome assembly OGHU01 (sample SAMEA2581963, study PRJEB24529) | metagenome | biome: Human gut stool | place: China | collected 2011 | reverse complement strand
TTCCCTACACGACGCTCTTCCGATCTGAGGGCGGCGAGAAATGGGACCTTGCACCGCTTCCGTTTAAAAAGCTCAAAACGACAATGGCTCACTGGCAGAATGAGCTCTACAACTGTGGCTGGAACAGTCTGTTCTGGGACAATCATGACCTGCCGCGTATCGTGTCAAGATGGGGCAATGACAGGGAGTACAGAGTGGAATCTGCAAAGATGCTTGCTATATTGCTGCACGGCATGCAGGGTACACCATACATCTATCAGGGCGAGGAGCTGGGCATGACAAATGTACAGTATGATATCGAGGATTATAAGGACTGCGAAATCATAAACATGTATCATGAGCGCCTTGAAAAAGGATACTCAAAGGATGAAATCATGAAGTCCATTTACGCAAAGGGCCGTGACAATGCAAGGACACCTATGCAGTGGGATGACTCGGCAAATGCCGGCTTCACCACAGGAACACCTTGGATAAAGGTAAATGACAATTACGGCAAAATAAATGCCAAATCACAGGTGGATGACCCTGATTCAATCTTTAGCTGCTACAAGAAGCTTGTTCAGCTGAGAAAGGATTATCCGGTATTTGTTGATGGTAAGTTTACACTTTTACTTGAGGATGATGAGAATATTTTTGCATACAGCAGAAAGAATGAAGAAAAGACCATGATTGTTGTGTGCAATTTCTTTGACAAGGAGATACCAATGCCGCTTGCAAAGGAGTGTGAGGGCATGGAGGTGCTGATTTCAAATTATAAGGATACCTCTGATATGTCAGTGCTCAGACCTTATGAGGCCAGGATGTATATACGATAGATAAAATTGATACCGCTTGTTTTTATAAAGGTGTTTTATAAAAGCAGGCGGTATTATTGTATTTTTTAAGGATAATGTATATAATAAGTTACCGAAAAAATTCAATGGACGATGAAAGGAACCAATTCCATGTTTGATATAATAATAATAGGCAGTGGTCCGGCAGGACTGTCTGCAGCAATATATGCAAAGAGAGCCAATCTGAATGTGGCAGTAGCAGAAAAAGAATACGAGGGGACAGGCCAGATAGCTGAGAGCGGAAATGTGAACAACTATCTGGGGATTCCCAACATAAACGGATATGACCTGGGAGAAAAATTCAGGGAGCATGCAGTGTTTCTTGATGTAGAATTTATCGAAAAAGAAGCAGTGCAGATAGAAGCAGTGCAAAATGGTGAGAAAGAAGAACCAGTGATATACAGAGTGAAATTCGATGATGACACGATAGCAGAGGCAAGAGCGCTCATCTATACCGCAGGAGCATATCCGAGAAAGGCAGGAGTGCCGGGAGAGGCTGAGTATACCGGAAAGGGAGTATCTTACTGCGCAATCTGTGACGGAGCATTCTATAAAGGAAAGACAGCCGCAGTGCTGGGCGGCGGAGATACCGCTTTGGATGATGCATTATATCTGTCCGATATATGTGAGAAGGTCTATCTGGTTCACAGAAGAGACAGCTTCCGCGGTGCACAGAGCACAGTTGAGCTCTTAAAGCAGAAAGAAAATGTAGAGCTTGTCCTAAACGAAACAGTGACAGAAATATATGGAGAAAAAAAGCCAACAGGCATAAAGCTTAAAAGTGGCAGAGAGCTCGCCTTAGACGGAGTATTCGTGGCATATGGCTCAGTACCGCAGTCAGAGCTTATAAAGAATCTGGTGCAGCTTGATGAGAGAGGATATGTAGTGGCAGGTGAGGACGGCATCACATATGCCGCAACAAAAAATGGTGACCATGATAGAAGCGTCCAGCCGGGACTGTATGTGGCGGGAGATGTCCGTACCAAGACACTGCGTCAGGTGGTAACCGCAGTATCTGACGGCGCAAATGCCGCAACGACAGCCGCAGAGTATTTAAGGGACATTAATGGCTATAAACAAAATATATAACCACGCACAAATAATTTGTATAACTGATAGCATTGACTTTCAACACACACGTTTGTATAATAGTCTCATCAATTCCTAGTAACACAATAGATTATGTAAGAATTAACGGGAAGAAGAAAACAATGAGATTTAATACAAGCTTACTTCATGCCGGCGTGACAAAAGAGGCAAATGGCTCTACACTGCCACCGGTATATCAGACAAGCGCCTTCGAGCAGGAGAGCGCGGCAGATCTGGAAAAAATATTTGAAAAACGCTCTAAAAACACAAAGGAGAGATAAAAATGGCAGTTCGTCAGATCCGCGTTATTGGGGATGAAATTTTAAATAAGAAATGTAAACCGGTGAAAGAGATGACCGACCGTACAAAAGAACTGATCGAAGATATGTTCGAGACAATGTATGAGGCAAACGGTGTAGGTCTTGCCGCACCACAGGTAGGTATTTTAAAAAGAATTGTAGTAATTGATGTAGAAGACGGATATCAGTATGTACTGATCAACCCGGAAATTATTGAGCAGGACGGGGAGCAGACCGGTTATGAAGGCTGCTTAAGCGTTCCTGGAAAAACAGGCGTTGTTACAAGACCAAACCATGTAGTAGTAAGAGCGTTAGATGAGAACATGGATGAGATCGAAGTAGAAGGCGAAGGCTTACTTGCAAGAGCCATCTGCCATGAATGTGCCCATTTAGACGGTCAGCTTTATACTGAACTGGTAGAGGGCGAACTGATGGATACAGAAACTGAAAGTGAAGAAACGATCACAGAAGAGTAAACGCCGATTTTGAAAGGACTGAGAAATATACATGCGTATTGTATTTATGGGAACGCCGGATTTTTCCGTTCCGGCATTAAAAGCATTAGTTGAAGCGGGGCATCAGGTAACAGCTGTTGTGACCCAGCCGGATAAGCCTAAGGGCAGAGGAAAAGATGTCCAGATGACTCCGGTTAAGATCCAGGCTTTAGAATATGGCATTCCGGTATACCAGCCTGTAAAGGTAAAAACACCGGAATTTGTAGAAGTATTAAAGAAAGAAGCACCAGATGCCATTGTTGTTATCGCTTTTGGTCAGATCTTATCCAAAGAGATCCTGGATCTGCCAAAATATGGCTGTGTAAACATCCATGCATCCTTACTTCCAAAATACCGTGGTGCAGCACCGATCCAGTGGGCTGTGATCGACGGCGAAAAAGAGACCGGTGTTACGACCATGATGATGGATGTTGGCCTGGATACAGGTGACATCTTAGAGACAAAGGTGATCCCCTTAGATCCAAAGGAAACAAGCGGCAGCTTATTTGAGAAGTTAAGTGAAGCAGGCGGTCCATTGATCCTGTCTACCCTTGAAAAACTGGAAAAGGGAACTATTACAAGAACTCCTCAGGGCGAGTCAGGCACCAGCTATGCAAAGATGCTTACAAAGACTTTAGGCGATATCAACTGGACCATGTCAGCCACAGCCATTGAGCGTCTGATCCGCGGCTTAAATCCATGGCCAAGTGCTTATACTTTTTATAATGGAAAGACTTTAAAAATCTGGGATGCAGATGTATTAGAGGAAGCAGTTCCTACAGATGCAGTTCCGGGACAGGTCCTTCAGGCTGACAAACATGGATTTACAGTCGCAGCAGGAGAGGGAATTTTAAAGATCAATGAACTTCAGTTAGAAGGAAAGAAACGTATGGCAGCAGATGCACTGCTGCGTGGCTTTACTATTACACCGGGAGAGATCCTGGGACATCAGGAGTAAAGATCCTGTTGTGGGAAACACAACCATCACTGTATGGAATAGAAAGAGAGTGATCTTATGTACGGCTACATGCCTATGTATTATTTTGACCCAACTTATGTCCTGATCATCATCGGCGTGCTCCTTTCTATGGGAGCATCTGCAAAGTTAAATGCTACCTATGGCCGTTATTCTTCCGTAGCCAGCCGCTGCGGCATGACCGGTGCCCAGGCAGCACAGCGGATTTTACAGTCCCAGGGAATTTATGATGTGACGGTGCGCCATGTATCAGGAAGACTGACGGACCATTATGACCCAAGAAGCAAGACTGTCAACCTGTCTGATACAGTTTATGGTTCTACCTCTATTGCAGCTATTGGTGTGGCAGCCCATGAGTGTGGCCATGCTATTCAGGATGCAAGAGATTATGTGCCCTTAAGACTGCGTGCAGCCTTAGTTCCGGTAGCTAATTTCGGTTCCCAGATCTCATGGCTCCTGATCATCCTTGGTATCGTATTAGGAGGAACCGGACTGATCAATCTTGGCATCCTTATGTTTTCACTGGCTGTTCTGTTCCAGATCATTACACTGCCTGTAGAGTACAATGCTTCTCACAGAGCGGTAGCGCTCCTTGACTCCATCGGTATTTTAGAGGGCCGGGAAGTAGGACAGACCAGACAGGTATTAAATGCAGCGGCACTGACGTATGTTGCCGCAGCCGCAGCATCCCTGCTGCAGCTTTTAAGACTTATGCTCCTGTTTGGAAACAGACGCAGAAATGACTAGAAAGGGGAACATGATATGGCAAAAGCCATAGACAGAGGCCTGGAAAACCGGGAGATTGTACTGGGTGTCCTGACAGAGGTACTGGATAAGGGCAATTTCGTCCATCTGGTGTTAAATCAGGCTTTAAGCAAATACCAGTATCTGGAAAAACCAGACCGGGCATTTATCACCAGGGTGACAGAAGGAACTCTGGAATATCTGCTTCAGATCGACTATATCATAAACAGTTATTCAAAAACAAAAACAGAAAAAATGAAACCGCTCATCCGTAATATCCTGCGGATGAGCGTCTACCAGCTCCTTTACATGGACCGTGTACCAGACAGTGCTGTTTGCAATGAAGCAGTCAAACTGGCCATACACCACCATTTTCAGGGGCTGAAAGGCTTTGTAAACGGAGTTTTGCGTACCATTGCAAGAAATAAGGAAGATCTGGATCTTTCCAGTCCGTATTTACGTTACAGCCTTCCGCAGTGGATGTATTCCATGTGGGAAAAAGACTGGGGAAAGGAAAATGCAGAAAAGATTGCAGAATCTTTCTTAAAGGAACGCCCTGTATGGGTGCGCTGTAATTTTAATCTGGCTTCCAAAGAAGAGATCCTGGCTTCCCTGAAGGCACAGCAGGCTACAGCAAAACCGGTAGAAGGTTTTGAGGCGATGCTTGCATTATCTGATTATGACTATTTAGAAAGCCTGGAAGCTTTTCAGAAAGGCTGGATCCAGGTGCAGGATATCAGCTCTGCTTTAGTAGGAGAACTGGCTGCGCCGAAAAAAGACAGCTATGTTATGGATGTATGTGCAGCTCCTGGTGGAAAAAGCCTTCATATAGCAGATAAATTACAGGGGACCGGCTGTGTGGAAGCAAGGGATCTTACATACCAGAAGGTGGCTCTTATTGAAGAAAATGCCAGCCGTATGGGGACAGTCAATGTAAAGGCTGTTCAGTGGGATGCAACAGAATTTGATCCTGCAAGTGAAAATAAAGCGGATCTTGTGATTGCGGATCTGCCCTGCTCCGGTCTGGGAATTATTGGAAGAAAGCCGGATATTAAATATCACACCACAGAAGAAAACTTAAAAGAACTGGCAAAGCTGCAAAGAGAGATCCTTTCTGTTGTATGGAAATACGTAAAACCAGGCGGTCGTCTGATCTACAGCACCTGTACCATCAATAAAGAGGAAAATGCAGAAAATGCCCGTTGGATCACAGAAAATCTTCCTTTTAAGCCGGAAGACCTGACAGAAGCCTTTCCATTAAAGGGAGAAGCATTTGCGGGCTTGAAAGAGAACACATATCCGGGAGCAGACCTTAAAAATGGTCAGATCCAGATCCTTCCAGGCATTTCTCCTTTTGAAGACTTTGACGGCTTTTTCATCAGTGTTTTCAAGCGTACATTATAAGGAGTATTGAAATATATGTTAGACCTGATCGATACAAAAGGTAAAAAAGATATAAAGTCCATGACACTGGAAGAAGTGACAGCAGAGATGACAGCCCTGGGAGAGAAATCTTTCAGGGCAAAGCAGCTTTATGACTGGCTACATGTAAAGCTGGCAGAAAGCTTTGATGATATGAGCACACTGTCCAAGGACCTGCGTCAGAAACTGAAGGAAAATTACAGTCTTACCGCTTTACAGGTAGCAGGAGAGCGCATTTCAGCTATTGACGGTACCAGAAAATACCTGTTCCGATTAGAAGATGGCAATGTGATCGAAAGCGTGTGGATGCAGTATCACCACGGGAATTCTGTATGTATTTCTTCCCAGGTGGGCTGTCGTATGGGCTGCCGCTTCTGTGCATCTACTCTGGATGGCATGGAGCGAAATTTACGTCCTTCTGAGATGCTGGACCAGATCTACCGTATCCAGACCATTACAGGAGAGCGGGTGTCCAATATCGTAGTCATGGGTTCCGGAGAACCGATGGATAATTATGATAATGTAGTCCGCTTTATCCGCCTGATCTCAAATGAGAAGGGCTTAAATATCAGCCAGAGAAACTTAACGATCTCAACCTGTGGCATTGTTCCTGGAATTAAAAAATTTGCAGAGGAAGGCCTTCAGGTCACACTGGCACTGTCCTTACATGCCCCAAATGACGAAGTGCGAAAGACATTAATGCCCATCGCAAACAGTTTTAAATTAAAGGATGTACTGGAAGCCTGCCATTATTATTTTGAAAAAACAGGAAGAAGACTTACCTTTGAATACAGTCTTGTAAAAGGGGTAAATGACAACCTGGAAGAGGCCAAGGCTCTTACAGAGCTGATCAAAGACCAGCATGGTCATGTAAATCTGATCCCGGTCAATCCGATCAAGGAACGTGATTATGTTCAATCTGACCGGAAGGCAATTGAGCAGTTTAAAAATTATCTGGAAAAACATGGCATTAACGCAACGGTGCGCAGGGAAATGGGCCGTGATATCGGCGGTGCCTGCGGCCAGTTAAGAAAGAGCTATCTGGAGGAAGGAGAGATCTGATATGGAAGCATATGCACTGACAGACACAGGAAGAGTTCGTTCCATGAATCAGGATTATATCTACGCTTCCCCTGAAAAAGTAGGCTCCCTGCCGGATCTTTTCCTGGTAGCAGATGGAATGGGCGGTCATAAGGCGGGGGATTATGCTTCCCGTTTCATGGTGGAAAACCTGGTGGTATACTTAACCCACCGCCATGACGGTCCCTGTGTTACCCAGATAAAAGAGGGGATAAAAACAGTCAATAAAGCCCTTTACGAGATGTCTTTAGAGAGAGAAGAATTTCAGGGAATGGGATGCACCTTAGTGGCTGCTGTGATCGAAGACGGTGTTCTGTATGCAGCCAATATAGGAGACAGCCGTTTATATCTGATCCATGACGGCTCTATCCGCCAGATCACCCGGGATCATTCTTATGTAGAAGAAATGGTGGCAATGGGAATGATGCAGAGAGGAAGCGCGGATTACAACCGGAAAAAGAACATTATTACCCGGGCAGCAGGCATCCGTCCTGATATTGTGCCTGATTTCTTTGAGGAAGAATTAGAACAGGGGGATTATATCCTTCTGTGTTCCGATGGACTGAGCAATATGGTAGACAACGATACCCTATGTTCCATTATCCTTTCTGAAGGGTCTTTAAAAGAAAAAGCGCAGCGTCTCATCGCTGAGGCCAATGAAAGAGGGGGAACAGATAACATAGCAGTTGTACTGGTAAAACCTGAGGAAGGAGGGATGGGATCATGTTAAATCCTGGAACCTATCTTCAGGACCGTTATGAGATATTGGGACGGATCGGTTCCGGTGGTATGTCTGTGGTTTATAAGGCAAAATGTCATACCTTAGACCGCCTGGTGGCCATTAAAGTGTTAAAAGAAGAGTTTGCCTCTGATGAAAATTTTGTCAGTAAATTTAAAATGGAAGCACAGGCAGCAGCCAGGCTGTCCCATCCCAATATTGTTAATGTTTATGATGTAGTGGACGAAGGTGACCTTCATTATATCGTCATGGAGCTGATCGAGGGTATTACCTTAAAGAACTATATCGAAAAGAAAGGTTTTCTTGAAAATAAAGAGGCCATTGGTATTGCCATCCAGGTGGCACAGGGAATTGCCGCTGCACATGAGCAGCATATCATCCATCGTGATATCAAGCCTCAGAATATGATCATTTCAAAAGATGGAACGGTCAAGGTAGCAGACTTTGGCATTGCAAGGGCTGTATCCAGCCAGACGATGAATGCGACAGCGGTAGGTTCTGTCCATTATATTTCGCCGGAGCAGGCAAGAGGCGGATACTGTGATGAGCGAAGTGATATTTATTCCTTTGGCATCACTCTTTATGAAATGGTCACCGGCAGAGTACCATTTGAAGGAGACAATACAGTTGCTGTTGCTCTTGCTCACTTAGAGGAGGCAGTTACACCTCCTTCCCGGTTAAATCCAATGGTAAGCCGCGGTTTAGAGGAGATCATTTTAAAATGTACCCAGAAAAAGCCGGATAGACGTTATCCTTCTATTGGGGATGTGATCACAGATCTTCGTCATGTAATGGTAGATCCGGATTATGATATTTATGGATCCGGACTGGAGACAGATGAGGAAAATGATCCGTCCATAACCCGGCCTATTTCCAGGGAAGAACTGGCGCAGATCCAGGGACGGCGCAGAAGCCGCGTGGAAGAAGCAGCAGTGCAGGAAGTGGAACCGGAAGAAGATGAAACAGAAGAACCTGAGGATTTTTCGGATGAAGATGAATATGAGGAAAAATCTCAGCCAGAACAGCCTACGCACAAAAAGAGAACTGTAAAGAAAAAGGAAAAAGATGTAAGTACCCAGTTTGAACGGATCATTATGGTCATGGGAATTGTGGCGGCTATTTTAGTGGCAGTTGTGGTCATTTTTGTATTTTCCAGACTGACCGGGCTTTTCTGGTCCAAGACAGATCAGAACAAGGAAACAGAAGTGGTCACCAGCGAAGAACCAACAGAAAGTATCAATGTTTCCCTGGCAGATGACCAGACTTATATGCCAAATGTCCTGGGACTTCCAAAGGATATGGCAGAAGCAAAATTAAAAGAATACAACCTGGTGATGAGTGTGGAAGCAGAAGATTATTCTGATAATTACAAACCGGACCAGGTAATGCGCCAGGATGTTGCAGAAGGCGAAGTGGTTGAGAAGTGGAGCACCGTAGGCGTGACCATCAGCAAGGGCAGCGACAAGGTAGATCTTACATCTTTGGGATTGGAACAGCTTTCCGGTGAAGATGCCCAGAAGCTTCTTATAGAGAAAGAATTAAAAGTAACCTTAAAAGAAGAGTCAAATGATGGCGTTGATACAGGAAAGGTCATCCGCTACAGCCCGGAACAGGCCAAAGTGGGTGATACAGTAGAACTGGTAGTCAGCACAGGTCCAAAAACAGCCCAGGGCCAGGTGCCAAGATTATTAGGCAAAGATGAAGTAACTGCAGATGCCCTTTTAAAGGCAGCTGGCTTAAAAACAGGTACTGTGACCTATGATTATGATGCAGGAAAGCCGGAAGGTACAGTTCTGACCCAGTCTGCCCTTCCTGGAACAGTTCTTGAGCCTTCTTCCACGGTTGATTATGTGATCAATAAAATGGAAGAAGAGGGAAGCACCCAGGCACAGGCAGAAGAGAACCATTATTACATTGGTTCCATTGATACCACCTGCTCTTTAAGCAATTATATCGGACCTGCTTCCCAGACAAGCAGTGTAAAAATTTCTATCCGGTTAAAGCAGAAGGACGCAAGCGGGGCAGAAGTTTATACCCCTCTGATCAGTCCGAGACTGGTGGTAGGTTCCCAGGACATTCCTATTGTATTCCCAAGGATCCGTGGGGCATATGGTGTGGAAAATGGTACTGTAGAAGTGGTAGATGTAGAGAAGGATGCAGTGATCGCCTCTTATCCGGTCTCTTTCTTCCCGGTAGGTTAGGGTAATGTCCTCTCAGAGTTTTTCATGCACCTGCTTTTGCGGCCGATTTTCCGCCAGTCGCACCCGAATTTCATCAACGTACGCACCGCGTACGC
>OGHU01002304.1_pt1 | contig 9984 bp, 9 predicted proteins | sample 1571521 | NCBI WGS metagenome assembly OGHU01 (sample SAMEA2581963, study PRJEB24529) | metagenome | biome: Human gut stool | place: China | collected 2011 | reverse complement strand
GGCCGGGTGGTCGTAAAACAGTAAAATGAAAAATTGGTGAAAACCTTGAGTTTTCAAAGGGTGCGGCGTGACTTCGGTCACGCCGTTTCCTCTTTCATCAGCTCATTCAGCGGGATGAAGCCCAGCCCATCGTACTGGATGTGAATGTGCTGCACACGCTTCCCGCTGGATTTGTCCGGTGCGTCCACATAGATGGCGGACACCAGTTCCCGCAGAGCGTAGCCGTCCAGCTTATCGATGCCCACATACTTGTGCGCCGTCTGAATGAACTTCTCAACGTTTTCGTTCTGTCGTTCCTGTACTTCAATTTCCTGTCGCAAAGTTACGCACTCGGTCTCCAACTGCTTCTGCTCCGTTTCATAGGTCAGGCTCAGCATATCGAAGCGCTCATCACTCAGCCGTCCGCAGGCGTTGTCCTCGTAAATCCGGATGAACAGCCGTTTCAGTTCAGCGATGCGGTTTTCGTTCCGTTCCAGCCGTTTCCTTCGGATGCGGATCTGCTCACTGCTTTCCAGCCGGAGTTGTTCCTCCATCACTGCACGGAAATGTGCCTCATGCCGCAGAATGTAGCCCGTCACAGCCTGAATGTGTTTCAGGACTATGTGGCTGAGTACGGTTTCCCGGATGTAATGAGTACCGCACTTGTCCTTGTGCTTCTAATGGAGAGAACAGTCAAAGAACGCGCCCTCCGGTCGGTAATTGTTCGTCGCCCCTTAATACAGCTTCTCACCGCAGTCGGCACAGTACACCAGCCCGGAAAAGATGCTGCTTCGGCCTGTACGGGTATTGCGATGCCGCTGCTGGCGCACCTGCTGTACCTTCTCAAACACGGCTTCCTCGATGATGACCTCATGTGTATTGGGGAAGATGGCTTGCTTCTCAAGGGGATTGTCCCGCTGCTTCTTGTCCCAGATGGAGTTGGTATAGGTCTTGAAGTTCACCGTACAGCCCGTGTACTCCCGCCGTTCCAGAATCGCCACAACGGTACTGCTGTGCCAGTCGCAGGGGTCCTCCGGTTTCTTGTTTGGGGTCTTGATGCCCTGCAAGGCCCTGTATGCGCTGGGCGTTAGCACCTTGTCCGCTTTCAGTTGGTTGGCGATCTGCATGGGACCACGGCCCTTCATACACAGGTCGAAGATGCGTTTCACCACATCAGCGGCTACCGGGTCAACCACCCAGCGGCGGGGGTTCTCCAGGTCTTTTACATAGCCATAGGGCACATTGGTGGTCAGGGGTACGCCTCGCTCACCCTTGGCTTTCTGGACGGCTCTGATCTTGCGGCTGGTGTCCCGGGCATAGAACTCGTTGAACCAGTTTTTGATGCCCGCAAAATCGTTGTCCACACGGTTAGGGTCAATGGTGTCGTAGTTGTCGTTGATGGCGATGAAACGAACACCGTTCTGCGGAAAGGTGAAGTTGGTGTAAAGCCCGGTCAGCGCGGAGTTGCGGCCCAGTCTGGAAAGGTCTTTGGCGATCGCCACGGCCACCCGTCCCGCCTCGATTTCGGCCAGCATGGCCTGAAAGCCGGGACGGTCATAGGTCACACCGCTTACACCGTCATCCACGAAAAAGGTTGGGTTGGGGAAGTGATGCTCCCTGGCATACTGCAAAAGCATGGCCTTCTGAGACGAGATTTGTCAAGGTTATTTTCTCCCGCTGAATACAAATGTCCAACTTTACTGTGAATAGCTCAGATATAATAAACACAGAGCCGCAGAATGGCCAGGGTTGCCATCACCGCCGCAATGATTAGGATGGTGTTTCGGTTTTCTCCGGCCACTCCGATGTCAATCATACTGGCCAGGGCAGTAGGCAGCAGCATGGCTGTCACAGCGGAGAGCAGCATCAGCGCCAAGAGGGCGGCCACATGCTTTCCGCTGAGTTTTACACGGGAAAAAATCGTACCCATAGTTTTCCTTTCTGCTCGTCGTACTCGCATTTTAGCTTGACAGGGCAAATAGCAAATGATAGTATAAATGAAACGATAGTATCATAGATGCTATGAATATCACAGAAGCAGGCGTTGTCAATAGTCCGAGCGAAAGTGGAACAAATGACAATCCTTGTTTCAATGATACGCAATTAAAGGAGACGTTTCTTATGCGAAGGACAACGGCTACAACAGACTATCTGAAAGAATGTATGGGTACAGCGTTGCTGGAACTAATGAAAGAAAAACCCATTGAAAAAATCAGTATTGAGGAGATGACTGCCAAGGCAGATGTAGGTCGCTCCACTTATTTCCGTTATTTCAAAAGTAAAGATGAAGTTCTGTCTTTCAAAATCACATGTCTGTGGAAGCGCTTTTCCGACGAACACGGTGCTACCAACTTCGCCACTGGTAGTTATGACGGCATCAGGCTGTTTTTTGAATTTTGCCTTTCCACTCGTCCTATTTGTGATCTGCTCTACTCAGCTGATCGCCAATATGTGATTCTAAACTTCTATTTACAAGAAGCGGCATCCATTGTCGCTAATGCCGATGCCAAAACGCACTACTTTATCCAATTTATTACATATGGATTGTTTGGGCTTATGAATGCGTGGGTATTACGAGGCTATAAAGAAACCCCACAGGAAATGGCACAAATAGTTTGCGATTGGGAAGCATCTTCGGAGGAGAAATAACATAGAGGGGGGTAAACATATGGGAAAAATCATTCGACGCATTCTAACAATTATTCCAGCGGTGGCTTTACAATCGCTCTGGCTTTTGCTGTTGATGAAATGGCTGACCCCTTACGCACCGATTATTGTGTCACTGCTTTCCGTTGCAGCGTTTTTCTTGGTGGTATTTATTATTATAAAGAGAGATGAAACCGCTTATAAATTGCTTTGGCTGCTGGTTATTCTGTCACTACCTTTGGTAGGAGCGTTACTATATCTGCTCTTTGGAAATAAACGGACGGCCCGCCCTCTAAAAAGGCGCTTGCAGCAAGTTCAAAAGAGTTGCAATCCGCAGCCTCTTCCAATAAAAGAAGCGCCCTTTGACGGCGAAAAACGCATGGGGCAAACAGTGCGGTGGCTGGAAGAAAAAACGCAATATCCGATGTGTGCAGTTGAGCAGGTTCGTTACTATCCGTTGGGCGATAATATGTTCCCTGATATGCTTGCCGATTTGAAAAATGCAAGAAACTCGATTTACGTAGAATACTTCATTATTGAGCCGGGGCATATGTGGGACGCAATCGTGAACGAACTGGAAGTAAAAATGGAGCAGGGCGTTGATGTACGTGTGATATACGATGATCTTGGCAGTATTTCTTCGTTCAATTTCAGTAATGTCCGTGAACTGAAAAAGAAAGGCATTCCATGTATTCCTTTTAATCCTTTCCTTGCCTTAAAAGGAACTGCAAACTATCGCGATCATCGCAAAATGCTGATTATTGACAACGAAGTTGCTTATAGCGGAGGTATCAACTTATCAGATCGGTATATCAATTTGGAACATCCCTATGGACACTGGAAGGACACAGGCTTTCGGATTACTGGTGAGCCAGTAAAAAATTTTACCCATATGTTCTTGACCTTTTGGAACGCATTTTCGCTGGAAAAAGAAGCAGGACAGCTTGCAATGCCCACATATCCCAAAAGGTATCCTGCGCCGCCGCACACATTTGATGGTTATGTGCTTAGTTACTACGATTCGCCCCTTAACCATGAAGCTACCAGTAATCAGCTCTTTATTGACTTGCTTTCTCAAAGCACGGATTACGCATGGTTTTTTACACCGTATCTTATGCTTGGCGATGACTTGATGGATGCAATGATTTCCGCTGCTCAACGTGGTGTAGACGTGCGGATCATTATGCCCGGCATCCCTGATAAGAAGCTGATTTTCCGTATGTCTCGGAGCTTTTATCAGGTGTTGCTGACTGGCGGCATCAAGATTTATGAGTATACTCCCGGCTTCGTTCATGCAAAGAGCTTTGTATCAGACGACAAAGTTGCGACGATAGGAACTGTCAATCTGGACTACCGCAGTCTCTTTCTCCACTTTGAAAACAATTCGTTCTTTTATCGTTCCAGTATTATTGCAGCAATAAAGGACGATTTCATCGCTACACAGGCAAAATGTAAAGAGGTAAAGCCCTATGATATGAAACATTATTCGCGCCGCTGGGTCGTAGATGGTGTCCTTCGTATTTTCGCACCGCTATGTTGAGGTTTTTATGAAGCATTTTCTTATGTGTCTGCTATATATCGCGGCGTTAGGGGTTCTCTCCTTTGTAGTGGGGCGCTTGATCCCGAAGCATTGGTTTCACGCCGATCGTTTTCCTTGGGTCTGCCACCCGGCAGAGCAAAAACTATGGAAGCGGCTTCATGTTCGGAAATGGCAGGCAAAGATCCCCGATATGAGCCGCATATTCGTTAAAATCATGCCGGAAAAGAAACTGACAAAGGAAAACTATGAGAACTTGCCGCGCATGATAGAAGAAACTTGCGTGGCAGAGTGGACACATATTCTGTTGTCTATCGCCGGTCTTGGACTGCTGAAAATATGGTCCGGTGTTGGCGGGGTATGTATAACGATTATCTACATTGTGCTGGGTAATTTGCCGTTTATTGTTGTCCAGCGCTATAATCGCCCACGCCTGCAAAAGCTGTTTGCTATGCAGCAAAGGAAAAAATAGGAGATTCAAATGCAAACACTAATTCTAAGCTGCAACACTGGCGCAGGGCATAACTCCTGTGCGCAAGCAGTTCAGGAAGCCTACCACTCTCGCGGAGAAATCTGCAATATTACAGATTCTTTGCAGTTTATTTCAGAAAAAGCATCCACGTTTATTTCTAATTGGCATACCCGAATTTACCGCCATGCTCCAAGGCTTTTTGATGCTGGGTATCAGCGTGCGGAATCTCACGAAGATATTTTTTGTGAGGGAACGCCGATCTATAAGCTACTTTCCTCCGGCGCAGAGCGGATGTATCAATACATCCGCTCTGCAGGCTACGATAATATTATCTGTACTCATGTATTCCCAGCCTTGGCGTTGACAGAAATGCGCCGACAGCACCCATGCTTACAGCTTGTAACGAGCCACATTTCTACAGACTATACCTGCGCTCCCTGCACAGCGGATTCTGCGCTGGACTGGTATTTCATTCCGTCCACTTCGCTGTTAGGTGAGTTTGAACAATGTGGACTTCAACCTCAAAAGCTGATCGCCAGTGGAATCCCTGTGCGGCAGCAATTCTACCAGCGTGTGTCACAAGAAGCAGGAAAAGCCAACGCCGGAATCTCTCCTGCTCATCAGCATATTTTAATGATGTGCGGTAGCATGGGCTGCGGTCCAATGGAGGAGATTATATCGTATCTCTGCCCTTACCTCACAACAGAACAAGAACTTAGTGTTGTATGCGGCACAAATGATGATTTACGCAAAAAACTCCAAAAAAGAACAGAAAAGTATTCTCAAGTTCATGTTCTGGGAACCGTCAATAATGTGCCGCAGCTCATGCAAGCCTCAGACCTATTCCTGACAAAGCCCGGAGGTCTAAGTACATCTGAGGCAATGGCGGCAGAGTTACCAATGGTGCTTATCGATGCAGTGGCTGGCTGCGAGACACATAATCTGAATTTTTTTCTGCGTAATGGAATGGCCGTCACAGCCAATACGCCAAAAGCAATCGCAGACACCACAATAAAAACGCTAAATGCCCCAGTGCTTCTTTCTAAAATGCGCGCGGCAATGCGGTCGCAGACGGAATGTACGGCAGCCGATAAAATCTATGAATGGATATACAGTCATGCAAAGTAATCATATAAAGCCGGAAGTTAATTACCGTGAGTTCCGCATCCATAAACTTAATACACCTGAATTTTCTCACGTCAGGCTATTGCTTTACTGGCCAATTTTCGGCTTGCTGTTTTTGTTTCTTGAGCGGTTGCAACCGCAACGAAATTACTATCCCGTCTATTGTGGACTCGATGATATAATACCATTTTGTGAATGGGCGTTGATTCCGTATCTATTTTGGTTTGTCTTTCTAATCGGTACGTTGGTTTATACTTTTTTCGTCGATGTACCTGCATTTCGGCGTATGATGTATTTTGTGATAGTCACCTATACGATCACGGTTTTGATTTACCTGTTCTTTCCAACCTGCCAAAATTTGCGGCCAGAAGCATTTGTACGCAATAATCTACTTACACGCTTTATTGAATTATTCTATAGTTTCGATACCAATACAAATGTTTGCCCCTCACTTCATGTAATAGGCTCTGTTGCCGCGATGTTTGGGTTATGGGATTGCAAGGCGCTCCAAAGCGTCGGATGGAAAATCGCTGCTACATCAATCGCCGTGTGTATCAGTCTCTCCACCGTTTTTATGAAACAGCATTCTATCATGGATGTTCTCGCTGCATTGCCAGTCTGTTTCTTTGGTTGGTGGATTGCCTATAAGATACTCCCCAATAATAAAACAAACCGATTTCTTACGAGGATGTAATCATGGATAAATCCTACAAAAAGCCGCTTCTACTAATCACGTTTGGGGTGATCTTATTTGCGGCATTCAACAATCTAAACTATGTTGCCAACTTTCTAAAATCGTGTATTGGCTTGCTCGCTCCGATTTTATCAGGCCTTTTGCTGGCCTTTGTTCTGAGTGTACCCGTGCGCGGACTGGCAAAGAGGCTTCGACGAAAGCTGACTAAAGCTACAGATCGGCAAATAGACATGATAAGCCTGTTACTGACGCTGATATGTGTTATTGCGATTATTGCTCTTCTGTGTGTAATTGCGATTCCACAGCTCACTGCATCTGTAAAAAGCATTGCTGCTCTTGTTCAAGAAAAATGGCCTGACTGGGTCGGCTTATTGCAAAGATACGGCATTGACACAGAGAAACTGTCGGCACATTTTGCTGCGCTCGATTGGAAATCTATTCTGCAAAGCATTTCGAGCGAAATGAACACAGTGATTTCCTCAGTTGCCAATGTTGCTGGCTCTACGGTATCTGCGATTGCTGATGTTGCAATTTCACTTGTGATCACATTCTATGTGCTAATTGGATGGCGTGAATTGAGCAGTCAAAGCAAACGGGCACTGTATGCCTACTGTAAGGAATCCGTTGCAGATAGAATTTGCCATATTTCGAAACTTGCACATGACACCTATGCGAAGTTTCTTTCTGGTCAGTGTGTCGAGGTTATGATTCTTGGAACATTGATCTTTCTTTCGTTTTCTGTTGCAGGGATTCCATATGCGGGGCTAACAGCCGTTTTAACTGCCGCCTTTGCATTCGTTCCTTATATTGGAGGATTTCTCTCCTGCGCTTTCGGCATTTTATTTACTTTATTGGCGGCTCCGAACAAGGCGCTCCTATGCTTGATCGTCTATCAGGCAACTCAGTTTGTTGAAAATCAGTTCATCTATCCGCACGTCGTGGGAAACAGTGTAGGGCTATCCCCGTTCTGGACGTTGTTGGCGGTTTTGCTGGGCGGTAAACTGTTCGGTGTCCTTGGCATGATCTTCTTTATTCCGTTAATGGCTCTTGTATCTCAGCTTCTACACGAATCAATCGAACGGCGGCTGCATACCCGCAAACCGGAGCTGTCCAATGTACAAAGCAACTCAGACGAGAATGATAGTCCTCATAAATAAGTCAATTTTGCAGATAAAATTAGCAACTCAGGAAAAAATGATTTGCTTGGAGAAATCGAATCAAACATGAAAAAAACCTTTCGCATAAAATGCTTCAAACTAGTTTTAGGTGTGTCATTATGCTTTTTGATATATCTACTTGTTTCTTTAATTATTCCTCCGCTGATTGGAACACATGAAAAGAGTGATACGCAGGCAGAAGTATCCATAACAACGTCTGAACGAGTTTGCTTGATTGACAATAACGAGGATGCACTTCTTTGGAGGCTGAGGCTCATTCGTTCGGCACAGGAAGAAATCATTCTCTCAACCTTTGACTTCCGCGCCGACAGCAGTGGAACAGATGTGATCGCGGCGCTTTGGGGCGCGGCAGAGCGCGGCGTACAAGTACGGCTCATTATTGACGGAATCAATGCGCAACTGCATTTAAGCGGCAGTGATGTGTTTCAGGCATTGGCAGCGCACGACAATGTGGAGGTCAAATTCTACAACCCTATTCGGCTGACGCAACTTTGGACGGTCAATTATCGCTGCCACGATAAATACTTGATTATCGACCGATCTACATATCTTATGGGTGGGCGGAACACCAGCGACTTATTCCTTGGGAGTGGGGGTACGTCACGTCAGAACATAGATCGTGATATAGTCGTATACAACGGCGGTTTCACAACAGCGTCCGCTAATACCTTGTTAGAATATTTTGATAGGATATGGTTACTTGATACCAACCGTGCATTCCACGCAGAGGCTGAGAATCACAGGGTTAAAAAAGCTACTGCCATTCTTGCAAGACGTTGGACTGAGATCAATGACACAAAACAGTTAACAGCGATTAACTGGGAGACAGAAACGCTCCAGACAAATGAAGTCGCACTTTTAAGTGGTGATTGCACTGCGTGGAATAAGGAGCCGATGCTTCTGAATACCTTGACAACGCTGATGCAGAAGGGTGAACAAAATATTGTGTTGCAAACCCCATACATGATCTGCAACCAAGCTATGTATAATGCACTCAAAAAGGTCACCGACAATGTACAGGTACAGGTCATTACCAACGCGCCGCAGAGTGGAGCAAATCCGTGGGGCTGCGCTGATTATCTCAATCATAGGGATGATATTTTAGAAACGGGTGTTGATATATGTGAGTGGAACGGCAGCTTCTCCATGCACACTAAAACGATTCTGATTGATGATCGAATTAGCATCATCGGATCATTTAACTGGGATATGCGTAGTGCCTATCTGGATACGGAAATGATGCTGTTGATAGACTGTCCTGCACTAAATGCTATACTTCGGGATGAAGCACAGCAGATGATGTACGAGGGCAAAACCATATCACCAGACGGAGTGACAGTTACGGGAGAATTGTATATAACACCAAAAGTTTCAGCTACCAAACAAGTCCTTCAATCGCTGTTGCGTATTATTGTACGCCCGTTTCGATATGTTCTATAAAGTGCGCATTTCATGTATTCACATACGATACATGCTTCGTCAAAAAACGCCATCTCGTAATTTCACGAGATGGCGTTTTTGCATTATTCAGATATTTGCAAGAGGTCACGCCGCTTAGCGCTTCCTGTAATATGAATTATTTAAGCTACTGCATTGAATAATCAAGACATATTTCAAAAGAAAGGGGAACAGTAGAATGTAATAGGGTGATTGAAAATGTCTAAAAGAGCAAAAAAAGAAAAGCGCCCTGTTGCGAAAATCGACTTCAAGCCGTATGGCGCAGCAATCAAAGCCGGGCGCACAAAGCAGAAAGAATCCCGGAATAAGGCAGCCGATGCGCTGTTTATTTCGCCGCGCTATCTCGCCAACATCGAGAATAAGGGACAGCATCCCAGCGTACAGGTATTCTTAGAACTGATGTCCCGCTATCATATCTCTGTGGATCAGATTCTTCATGGTGAAACTATGGAGGGCAAGTCCACGGAGCGGATGCAGTTTGAAACGCTGTTGGACGAGCTGACGGATGCAGAAATCAAAATCCTTACAGGGTCGTCAAAGGCAATATTGGATGCGAGAGCGGACAGCGAGGGAGAAAATTGAATACGGTATAAGGAACGCTATGAACAGATAGTTCATGGCGTTTTTCTTTTGAAAAAGTTTGCCTGCGGTTTGCCAAATTGCGGCTGTGCCGCCGTTGTAGTAGTGAGGGAGATACCGTAGCAAGCATAGGGAGTGTAGCCACACTCCCGAAAAAGCACCTGTCTGTGCTTCGCTTGTTGGGATAATCCCAAACCCTTATTCGGAGCGGAAAGGACGGTGAACAAATGGCAAACCGAACGCGGAATATCGTGCTGCGCGTTCCTGTGACTGCCGCGGCCCGGCGAATTAATATAAATAGATTGCAGCAGATGGG
>OGHU01002299.1_pt1 | contig 10011 bp, 10 predicted proteins | sample 1571521 | NCBI WGS metagenome assembly OGHU01 (sample SAMEA2581963, study PRJEB24529) | metagenome | biome: Human gut stool | place: China | collected 2011 | reverse complement strand
CAGATAAATAACATTATACATAAACTCAAGCATGGAGTCCCTGACATCAGGCTGTGCGCTGTCATCGTCAATGAACACGAATCCATCATCACTGCCCTCCTCGGCTGCATACTCCTTCACCATAAGCTTAGACATTCTGCTGCTAAGCTTGTGATGAATATTCTTCATGCTGTCCCCCGGAGCATATTCTCTTATTCCGCTGACTTCGCTTCCCTTTAATGCTGTTCTGCTGCCCTCATTCTCCACACACAGCATTCCCTCTATATATTCCTCAGTATTAACGTCAAATAAGCGCGGCAAAGCTACTATCTTTACCACGCCCGGATTTTTTATTTTCATGCTGAATACGCAAAAAAAATCATACAGAGTTATTCTCTGTATATTTTCAAAATAACATCCACAATGCTGCCTTCTGTCCTTTCTGGTCACAATGGCTGTATTAGCGGCTCCCACAGTAAAAGACTGTGTTTTTTTCTGACTTTCATATTTCATGTCAACACGGGTAAGCGGAAATGGCATGACATTTTTTATGTCATATCTGATTTCATGCTCCCCCGCCCTTGTGACATATATTGTTTTCTGTCTGAATCCGTATCTGAGATTGAAACGGCTTAACATAAGCATGATAAATGAAAGAAAAGAAGCGGACACCACAAATACCAGCATAATAAATCCATCATAGGTTCTATACAGAACATTGTAGGTAATTACTGCGTATAGCAGAACAAAATACATTATTCTCCTGAAAATCATTTATACTTCCCCCCTGTTCTCAGGCTTTCCCCTTTTTAAGCCTCGGTACTGCTGTTGTTTCTAATATACTGGCGGCAAGCTGTCTGTCCGTAAGTCTCTCCATTCTCGCCTTGGAGCTTAAAACCAGTCTGTGAGATACTACATCCGGAAAAACGAACTTAACATCAGCCGGTACGCAGTAATCCCTGTCCTCATACAGTGCATGTGCCTTAGCCATCGCCGCAACAGCAAGGGTGCCTCGCGGGCTTACCCCAAGCTCAATGTAATCATTCTCCCTCGTAGCCCCTATAAGTCTTACTATATAATCATATATTGCATCATGGATATATACATTCTCAGACTCTAATTGCAGTGATAATATCTGTTCCTCATCCGTCACCTTCTCAATCAGTCTTAGCGGGTCAGACACTGCCCTTGCCTTAAGAATATTGATTTCCTGCTCTCTGTCCGGATATCCCATCGACAGTCTTATCATGACTCAATCCAGCTGTGATTCCGGAAGAAGCTGCGTTCCCGCACTGCCTTTGGGATTCTGTGTTGCAATGACAACAAACGGCTGCGGCACTTTTCGGCTCACACCATCCACCGTTACTTTGCCCTCCTCCATCACCTCAAGAAGCGCGGACTGTGTCTTTGGCGAAGTCCGGTTGATCTCATCCGCAAGAAACAGATTACACATGATCGTTCCCGGATGGTACACAAACTGTCCCGTCTCTTTCTGGTACATGTTAAATCCTACAATATCTGCCGGAAGCACGTCCGGTGTAAACTGTACACGGTGATCCAAAAGTCCCATGACGCGCGAAAAGGCGATGGCAAGTGTTGTCTTTCCCACTCCCGGCACATCCTCAATCAGAATATGCCCTCCCGCAAGAATTGTAGCAAAAGCTTTGGTAATACAGGCATCCTTCCCCGCAATCGCGCGTTTGACCTCTGCCAGAACCGTGGCTGCATACTCATATACTTTCTCCATATTTCCCCCTATGGTTTCTTTCTATAATTATTTGCATTTTATATAATAAAAAAACCCCCAACGAATCACATTGTTCGTCAAGAGTTCTTTTGCCATTTGATTCAATCAAAATAAGCTTTGCGAGTGCGCGATCAGGGGTTCGAACCCTGGACACCCTGATTAAGAGTCAGGTGCTCTGCCAGCTGAGCTAATCGCGCATTTTTAAGTTGTTTGTTTTATGTCTTTCCTTAAGACAAGAGTTATTATATAATAGGAGTATTAAAAAAGCAAGCACTTTTTTTATTTTTTTTAAATTTTTTTAAAAGCATATTTGAAAGGAACAATTTAACATGAAAGTAGAAGAAAGATTACTAAAATATGTCAGCTATTGGACAACCTCCGATGAATCCTGCAGTGACATTCCAAGCAGTGAGCGTGAGTTCACGCTTGCAAAAGCCTTAAAGCAGGAACTGGAAACACTCGGTCTTACCAATATACTCCTCACCGATCACTGCTATGTATATGCCAAGCTTCCTGCCACACCGGGCATGGAAAACTGTAAATCCATCGGCTTTATCGCTCATATGGATACCGCCCCGGATTTTTCCGGAAAAGATGTCAAACCACAGATCATTCCCAATTATGGCGGTGGCGATGTCCTGTTAAAAGGCAGTCAGAATGTTTTAAAGGTAAGCGATTTTCCATCCCTTACTTCTTTAAAAGGAAGAACACTGATCACTACAGACGGCACCACACTTCTAGGTGCGGATGACAAGGCTGGCGTTGCTGAAATCATGACTGCCATCGAAGAACTGATAGCAGAAGGCACCCCTCACGGAGAACTGTGGATCGGCTTTACGCCGGATGAAGAAGTCGGTGCCGGTGCAGATCTGTTTGACCTTTCGATCTTTCAGGCTGATTACGCGTATACGGTAGATGGCGATTACGAGGGCGAAGTGGCTTATGAAAATTTCAATGCTGCAAGTGCCGTCTTTCATATAAAGGGTGTGAATGTCCATCCGGGCGAAGCGAAAGATATTATGGTCAATGCCGCACTGGTGGGATGTGAGATTGTTTCCCGGCTTCCGGAAGCGGAAACGCCGGCGCACACCAGCGGCCGGGAAGGATTCTATCATCTGACCGATATGTCCGGAGATGTGGCTTCCGCCACCCTTTCCTTTATCATTCGTGACCATGATAAAACCACATTTGAGAAACGTCTGCAGAATCTGCGTGACGTTGCACAATCCATGAATCAGAAATATGGACCGGAAACCGTCACGCTCGACATCGAACATTCGTATGAGAATATGCTCTCTGTCATTGAGGATAAAATGGAGATCGTGGATCTGGCAAAACAGGCAATTGCCTCCGAAGGTCTGACACCGCTCTCCCGTCCGATCCGTGGCGGTACAGACGGCGCAAGACTGTCCTTTATGGGATTGCCGTGCCCGAATCTCGGCACTGGTGGCTATGGTTTTCACGGACCATACGAACACATCTCTGTGGAAGGCATGCAGACAGCTGTCCGCATTTTAAAACATATTGCCACCCATCCCATTCGCAAATAAATGAATCTGCAAAAAACCGTCCGCAGTCTGATGAATCTCAGATTTCGGACGGTTTTGTTATTATTTATGAAGTTTTAGTTTCCCTGCATATTTGCGGATTTTGCCAGTGCAGGTTTCTGAAACATCCGAAACAGACCAATCTGTTCCAGCGCCTTCGTAATAGCGAAAAAGATCACCGAATCTATCGGCCACATAATCAGATTCTTCAGTGCACGCGCCGGAAGAATCACCATAAATGCCTGTCCATATAACACGGTCAGACAAAGCGTTGTCAGAATCACATTACAGATCAGCATAACTACAAATTTCGCTGCCAATACGCGCCATATGGTAAGCTTTTTCTTGTAAAAAAAGCAGCCATACAGGATTCCTGCCAAAATGACAACCAGTGTCAACTGCGGGCAAAATGGTCCGGTCGGTTTCATCATATACTTGATGATATCCAACGCACCATGAAAGATTCCTCCAACTACCGGTCCAAACAGATAATCAATGATACCATTTGGAATACTGGAAAAACCAATCCGAATAAACTGCCCATATTCAATGGAGAAAAATCCTAGAATGACAGCAACTGCAGCAAGCATTGCCATGGTAGTGATGGTTCTTACCGCTTTTAATTCACGGAAAGAATCGGTGAACAAAGTAACGAATTTTTTCATAAAAAAATTACCTCCTTTGCAGACCTCACCGTACTACAACTGGAGATAATATTATCTTCGGATGCAGCGGGATGCGACTCATGTACCGCAAGATTCTCTTTTCGTCCGGGTGACAACTCCCTGTTCATCCGGCACTTAACGCACATGTGTCTACTCTGCTTTAAACTATTAAATTGCAACGACCTAAGTATAACACAATGGAAAAGAAATGCAACTATTTTTTTTCATTGTATGGCATTTTTATAGCAAAACGCCATCTGTCACACGTTTTTACGTGGAACAGATGGCGTCCGTTGCCTGTTATTTTATTCTTTTCAGGTTCCCATACTTGCAAACAGGGCAGCTATCTCATCCGGGCTTAATGCCTTATTGGGATCTGCCGGTTCTTCCGGCTGAAGCGGTGCTTCTTTTACTGCTTCCGGCTCTTCAATCGGCTCGAGAATATCCTCCGGTTCCACCGTTTCTTCGACAGGTTCCCCGGCTTTATCCGCATTGTCGTCATTGCCCATATTTGCAAACAGGGCAGCTATTTCATCCGGGCTCATGGCGCGGTTTGGATCGGACAGATCCGGCATCGGCGAAAGTTCTTCCTCCGGCAGGTTCTCATCATTCGCCTCCTCAACAATCGCATCCTCCGGAATCGGGTCCGGTTCTACCAGTTCCTCTGCTTCCTCAATGGCTTCTTCCGGATCCGGAGGAATAATCTCATCCGCTGCCATGACCGGAGGCTCTTCCTCCGGCTCAAAACTCTCCCCTCCCGGTATATCCGGCAGAATCTCCGGGTCCGGCTCCATACTTTCTTCCGGCTCCGGTGAAATCTCCGGCTCCGATTCCATACTTTCTTCCGGCTCCGGTGAGATCTCAGGCTCCGGCTCCATACTTTCTTCCAGATCCGGCGAAATCTCCGGTTCCGGCTCCATACTTTCTTCCGGCTCTGGTGAGATCTCCGGCTCTACCGGTGTTTCTTCCACATGATTCTGCGGTGCCGGCTGTGGCTCTACAGGTGTTGCCACAGGTACAGAAACCTGCGGCTGGGAAACAACCACTTTCTGACTGTTCATAATGGTCTGATTCAGGCGCAGTTCCATATCTTTCATTGCAATAATGATTTCCTGCAGCTTTGCGGCTATCTCTTTATCCTGTGAATGTTCCTGTTCTTTTCCATCCTTCTGCACCGAAGAAATTTCATCCTTACAGGCTGAAAGAATCTCGTCCTTATAAGCACCCGCAACTGTACCGAACCCATCCATTCCTTTCTGGAACGTATCAAACCGGTCCAGCAGCTGTTCGTATGAATTCATCAATGCATCGGTATTCTCATGGGACCGCTTGATAATTACTTTCGCTATTCCCTTCTGTGCATTGACAATTTCCTCTGTCGGAATCTTAGATGCCTCTTCCATATATGCAAGCTTCACCGATATTTCCTCAAAATATTTTTTCAGCATGAGATATGATGCCTTTTCCGACTTGAAAATACTCTCATACTGTTCCTCTCTCCGGGCATATTTTGTCTCATATACTAAAATCACGCCTCTGATTGCAACATACAGGCATATCAGATCTGCTGCTGCCAAAACAACCAGAACAATAAACATCTTCGGGAAATTGACTATGGCATACAACTCTGCCATAAAAATAAACGCAAACAAAAGTATCCCGAAAATCATCTGCATCCTTGCTTTCGAATCTTTATTCTTCATATGATACCGCTCCTTCCATGAGCCCGCTATTCTAACCACTATGCAAAATAAGCTCTAGTATGTTATATTTTACCATATTGTGTCGATTCTCACAAGGTTTGTTGTTTATTTCTGCCTTCTATAATACGTCATTTACAATCTGCTCTGCTGTCAGATGATTCTCTTTTAATACCTCATTTACATCATACCGGTCAAGGAATTCTTTTTTCAATCCGTAATTATAGACTTTCATATCACTGCTTCCATAAAATCTTGCGATTTTTTCTCCGAAACCACCATTCAGGATGCCATCTTCCAGTGTAACTACCGTGTCATGGTCTGCCTTCAGCTTCTCCAGCAGTCCTTCATCCAGTCCGGTAATATAATACGGGTTGATTACCGTTGCATGAATACCTTTTTTCTCCAGCATTTCTGCGGTCTGCAGTGCCAGGAAATAAAATGTTCCGAGTCCGATCAGTGCAATTTTGCTTCCCTTTTCCGTTACCTCATAGGTGTTGAGCTGACTCCAGTCTTTTTTGACTTCTCTGCCATCCGAAATCATATCTCCGCCCGGAAGTTTGATCGCAACCGGCATTTCCTTCTGCTCCACACTCCAATCAAGCATTGACAGATATTCTTCCTTTGTTGTCGGTGCCAGATAAACCAGTCCCGGAATATTGGAAAGCATCGGAATATCCTGCAGTCCCAGATGGGTAACATCCGTCATGCCAAATACCGATCCCGTATACACAACAATCGTTGCCGGATTCCCGTCAATACACAGATCCTGTGAAATCTGGTCATACGTCCTCTGGATAAAGCTGGAATACACACCGTATACCGGCTTTCCGCCACCTTTGGCAATTCCGGAAGCAAGTGCTACCGCTGTCTCCTCCGCGATTCCCACATCTACAAACTGCCGGCCGGCCTGTTTCCTTTTCTCCTGCGTAAATCCGAGAATCGTCGGGGTTCCGGATGTAATTGCAACAACTGTCGGATCCTGTTTCATCTTTTCGATCAGATATTCACAGGTCACCGAAGAATAATCTTCCACTTCCGGAAAATGGGATTTTCCAGTCTCAATATCAAACGGAAGATGCCAGTGCCATTCTTCCTTATGCTCTTCTGCCGGTTTATAACCTTTTCCCTTTAATGTATTAATGTGGACAACAACCGGTTTCTTACTGTCTTTTACCTGTTTGAAAGCCCCGATCAGCTCCCTTAAGTCATTTCCATGATCCACATAGACATAATCTAGTCCCATGGCTTTAAATAAATTGCACTCTGCCTGTCCGTTTGTCTCGCGGAGTAATTTCAGATTTGAATAAAGTCCTCCATGGTTTTCTGCAATTGACATATCATTGTCATTTACTACAATGATCATGTTGCTGTCTAATTCTGCTGCAAAATCCATTCCTTCTAAGGCTTCTCCTCCGCTTAAAGAACCGTCTCCGATAATTGCGATCACATTTGCACTTTCCCCACGAAGATCCCTTGCCTTTGCCAGACCGCATGCCAGACTGACGGATGTAGAGGTATGTCCGACCGTAAAATGGTCATGTTCACTTTCCTGCGGACAGCTGTATCCCGTCACGTCATCGTAATGTTCTTCGTATAAATAGGCATCTTTTCGACCGGTCAGCATCTTGTGCGGATAGGTCTGATGGGAAACATCAAATACCATTTTGTCCTTTGGGGACTCAAAAACATAATGCAGTGCAATGATTGCCTCTACCATGCCAAAATTCGGGCCAAAATGCCCGCCGTGAATACTTGCCCTCTTTAATAATGCATGACGCATTTCTTCTGCGAGAGCTGCCATCTCTTCTATATTCAATTTCTTCACATCTTCCGGTCCGTTAATCTTTTCGATATACATATAATAAATTCTCCTTCCGATTTTATCTATCATAATATACCACTTAAAGTTAACTTTAAGTCAAGTATTTTTTATTTAATTTTCAACTTTTTGCTTCAAACCCTCAATTGCCTGAGCCACTATACCTTCGCTCTTAAAAAGATGTAAATAATGTAATGATAAAAGGGGCAAAAGGTATCATTTCCCACTGAAATGCAATTTTTATGTCATTCGCATTTCTTGCGATCCGCTTGTTGTTCCGATATAATTATGCTATGATTGTGCTTTGATTGGAGGAAACCATTTTGAGCGAATATTATAAGTTTTTTCAAAATAAAAAATGTGAATATTTTCCATGCCATAAAGGAATTCCGGAGGAGGACTTTAACTGTCTGTTTTGTTATTGTCCCCTCTATACACTCGGGAAATCCTGTGGTGGAAACTGTGAATATTTAAAAAATGGTATCAAATCCTGCATAAACTGTGGCTTTCCCCATCACCGAAAGAACTATGATAAGGTCACGGGCCGCTTTCAGGAAATTGCAGCCGTTATGGCTGCTTCCGATAAGGAGGATGCATCCCATGAAATGTAAACTTACTCCCGGATTATCCTCCGGTGACTGGAACGAATTTTGCAGCCGTTTCCATTTCCCTCCGGATGACCTGCCTCATATTCAGGCAATTTATACGGCACTTCTTCCCCTGGTTGAATCCTATGCGTATTACTCTCTGGCTCAGGATTTAGACGGGGTTTCTCTGCCTCACTATGCCTATGGGTTTGTGACGCTTGGAAACGGAGTGGATGAACTGTCGGAATTATATCTGAACCATGAACAGATCCAGGAGGCTTACATTGTGGACTGCATCAGCCTGATGCTTTTGTCAAAGGCTTATGAAGAGTTTGCACATGTGGTAGAACGTCAGAGCCGCCTGTATCTTGCAGAATTATCTTTTCTGGGAGATACCTATTCCCTTGACCTGCTCCCACAGATTTATGGGCGGCTTGCCCCGGATGGCATCCAGCTTACCGAGGGGCAGATGCTCCGGCCGCTTAAGACAGCAACGCTGATCCTGCATCTGGATACAAAAACGCACACAAATCTCAAGCAATTATGTAATACATGTGCAAACTGCCGGAATTTTTCCTGCCCATCGAGAAAGACCACGGCTCCACATTTGCCGCATACTTATGGGGTCATGCAAATATTCCATACAAAATAATTATTTTTCAATTGATAAGTCAGCATTTTACCGTGCTTTTTTCAAAAGTTCTTCCGCTGTAATACCAAACAATTTCTTAGTTTGTTATCCTTTATTATTTTTGAAAACCATTATAAGTCCAACAATTCCAACAATTATCCCAATAAGAGCAAACGGGAAATCGCTAAAACCTGCCAATACCGTTCGATTCATTTCTGCGCCACTTGCACTTAAGAGTACTCCAAATAGAATAACTGCTATACCCTTTAACTTGCTATCATTCATTTTGTTTACCTCCATAACCTTCCAGTTTATCGCCGCTTCCGTGTACCACCAGTGCCTCATAATAAATATACTGTCCCAATAGACTCAGACCAGCAGGTGAGCTTTCCCTTATATTATATCTTCCATATAGATTTACGAACTCTGATAAGGGCAAATACAAGGGTGCAGGACATCTGGTAGATGTCCGCTTTGCACCGACCGAAGCGGCAGCGACGACAAAAAAATCTTATAAAATAGTATAACACAAAATGAAACCGATATGGTGAACTGATTAAAATGCTTCTGTTTTTTATAACTGATGATTGAAGAAATATAAACAAAAGCAAGGGGGTTGAGAGTAACCTCGAATCTGAAAACCTTATCTTTACAAGTTTGAGGTTTCGAATGATTATTAAGATAAAAAGATGTAAATAACATAATATTAGCAGTTGACTTTAACATTATTAAATGATAATATCAATAATATTAAAGAAAGGGGTTGGTAATGAGACGAAAAGCGCAAGAATGGATATACAATTTAAGTGATGAAGATATCACATTTATAAAAAATTTTGTTATGTCATCTGGCTCTTTAAAAGAGGTTGCAAAATTGTATCATATAACATATCCTACCGTGCGATTGAGACTTGATCGACTTATACAAAAAATGCAAATGAATGATCAAATAGAAAATGACGCTTATATTTCATTAATTAAAAAAATGGTAATAGATGATCAACTTGATTTTGACACAGCAAAAATATTGATAAAAAAATACAGAGAGCAAAAAGGAGAATAAATGAAATTTTCTACAATTTTATTCATCGTAATAATAATGGCATTAACCATTATTTGTGTACGTTTTTTAGAATCATATTTAAATAAAAAAAGAAGAACAACTACCGTATCATTAACACCAATTATTTTTCTTGTTCTTTCAATCGTATTAATTATAGTGTATCTTAATTTTGAACCAGAAAGTTTTGAACGCGTTGAGAAGCAGGGGTTATTGACACTCTCATATAGTTTCGTTTCCGAAAATCAGATGTCTATAAAGGATAAGATACAC
>OGHU01002297.1_pt1 | contig 10019 bp, 8 predicted proteins | sample 1571521 | NCBI WGS metagenome assembly OGHU01 (sample SAMEA2581963, study PRJEB24529) | metagenome | biome: Human gut stool | place: China | collected 2011 | reverse complement strand
CCTACATCGTACACTACAAGGAAACTCTTGACGTGAACAACGACGTGCCGATGACTATCGCACTTACATTCTCCGCTGAGCTGATCAATGTGGGCAACGCTGCGCTTGACAACAGATGGCCGAAAAACTGATGAATGAAACATTTGAAATAATGTATTCTCCATGGCTATTCATGGAGAATACATTATCATTTATCATCAAAAGAATCGTATCTTAAATATGCAAAATACTCACATCTAATAATTGATATAATCTTTTATCCCTATTTAAATTCTCTACGGCTTCTATGGAGTTTCCTTACATGAAACGACAGTTGAAATATATCGCTTTAATATTCATACATTACGAAAGTCCTAATATGACAAAAGCATGAAACATTCCAAGGATTATAGCATGGCTTTGGTTGAATTATTTCCTTAAAGCACTTGTAATTTACAGAAAATCTGTATCTTTGCAAAATTTTTAATACAAGTAGTTTTGTTGATAACAACTATAAATAAAAAAAGCCTATGGAAAATAATTTAAATCAGGATCCTAAAAGTAAAATATACGATTTCTCTCATCACTGGATAATTCCTGTATTGCATGCGACTTTATGGGGGTCAGCATTGTATGTAGCTCAAAAAGCAGGCTATGTTCTTGGTTCTACTGATGACGAGAAAATAGCATTATTTCAATTTGGAACGATATTTGTAGTATTATTCCTAGAGATTCTTATAGTAATGTTTGATGTATATATAGAGCAAAGGGCAAATTACTTTGCCCCCAAGTTTCTTATATTCATTGTTGTGCTATTATACTTTAAGCGGCATCAAAATGTGCATTTTCAGAATTTATGATTTGGAATTTAAGCGTCAATAAACTATTCAGTTCGCTTTGATGCCTGTGGTTTATTTCCCTTAGAAAATCTTTGATGGCTTGGTGGAACTTCGCCGGCTTGTCATAGTATCGTCCGTACAAGACGGATTTCTTGATGAACTTCCATAATCTTTCGATGATATTCAGGTTCGGCGAGTAAGGTGGCAGAAAGAGCAGTTTAATGCCCAGATTCTTCGCCTTGTCCAAGACAGCCTTGCAATGTTGGTATCGCGCGTTATCCATGACAACCGCTATCGGGATGTCCGGTGTCATGTCCCTGAGCCTTTGCAAGAACACTTCCACCGTTTCCGCTGTGATATAAGTTGTGTTCTCCACGGTAAACACTTCTTTGGTAACGGCATCAACTGCCCCCAACACGTTCAACCTGTTTCTTCCTGCCGCCGTTTTCAGATACACTCTTTTCCTCGACCACACGTTGCACACAAAGGAGGAAAGCGTGAAATGCACAGCGTCAGAAAACAACAGGCGGCACTTCCCGGCTTGTGATTCAACTATATATGGTTTCAGGGAATCCAACCATTGCTCCTGCAAAACGGGGTTCGCCTTACCGGGTACCTGCCCCATCTTACGGAACTTATAGCCGTGAGATTTGAGGAAATGCCGTACCTGCGTCGGCTTCCTATCCACGCCGCAGACTTCCTTGATACGGGCGCAGGCTTCCTTGACGGAATGGACGGGGGACGAATCAAGGGAAGACAGGATTGACGGGGCATGGGATTCCAGCTCTCCTATGCGGCAGGACGGAATGGTGGACAATATGGCGGAAAGGCCGTCCTTGACGTATTGGTGAATCCAGTTGCGCACACTGTTCCTGTGACAACCGCAAAGTCGGGATATTCTTTCACAACTCAAGCCGGCATCACACATTTTCATGTACAATGCAGCACATCTTTTGCGGATTATCTTTGATGTATTCATTTCTTTTTCGTACTTTAGCCGATGAAATATATCATCTGTATATTTTATTGTAAGCATCCCTTTTATGTCTGGATAACATAAAGATGCTTACTTTTTTATTTTGCACAAAATTATACCGCGCAAAGTATAGCTACTCTAATTATCACAGCAGTTTATACTATATTAGCAATTATAGGAACAAAGAATATAAATATGACAAATGTTTTATTTGGGATAATGATTTTTTCCAGTGTATTAAAATTATTAGAGGTCTTATTGCAAAATAATTCCTGGTGGTATGTCGTTAAAGCATCAGATATCATAGAGGCGAATGATTCATATACTCGAAGAGATTTACAATAGAATTGAAATAAAATAATAAAAAGATGGAAACAACAGTTTTTTGGGTTTTTGCAATAATCACAATACTCCTTTTCTTGTTCTTGTTGGTAGAGTTTTATGCGTACACTAATGAGACAGTAAAATTTAATGTTGCCTGTGCAGGTTCTGAGAAGCCATTCACTCCGCAAGCATTAAATGTAACGAATCTTAGATGGGATAACTTCAAAGATAAGAACGGGAATAAATTAAATAAGAAAGACTTTATTAAATTCATAATAAAAGGAGATTCAATGTTGCTTGGTGGAATCAAAAACAATGATTTGGTTTTTGTAAGAAAAATAAAGGACAAAACTGCACTTCAATTTCCTTCTATTATGGCATTGAAGCGAGACAAAAACGCTTTGCAGAAAGCTGCACAATTCAATGACAAAGCAACAATAAAAATAAGGAGAACATGGCGGATATGCACTCTTGATAAATCAGATGAAGAAATTGAAAATATTTTATTAGAAATCATCAATAGTCAGGAATTCAATAATCTAAAGCGAATAGACGAATCAAAATTTCCGGAAGCGGAATGTCTTGTTGGTGATTTCAAGGAAAAGCGTTTGAAACGCTATAGAGAAGAACATGAAGGCTGCGATCGTACAGATAGTAAAGATAACAATGCTATCATATCTACAACACTCGATACAAGAACAGGCAAGGTACACTTCTCTATACATCCATTTTATTCCATAATCGGGAAAGTGGAATATGCGTTTAGCATAAGTAATTCAGAAGCATAACAATTATAAATGAGGCTATAAGCTTATTCAAAAAGGTGGAAAGGATAATGTATTTTAAAAGAATTCCTTTCTACCTTTTGTTTTATGCAAAAAAGTATCCAAGTTTTGTTTTACTGAATTCTTTTTGATATATTTGCGATTAACAAGGATGATGTTTTATTTTTCTCCTTTTCTTCTAAATAAAACTGAAATCGCATGAAGGACAAGGAGGAAATTTCAAAAGATCAGGCTTTGAAGTTTTCTCTTTTTTGCTTTTATGCACTGACATATTTCAGTAAGAGAATTCCGGTTGTTGAACTTTAAACATACTGTGCCATGCTGGAAGAAAAGAAAATATCAATCAGCATAGATGGAAATCCGCTGCACTCTTTTCTGCAGGTCATGCTGAAACAAGTAATCAATGACCATCACTATTTCGAGATCAGTCTTGATATAGAGGTGGGAGAAGCCTATGCCACGCATTCGCTGGAACAGGCGAAAAACTGGCTGGGGAAAAAAGTAGTCATACAGATGGGTGAAAACACCTTCGTAGGAATAGCCACTCATGTTTCGCTACACCGAGCTGACGGCAACCACGGCTGTCTGCTTCTGACCGGATATTCAAATACATTCCTTCTGGAATCGGACCAGACCTGCGCTTCGTGGCTGGACAAGACTCTGGCCAATATCGTCAGCGAAATTTGTGAGAAAGCAGGCGTAACCGCACAGGTTTCACCTGAATATACAGAGAAAATAGAGTACGAATGCCAATACAGGGAAAGCAACTTCGACTTTATCCGCAGGCTAGCCAGACAATACCATGAATGGTTGTACTACGACGGCAAGCAACTCGTATTCGGCAAGCCGGCTGTACCAGCAGGCATACCGCTGATGTATGGACGTAATCTGCAAAGCCTGGATATCTCCATCCAAACCATTGCCCGCCCACTGGCTGGTCAATCCTATCATTCGCCAGACGGACAAAAATATGAATCAACATCTCCTGATGCCCCAAAAGGTCTCGGAAATTTAGGACATGCGGCATTTCAGGCTTCCATAGGGCTGTTCAAATCACCAGCCAATCAGTCGGCCGAACCCCGTATATCCAACAAAGGGGAACTTGACAGCTATTTCCAAAAGAAACAACAAAGCGATACTGCGGCTTCACACTACATTACCAGCGAAAGCGACTGCTACAGCCTGACAGTAGGAAGTGTGGTTGACATACAAACGGCCATACAAATAGAAAACTTCAGTTTTGCAGAACAGACACTCGGCTCGTATATCATTACGGAAATTACCCATATCATAGGGTCGGGCAACAGCTATTACAATACCTTTACGGCACTGAGCGCAACTGTACCAAGCCTTCCGGCTCCGGAGGTACCTCTACCCGTGGCACAGACCCAGCAGGCGGTAGTGGTAAGCAACGATGACCCAAAGAAGCAGGGACGCGTTCAGGTAAAGATGAACTGGCAGTCGGGAGATATGAAAACCTCATGGATACGTGTCATGACACCGGATGCAGGAATGAGCGACAAAGTATCTACCAACAGGGGATTTGTCTTCATCCCAGAAAAAGACGACATCGTACTGGTAGGCTTCCGACATGACGACCCGAACCGCCCATTCGTAATGGGCAGCCTGTTCAACGGAAATACCGGTGCAGGCGGTGACAGTGGTAACAAGAAAAAGAGCCTGACCACCCGGAGCGGATGTACCATCACGATTGATGACGACAAAGGAAGTATCCTTATTACAGATCCGAGCGGAAGTAAAGTGCTGCTGGGCGGTGACAAAACCATCACCATCGACTCGGAGGAGAAAATCACACTACATTCCAAAGTAATCGAAATACATGCCGATGAAAAGATAGATGCCAACGGTAAGACAGAAGCAAGCATGACAAGTGACAAAATCAAGATTGACGGAACTACGGAAACTGCAATCAAAAGCTCTACTGTAATCAAAGAAAACGCTCCTACCATCGAAGCAGAGGGAAAACAGAGCGTTGCCATCAAAGGCACCATGATTGATGTGGACGGTAAAACAATGACCAACGTGAAAGGTGGCATATTGAACTTGAATATGTAAAATAAAACAACAATATAAATCAGAGCAACAGCCTATGTTACTGGCGGACACACACATGACAACGGTTACGGGCGTGGATGTACATACGACAACCGTGCCTCCATACAATCCCATCCATCCCTACATAGGGATAGTGATTGACCCGGCCGACTACATTCCGTTTCTCGGGACAAATGTCACCGTAAACGGAATGAAAAGAGGTGTGTCCGACACGAGCGGCATGCTGCTTACCATGTCGCATATCCCGCTGGTGGGAGCCTTTACTATGGCACCCGTCATCGGACATGAAAGCATGAACTTTTTCTCATCGCAGAGTGTCTTCTCTGACGGCAGCCGCCTGAGTCCGAAAGGATACATGGTGATGACCTGTAACGACACGGGGCTTCCGTTGTCTGCCACCATGGGAAAAAGCAAGGCAGGAAAAAAGAAACTGAAGCCTACGCTCTTCGCGCAGACATCATTCTCCATCCCTGCCCCGACGGGAAAGCCCGTATTTGTAGGCGGTCCATACATCCCGGATATCGGAGGGGCGGCCATGGGACTGCTTTCAAGCATCGGATTCAGTTCCGTGCTGAAAGCTGCTGCAAAAAGCGGCAGCAAGATTGGCAAGAAGATACTGACAGAATTCAACCACAAGGTACTTAAAAGCAAGGTAATGCAGAAAGTGCCAGGCACAAAGAAACTGTCCGAAAAATTCTGTAAGATGGGCTTCGAGCCGGTCGATCTGGTAAGCGGCGTGGTGGTTTACGAAGGGCTGGACTTCCGGTTTCCTTCACCGGTACCATTGTCTTGGGAACGGTCATGGTACTCAGACTCCCACTATACAGGATGGCTGGGGCACGGTGTGCATAGTGTCTATGACCGTACCGTACAGGAACTGCCCGAAGATGATGCAGTGGCACTCCGCATGGAAGACGGACGGACCGTGGCATTTCCGGCCATAGCTGAAGGCGAAGAATTCTACCTCCGTGAAGAACGAATTACCCTAAAGCATACAAAAACAGGCTACGAGGCATACAACCATGACACATGGATGACCTATGTGTTTGATATGCGCGAAGGTGACGGACAGAGTTTCCGCATGACAAAGGCGGTGAACCCGGACGGACTGGGTACCACAATAGGCTTCAGCAACGGGAAGCCGTCGGGAATGACAGATGCATCAGGAAGGCGCATCCGTATAGAAACAGAACGACGCGGCTTCATCACCCGGCTGTCCCTTGAGACAGACAAGGGAACAGAGACACTGGTGGCCTACGACTATGACAGGGACGGAAACATGACGGCCATCACTGACGCACTCGGACAGACCACACGCATCGTGTACGAGGGACATCTGATGACAGAAAAGACAGACCGCAACGGAGATACCTTCCACTGGGAATATGACGGCAAGGGACGCTGCGTGCATACCTGGGGCAAGGACGGCATTCAGGAGGGACGCATCGAGTACCATCCGGAAAATGGCTACAATCTGGTGACCGATGCCACGGGTGGAGTAACCACCTACAGATACAGGCCGGACGGAATCGTCACTTCGGAAGAAGACCCTCTGGGCAACATCACCCGATATGAATATACCGAACATTCGGAACTGTATCGCGTAACCGATCCCGAAGGACGCGTAACAGGCTACAGCTATGATGCGGAAGGCAACCTCACGGGAGTAACCCACCCTGACGGGACTGGTGAAATGTATGTATATGACGAACAGGGACGCCCCATAATACGGGTGGATGCAGAAGGGCACCGTACGCACCGGCTGTACGATGAGGAACGCGGACATCTGGTAGCCAGAACCATAGGACCGACCGGAGAGGTGACGGTCTTTGGATACGATGAACATGGAATACTCGTCAGAATGACACAGGGAGACCGGGTAAGCGAGCTGGCATACGACGAACAGTACAACCTCGTCTCATGGACCGAGAATGGAAAGACCTTGAGACGGTGGGACTATGACCACAAGGGACAAGTGACTGCAGAACACTCGCCCATGCTCCGGCCGGACCGCTTCGAATACGATGCTCTGGGACGTGTCACACGCGTGTACGCACATGACGGCAACACGGTAGAACTGGGATATGACGCATACGACAGCGTGACGGAAGCACGGGATGCACACCGCCACGTAAGGATGACATACACTCCGCTGGGAAGCCTTGCCACACGTGCGGAAGGCGAACGTGAGGTGAAATTCCTTTATGACAGAATGGAAAGGCTGACGGACGTGGTGAACGAACGTGGCGACTCATACAGCTTCGTCCGTGACAAGGCCGGACAGGTATGCACGGAAAGGGGATTTGACGGCATGATACGCAGCTACATACGCAACCGTGCCGGAGAGACCGTACTTGTGGAACGCCCTGGAGGAAGAAGCACCGCCTACGAATATGACGCAAGGGGACGCGTGTGTACTGTATCATATCATGACGGTACGAAAGAAGAATACTCCTACGACAAGAACGGCAACCTGATAATGGCGGCAAACGCATCGGCACGCATCCGGCTGGAGCGTGACGCTGCAGGACGCATCACCAGGGAAAGCATGGAACTGCCCGGAGGAGACACACCCGTGGAAGTGACCTCCGTGGAATCGGAATACGATGGCTACGGAAACCGCACAAGGGTACGGAGTTCGCTGGGCGCAGACGTGAGGCTGGACTATGACGGATTCGGGCTGGTAAGCGGAGTAAGTGCAAGCTGCGGCAAGGAAGACAATCCCAAATGGGAAAGCGGCATCAGACGTGACGATGCCGGACGCGAGGTGGAACGCTTCGCCACGGGAGGAATACGCATAGCCACCGACTATGACGACACGGGTATGATACGCTCGCGCCACGTGTATTCAGACGGAAGGCATACTGGATTCCGAAGCTACAGATGGGACGTGGGTGCAAGGCTGATGTCGATGCGCTGCAACCTGTCGGCAGAACCGGTAATCTTTGACTACGACTCGGTGGGAAACCTCATACGGGGAGAATACGGTATGTTCGACCGTATCTTCCGCACACCCGACCTGGTGGGGAACATCTACCGGGACGAGAACCGCAGGGACCGCACCTACGACAGGGGCGGACGGCTGCTGAGCGACGGAGAGTTCCACTACAGCTATGACTGTGAGGGAAACCTCGTACACAAGAGCCGGAGAAATCTGACTGAAACACCTAAGGCACAGGCAAGGCACGGCTTCCTGAGCATCTTCACAGGAAGTGAGAAAGCAGAAGCAGACAATGCACAGGCATGGCAGCCGGGAGACACCCGCTACACATGGCTGGCAAACGGTATGCTGGAAAGCGTCATCACGCCGGAAGGAAAGACCGTGACATTCGAGTACGACGCACTGGGCAGACGCACGGCAAAGACATCCGACGGAACAGCAAAAATGTTCTGCTGGGACGGCAACGTACTGCTGCACGAGTGGGACTGCAGGGATGATGAACGCCCAAAGCTTGTGACGGACGATATGGGAAGGGAGAGCTATGACCGTAAAGTGACATTTGAAAACGTCATCACATGGGTGTATGACGGACAGAGCTTTACACCTGTGGCCAAGGTAACAGAACAGGAACGGTACACGATTGTACATGACTATCTGGGAACCCCTACACAGGCATACGACAGTAGGGGAAAACTTGTATGGGAAATGCTGCTGGATGTGTACGGGAATGCGAAGGAATATACTGGAGAAAAATGTTTTGTTCCGTTCCGCTATCAGGGACAATACGAAGACATAGAAACCTATCTGTATTACAACAGATTCAGATATTATGCCCCCAACCAAGGGAACTATATCTCTCAAGATCCTATAAGATTAGCAGGAGGTAATCCTACACTATATGCCTATGTATTTAACAACAATAACTGGATAGATCCATTCGGACTTCAATGTAAAAAAGTAAAAGATAGTATAACTGGTGATTTTTTTGATTTTGCAAGTGAAATGCCAATAATAAAAAAAGGAACTAAAGAATGGAAACAAGCTATTGAAATTATCAACAATCCTGGAAAAAGTAAGAATTTCCGTGTGCAATCCAAAGAAGATGCATTAGCTTTACTTAAAGACTCAAATAGAAAATTATCACCTCAAAATAAATATACAAGTGATTATTACAAATCTGGATATGAAATTCATCCAAATGAATCTCATACGACTAATGCTCCACAAAATAATTTAGAGCATATTAAATGGAAAGATTGGGAGAAAGGAAAGTCAAGCGGAGGTAATGGACACATATTCTTTTAGTTATGAAAACAATATATGATAAACTGAAAAAAACAGATATTGGGTGGAGATTTATTAATAATGATAAAGTTATATTTGATGAGAAAAGTATAAATGATATTATTATTAATAGCAGGGAAAAGTCTAAAAAAGAATGGAAAAAAATAACAGGATCTTCTGAAGGACATCTGTTTAAACTGCCAAATTCATTTTGGAGAAATTTAAACAAAATATCATGCGTTAATATTACTTGGGATGACGATAATCAACGCCAATGTATTTCTTCTTTTATTAAGGAAGATGATAAAATCTTATTTTTTTGGGGAAAGTACAATTCTATTTTTGTCTCAGGTGGTACTTTTCTAAAATATTGGGATGATTTCTGTTATCCAGGAGATGATAACGATATGATTATAATATATGAAAAGAATCTATTAATAACTTTTGTTGATGATATATTTATACTTTATAGTTTAAAATAACTTAACATTCTCATTCAATAGGATAGAAAACATTAGTCTTTCTAAAGCATTGAAGAAACAATTCTGTTCACCCGTAAAGGATATTGACACTAAATAGGGACATTCAGTAAATACCATAAAATTAGCCAACTAATTTATATACAAATTATTACGAATTAGCTGTTTTTTTGCATCTTTAGGTATTCCCCCGCAAATAAGGTTTGACTATCAAAACGATGGAAATCCCCAAACCAAGATATAGCTAAGATACAAAATATTTCAGAAATTCACCCTACTTTGGGACACTCAGTAAATAGTATAAAATTAGCCAACTAATTCATACACAATGTATTG
>OGHU01002293.1_pt1 | contig 10037 bp, 9 predicted proteins | sample 1571521 | NCBI WGS metagenome assembly OGHU01 (sample SAMEA2581963, study PRJEB24529) | metagenome | biome: Human gut stool | place: China | collected 2011 | reverse complement strand
AACTATAATGTGATCGGCGGTGTGATAGCTGATCTTCATCCCGATTTCCAGAAAGATGTCAAGGAACTCATACGTATCATGCCTGAGCGTCTCAAGGAATATCATACGGTATTCTCGGGAAATGTGATCGCCAAGAACCGTCTTGTCGGTGTCGGTCATCTTTCGAAAGAGGATGCTGTCAATTATGCTATCACAGGTCCGAGCGGACGCGGTTCGAACTGGAGCTGCGACTGCAGAAAGAAACATCCATATGCCGTCTATGACGAGGTAGAATTTGACGAGGTGCTTCTTGACGGATGCGATTCATATTCCCGCTACATGGTGCGTATGAAAGAGATCGAGCAGAGCTGCCGCATTCTCGAACAGCTTGTGGACAATATCCCGGAAGGTGATATCCGTGCCCAGGTGCCTAAGATCATCAAGCTCCCTGCCGGAAGATGGTATCAGCAGGTCGAGGCAAGCCGTGGCACGTTCGGGGTGTATATCGAGTCGACGGGTGAGAAGAATCCGTTCCGTGTGCACTTCCAGAGTCCCTGTTTCAATCTCGTCGGTGTGATGGATCTGACATGCTCGGGCTACATGATCGCCGACCTGATTACTATCGGTGCGGCTCTTGACTTCGTGATCCCCGATATCGACCGTTGATCGTGGTGATCGGAAGTTTTAATAATTACAGAACAGAAGTATAATCCAAAGCAATAAGATAACATGTTTGATTTCGGAAAATGGACGTCGGCTTTCAACGACTTGCTTCTCGGAACAGGAATGGCCGACTGGCTGGCCGTTCTGATAGAATGCGTGATCATAGCCGTGCTTATTCTGGGCGTCTATACCGTATTGGCACTTTTCTATATTCTCTATGAGCGTAAGCTCTGTGCATGGTTCCAGTGTCGTCTCGGGCCTATGCGTGTCGGTAAGTGGGGTTTGCTCCAGGTATTCGCCGACATGTTCAAGATTCTCATCAAGGAGCTTATCTGCCTTAAAGGCACAGACCGCTTCCTTTTCAAACTCGCGCCTTATCTGGTCATAACTTCTTCGGTTGTCATGCTCGCTTGTCTTCCGTGGGGTAACGGCCTGCAGATAATCGACTGGAATATAGGTATATTTTTTGTCCTCGCCGTATCTTCTGTCGGTGTGCTTGGTATCCTGCTTGCCGGTTGGTCTTCCAACAACAAGTATACCCTCATCGGTGCTATGCGAAGCGGCGCGCAGATGGTAAGTTATGAGATCTCGCTCGGACTCGCCATCATGACAATAATAATAATGGCGGGGACGATGGACATCTCGCAACTCGTGCTTGCTCAGGAAAACGGCTGGTTTATTTTCAAGGGCCATCTTCCGGCGCTGATCGCCTTCATAATCTATGTGATAGCGGCCACCGCAGAGACTAACCGCGGACCTTTTGACCTTCCGGAGGCGGAGCATGAGCTCACCGCCGGTTATCACACCGAGTATTCGGGTATTCATTTCGGATTTTTCTATCTTGCCGAGTATCTTAACCTCTTTATCGTTTCGGGTATCGCGTCGCTGATGTTCCTTGGCGGATGGATGCCTCTGCACGTTCCCGGTTGGGATGGTTTCAATATGGTGATGAACTGGATTCCCTCTCCCGTATGGTTCCTGCTCAAGGCCTTCTTTATCTCGTTTGTCATCATCTGGTTCAAGTGGACTTTCCCGCGTGTGCGTATAGACCAGATGCTCGCTTTCGAGTGGAAATATCTCATGCCTTTCTCATTGGCCAACCTGCTGCTCATGACAGTGTGCGTGGCTTTCGGATGGCATTTCTGAAATTAATATAATGTCAGGTAACACTGATTTTTTAAAGATAAACAACTTTCCAAAATAAATCGGCGGTCGCATAGCTACGCAGGCAGTGCCGCGATAAACATGATTGAACGTTATGAGCGAAATTTTTGGTACGGTGACCCAGGTGATTGGTCCGGTGATCGACGTCTCGTTTGAAGGAGGAAAAGAAAATATTCCCCCTATCTATTCGGCTCTTAAGGTGGAGCGCGACAATGGCGAGGAGCTGATCCTCGAAGTGGAGCAGCACATTGGCGAGGACATTGTGAGGTGTGTCGCAATGGAAAGCACTGATGGTGTGCGCCGCGGTGTGAAAGTGCGTAACCTCGGGCATCCTATCGCCGTACCGACCGGCAATCAGGTGAAGGGTCGCCTTCTGAATGTCGTTGGCGACGCCATCGACATGCTCGGTGATCTCAAGCGTGAGAATTTACGTCCTATTCATCAGCCGGCTCCCGCTTTTGATGAGCTTGCGATTTCTCAGGAGATTCTCTTCACCGGTATCAAGGTGATCGACTTCCTCGAGCCTTACTCGAAGGGTGGTAAGATCGGTTTGTTCGGTGGCGCAGGTGTCGGCAAGACAGTGCTTATACAGGAGCTTATCAACAATATCGCTAAAGGACACAACGGATTCTCGGTGTTTACCGGTGTAGGTGAGCGTACGCGTGAGGGTAACGACCTTCTCCGCGAGATGATCGAGGCCGGTGTGGTGAAATATGGTAAGAAATTCGAAGAAGGCATGGAAAAAGGGGAGTGGAATCTCAATGATGTGGATTTCAACGAACTTCAGAATTCTCAGGCTACTCTCGTGTTCGGTCAGATGAATGAACCGCCGGGTGCCCGTCTCGGTGTGGCACTTTCCGGTCTGACTGTGACTGAGCAGTTCCGCGACAATGATGGCGGAGGAAAAGAGATCCTTCTCTTCATCGACAACATTTTCCGTTTCACGCAGGCCGGTTCCGAGGTGTCGGCGCTTCTTGGCCGTATGCCTTCGGCCGTAGGTTATCAGCCTACGCTTTCATCGGAGATGGGTGCTCTTCAGGAGCGTATCACATCGACCAAGAACGGATCAATCACCTCTGTGCAGGCCATATATGTGCCGGCCGATGACCTTACCGACCCCGCTCCGGCGACTACGTTCTCGTTCCTGGATGCGACTACGGTGCTCTCTCGTAAGATCTCGGAGCTCGGTATCTATCCTGCGGTCGATCCTCTGGATTCCACATCGCGGATTCTTGACCCCAATATCGTGGGCGAGGACCATTACAATACGGCTCAGGCTGTCAAACAGCTTCTTCAGAAATACAACGAGTTGCAGGATATAATCGCGATTCTCGGTGTAGACGAGCTTTCCGACGAGGACAAGCAGGTCGTTACCCGTGCGCGCCGCGCTCAGCGTTATCTGTCGCAGCCTTTCCATGTGGCAGAGCAGTTCACAGGTCTGCCCGGTGTGATGGTGCCGCTGGCAGAGACCATACGCGGATTCAAGATGATTCTGTCGGGCGAGCTTGACTATCTGCCTGAGCAGGCATTCCTCAATGTCGGAACAATCGACGAGGCTATCGCGAAAGGCGAGGGCATGCTCAAGGATGTCAAGTAAAAATATGACAATGTAAAAGTCCTTTCACATCAATAATATTTCAGCAATGACACTCGAAATTATATCAGCTCACGAAGTGACTTTCAGCGGTGAGGTGACTTCGGTCACATTGCCAGGAGAACTCGGATCTTTCACTGTCCTCAAAGACCATGCTCCTCTCATCTCTGTCCTTGTCAAAGGCAAGATGAAATATACCGGTCCGAAAGGAGAGGTAGAGGAACTTGAGATAGCCGGCGGTCTGGCTGATGTTAACAATAATGTAATTTCTGTCTGTGTCTACTGATTGTCTAACGGTTGAATTGACACGTCTATAATAAATTTTGAACAAGATGTCGAAATCTCATATATACCCGCTTTTAAATTTTCTTGCCGGGAAAAGACGCAATCTGGTGGGAGTGCTCATGGCTTTCCTTATCTGTGCGCCTTCCGTATCTTATGCCGCCGGCAGCGAAGAGGGAGAAAGCCTGGATGTGAAGGGTATCATTTTCGAGCATTTGGGTGACGGTTATGGATGGGAAGTTCCCTTTTCCCATACGGACAGGATTCCGTTGCCGGTAATTGTGCGTTCGGAAGATCACAATTGGTTCTGTTTTTCTTCAGCCGGTCTGACAGATAAGACGGAAACTATTGATCACGAGACCGGCGAGAGACATCATGGTCTCGAACCTATAGTCAAGACAATAGTCCGCGACGGGAAGACATACAGATTCCTTATAGCTCATGTAAGTAACAATAAGGATAAGGTTGTCGAGATATTCGATCTCACTCCGGCCGATGAAAAAGATCTTGAGGCCAAACTGGCGGATGTCAGAAAGACCGGAGATGTGGATCTCGGAGCACAGGTTATCGACGGATATGTATATTATGACGGCAAGTACTACAGAGAGTACAGGCCGCTCGACATATCGATCACAAAAAATGTGGCGGCTCTCTTTATCGCTGTCATATTGGTGATGGCCATGGTGTTCGGACTTGTGAGATATTACCGCAGACGCGGCATGCGTGCTCCCCGTAAGGGAATGGGTTTTTTCGAGATGCTTGTCGGATTTATCTATAATGATACTATAAAGGCGACTCTCGGAGATAAGACAAAAAAATTCGCCCCCTATCTGCTGACAGTGTTCTTCTTTATTCTTGTGATGAATATCGTTGGACTCATGGTCATATTCCCCGGTGGAGCGAATCTTACGGGCAACATAGCGGTTACGCTGGTTCTCGCATTGTGCACATTCGTCATCACGAACATTTTCGGTACCAAACATTATTGGAAGGAGATTTTCTGGCCTGATGTGCCCTTGTTCCTTAAGTTCCCGTTGCCGATTATGCAGCTGATCGAGGTATTCGGTATATTCACGAAGCCTGCGGCCCTCTGCGTGCGTCTGTTCGCGAACATGATGGGTGGTCACATGATTGTCATCACGCTCACTCTTCTCATCTTTATTCTCGGAGCGTTCGGTGCGGCTGTCGTGGGACTGACAACTGTGGTATCGGTATTGTTCACGATATTCATGCTGCTTCTCGATGTGCTTGTAAGTTTCATTCAGGCATACGTGTTTACTCTTCTTTCCACACTGTTCATAAGTATGGCGCAGGTGGAAGAGGAAGAACATCATGCCAGGGAAGACAGAGATCATCCGGCTCTTGAGGCAAGAGATATGGCTGAACTTTCCGAGGAGAAGAAACTTCTGGCAAAAGAAGCGGCTCAGGTCGATTTCAAATAAGAAACAAAATCAAGAATCAAATAAAATTTCATAAACTTTTAAAAACTCTGAATTATGTTATCTACAATTTTGAACGAGGTAATGTCTCTTCAGCCGCTGGCGGCTGTCGGTGCAGCAATCGGTGCTTCTCTCGCAGCAATCGGTGCAGGTTTTGGTATCGGTAAGATCGGTTCTTCCGCTATGGAGGCTATCGCGCGTCAGCCCGAGGCTGCCGGTGACATCCGAAGCAACATGATCGTTATCGCGGCTCTTATCGAAGGTGTGGCTCTTTTTGCTGTGATCGTATCCGCACTGGCTATCTTTATCAAATAATAGCTCCGGAGAATCAATTTAAACTCAAAATAAATAGATAATGGAATTATTCACGCCCGATTTTGGCTTGGTGTTCTGGATGTTCGTAGCGTTCATCCTGCTTTTCATCGTACTTGCTAAATGGGGATGGCCCGTAATCATCAAGATGATGGATCAGCGTGCCAATACCATCGACCAGGGTGTGGAAGACGCCCGGAAGGCAAAGGAACAGCTTGACAACGCCCGTGCCGAAGCACAGACTTATGTGAAAGAGGCACAGGCGCGTCAGGCGGAAATGCTCCGTGAGGCCGCAAAAATGAAGACCGATATCATCGAGGAAGCCCGCCGTGAGGCTCAGAACGCAGCGAAAAAAGAAATGGACGCTGCCAAGGTAGCCATAGAGCAGGCCCGTAAGGAAGCTGAACTTTCTTTCCGCAATGAAGTCGGACGTTTCTCGATAGATATTGCCGAGAAGATGATGCGCGAGCGCATGAGCAACGATAAGGCGCAGACCGAGTTGGTTAATAAACTGTTGGACGAAATTGAGAAAAACTGATAGGCTATGATTTCCGGACTGATTCCCCACCGTTATGCGCGGGCTTTGTATAAGTTCGCCGGCGAATCAAACAGTTGCGAGGCGGTATATGCCGAGATGAACAATGTGATCGAGGCGTTCAGATCCAACCCGCATCTTGAGAAAGTGCTGTCGAACCCGTTTGTCGACCGCGCGGACAAGAAGAAATTATTGTTGTCTGCGGCAGGGAAGACGCCCGGAGAAGACTATACTCGTTTTGTTTCTCTGATTCTCGATCACAACCGTGAGGAGTTCACCTATCTTATGGCTCTTGCTTACAGAGAGATTTTCCGAAATGAAAATCGTATATCGCAGGTAAGAATCGTTACGGCGGCAGAGCTCCCCAAGTCAGAGATCGATAAACTTAAGGCAGTAGTGGAGCGTTCGTTTCCGGGTCGTACGTTCGAATATGAATGTAGTGTCAACCCTGATATCATCGGAGGCTTTGTGATCGATGTCGATTCGACCCGCATGGACGCTTCTATCAGCAGTGAACTCGAACAATTACGTCAAAATCTAAGTAGCAATTAAGAAGATGCTTAATCCCAGCGAAATATCAGATGTTTTAAAGCAAGAGCTCGAAAATATCAATTCTAAAGTGAAGTTTGAAGAGGTCGGCACTGTGCTTAGCGTCGGTGACGGTGTGGCTCACGTCTATGGCCTCGAGAACGTCCGCAGTAACGAGCTTGTGGAGTTTGAGAACGGTGCCATGGGTGTCGCGCTCAACCTCGAAGAAAGCAATGTCGGTGTGGTGTTGCTTGATAAAGTTAATACAATCACAGAAAACATGTCGGTGAAGCGCACGGGTGAAGTTGCTTCTATTCCGGTAGGCGAGGGCTTGTTGGGCCGTGTCATAAACATCCTCGGCGAGCCTATCGACGGCCGCGGGCCCATCGAGGGCAAGCGCATCAGGCTTCCGCTTGAGCGCAAGGCCCCCGGTGTGATTTTCCGTCAGCCTGTGAACCAGCCTCTCCAGACAGGTATCAAGGCTGTCGACGCGATGATTCCCATCGGTCGGGGCCAGCGAGAGCTGATTATCGGTGACCGTCAAGTCGGAAAGACTGCTATCGCGATTGACACTATTATCAACCAGAAGGAGAATTACGATAGCGGCAAACCTGTATATTGCATCTATGTCGCTATCGGACAGAAGGCCTCTACCGTAGCTTCCATAGTGCATACGCTCGAGAAATTCGGAGCAATGCCTTATACTGTTGTGGTTGCGGCGAATGCCTCGGATTCCGCTTCAATGCGTTACTATGCGCCTTTCGCAGGCGTGGCTATCGGCGAATATTTCCGCGATTCAGGTCGCGATGCGCTGATTGTCTATGATGACCTTTCGAAGCAGGCCGTGGCTTATCGCGAGATCTCTCTGATTCTTAAGCGTCCGTCAGGACGTGAGGCATATCCCGGCGATATCTTCTATCTCCATTCGCGCCTGCTCGAACGTGCGGCCAAAATTATCGATGACCAGAAAGTGGCCGAGTCCATGAACGATCTTCCGGCTGCACTCAAACCGATGGTTAAGGGTGGTGGTTCGCTGACTGCGCTTCCTATCATCGAGACTCAGGCCGGTGACGTCTCCGCTTATATTCCTACAAACGTTATTTCCATCACAGATGGTCAGATCTTCCTGGAGAGTGACCTGTTTAACTCCGGTATGCGTCCGGCGGTTAACGTAGGTCTTTCCGTATCCCGAGTTGGTGGTGCTGCACAGGCAAAAGCCATGAAGAAAGCAGCAGGAAGTGTCCGTATCGATCTGGCTCAGTATCGTGAGATGGAAATCTTTACACAGTTCAGTTCTGATCTGGACGAGGCTACAACTCAGCAGCTGAAATACGGAAGCGGACTTATGGAACTTCTGAAACAGCCGCTTTCAAGCCCGTTAAGTCTTCATGAGCAGGTCATCACTCTTTGTGCGGCAACACACAAAGCAATGATGCACGTGGAAACCAAGAAGATGAAGAAGTATCAGAGAGATATGCTGGACTACTTTGACAGTGCTTATCCGGAAATCGGAAGAGAGATCGAGGAGAAGAGACAGCTTCCGGATGAACTGGCAGAAAAGATCGTGAAAGTGGCAGAAGAATTTGCAGATAAGAGCAGGTAGGTGTTGATATGGGCAGTACGAAAGAGATTCAGACTCGAATGAAAAGCATTCAGGACACCATGAAGATCACCAATGCCATGTATATGATCTCTTCATCCAAGATGCAGAAGGCCAAAAGAATCCTGTCTGATACAGAGCCGTATTACTATAATATGCAGGCAGCAATTTCCAGAATCCTGCGTCATATGCCGGATACAGAGCATCCTTTTTTCAGTATCCGTCATAAGATTGCGGAGGAAGACCGTAAGATTGGCTGTATCGTAGTTACCGGTGATAAGGGTATGGCAGGTGCCTATAACCATAATATCCAGAAAATGACAGAACAGTTTATGGCAGAGCATGAGCACTGCAAGCTTTATGTGCTGGGTATGGTAGGCCGTCAGTATTTCACGAAGAAACATATGGATATCGCAGAGAACTTTCCATATACAGTACAGAAACCGACCATGCACAGAGCGCGTCTGATCTCAGAGGAGATTGTCAGAGCGTTCCTGGACAGAGAACTGGACGAAGTCCGTATTTTCTATACGGAGATGCAGAGTGCAGTTACAATGGAGCCGGTGAATATGCAGCTTCTTCCATTGAAGAAAGCAGAGTTCCTGCCAAATCAGGCAATGCTTGCGGACATGCCACAGGAGGAAATCGTGCTGTCACCATCAGCCGATGTACTTCTGAATACCATGATCCCAAATTACCTGACCGGTCTGATCTATGGATGTCTTGTAGAAGCGTATGCCAGTGAAAATAATGCCAGAATGATGGCAATGGAAGGTGCGACAAACAGTGCGAAACAAATGTTAAAAGAACTGGATATTGAATATAACAGAGCCAGACAGGCTGCGATCACGCAGGAGATCACCGAGGTAGTTGGTGGTGCGAAGGCTCTGCAGAATAAGAAATAGGAGGTCTGATGTTTTGAAAAACGGTAAAATAGTACAGGTCATGGGACCTGTTGTAGACGTAGAATTTCCGGATAATGATTTACCAAACATCAAGGATGCTCTGGAAGTTGATAATCATGGAAAGAAATGCATAATGGAAGCTGCACAGCACATCGGAAATAATACCGTCAGATGCATCATGCTGGCAGCAAGCGAGGGCTTATCCAGAGATATGGAGGTTGTTCCGACAGGATCAGGAATCAAGGTTCCGGTTGGTACAGATACCCTTGGCAGATTATTTAATGTAACCGGTGACACTCTGGACGGTGGACCGAATCTGGCAGATACAGAGCACTGGGTCATCCACAGAGATCCTCCGTCATTTGAGGATCAGAGCCCTGTTGTTGAGATTCTCGAAACAGGTATCAAGGTTATCGATCTTCTTGCCCCATATGCCAAAGGTGGTAAGATCGGTCTGTTCGGTGGTGCGGGAGTCGGAAAAACCGTATTGATTCAGGAACTTATCAATAACATTGCCAAGAAACATAATGGATTCTCTGTATTTGCCGGAGTAGGTGAACGTACCCGTGAAGGTAACGACTTGCTGCGCGAAATGATTGAATCCGGTGTAATCCGTTACGGCGAAGCATTCAAAGAAGGAATGGAGAAAGGTCACTGGGATCTTTCGAAAGTGGATTATAACGAACTGGAGAAATCGCAAGTGTCTCTGATTTTCGGTCAGATGAACGAGCCTCCGGGCGCACGTGCCTCTGTGGCATTGTCCGGACTGACGGTAGCGGAATCTTTCCGTGATGCCGGCAAGGAAGGTGAGAAACGCGATATCCTGTTTTTTATCGATAACATTTTCCGTTTCACGCAGGCGGGTTCGGAAGTCTCGGCTCTGCTGGGACGTATGCCTTCTGCCGTTGGTTATCAGCCGACACTTGCCACGGAAATGGGTGCGATGCAGGAACGTATCACTTCCACCCGGAAAGGTTCTATCACCTCCGTACAGGCGGTATATGTGCCTGCCGATGACTTGACGGACCCTGCTCCG
>OGHU01002291.1_pt1 | contig 10038 bp, 9 predicted proteins | sample 1571521 | NCBI WGS metagenome assembly OGHU01 (sample SAMEA2581963, study PRJEB24529) | metagenome | biome: Human gut stool | place: China | collected 2011 | reverse complement strand
CCTGGATGTCCCTTCTGGCGTCTGCCTATGTTTTCGGCAAGAGAGACCATATGAGAATGGGATTTATGGCAGATAAACTGACCGGAAATTTCAGAAAATATCTGGAGATCATCATTGACCTGTTATCCTTCAGTTTTGCGGCAGTTGTTATGGTATATGGCGGCTGCTCCATTACAAAACTGACCATGATCCAGACTACAGCATCTTTGCGTGTGCCAATGGGGTATATATACGTGATGGTGCCTGTAAGCGGTATCCTTATTATGATTTTTGCGGCTATGAACGCAGTGGAAATGTTCCATCATGAGTTCAAAGAAGCCGGGGAGGTGAGAGTATGACAATCGCAGGACTTTGCGGACTGATTATATTTGTGTTGCTGGCGGTCATGCTGATTGCAGGCGTACCTATTGCTGTCGCATTAGCTGTTTCTTCTATTTGCGCGATCTTACCGGTTTTAAATATGGGTGCAAGCGTACTGATCGGTGCCCAGAGAATTTTCTCCGGTATCTCCGTATTCAGCCTTCTTGCCATTCCTTTCTTTATCCTGGCAGGAAACCTGATGAATAAGGGCGGTATCGCTATCCGTCTTATCAATTTTGCAAAGCTTTTTACAGGCAATATCCCAGGTGCATTAGCCCACACCAATGCAGTGGCAAATATGCTGTTCGGTGCTATTTCCGGTTCCGGTACAGCGGCAGCTTCTGCTATGGGTTCCATTATTGGACCTATTGAAGAGGAAGAAGGTTATGACCGTGATTTCTCTGCAGCAGCCAACATTGCAACTGCTCCTACAGGACTTTTAATTCCTCCAAGTAATGTTATGATCACATTTTCCCTGGTCAGTGGCGGAACCTCTGTAGCAGCTCTTTTCATGGCAGGTTATATCCCGGGTATCCTCTGGGGCCTTGCTTGTATGGTAGTTATCTACGTTTTCGCAAAGAAAAAAGGCTATCGCAGCACAAAGAAATATACTGCTTCTGAAAAGATTAAAGTATTTTTCCAGGCGATCCCATGCCTGTTTATGATCATTGTTGTTATCGGTGGTATTATTTCCGGTATATTTACTGCTACAGAAGGAAGTGTAGTTGCAGTTGTATACAGCATGGTACTGGCAATTTTCTTCTACAAATCCATTAAGCCTTCTGAACTGCCAAAGATCTTCCTTGACAGTGCGGAAATGACGGGTATCATCATTTTCCTGATCGGCGTATCCAGTATTATGAGCTGGGTCATGGCATTTACAGGTATTCCAACTGCAGTAAGTACTGCTATGCTTGGTATCAGCAATAACCGTTACGTGATCCTGTTCATTATCAATATCCTGCTGCTGATCGTAGGTACTTTTATGGATATGACACCGGCATGCCTGATCTTTACCCCGATCTTCCTGCCGATCTGTCAGGCACTGGGAATGAACACCATTCATTTCGGTATCATGATGATCTTTAACCTGTGTATCGGAACGATTACACCGCCAGTTGGAACTACACTGTTTGTAGGTGTAAAAGTAGGAAAAACAAGGATCGAGCAGGTGATCCAGCCATTGCTTTATTACTTTGGAGCCATCTTTATTGTACTGTTGTTAGTTTCCTACATTCCAGCGCTGTCACTTTGGCTGCCGGGACTGCTGGGATATGTATAAAAAATAGGAGATCTGCCTGCTGAGGCAGGTGGAAAGGTGCAGCAGAACAGGCAAGGCGCATAAGACCCCGGAAATTTTATACCCCGGGGTCTTTTTTTGTTGCCAACTTTTTTTGCATATAGTATAATTTCTGATGATACCAGGGGACAAAGTTTGGAAGACCGATGCAAGCTTGCTTGCAGGAGGACTTGCAAAATTGGGATCCGCCAAAAACATGAGTAAGAAGCCATTTTTGTTAAAAAATGAGCGGATTACGAATGTTTTCTAGGATTGCGGGAGCACACAGTGCGGAGCAATCCGGTATCATCAAAAAGACCGAATTACAGGGGCTACAGAGTATTGATTTAAGAAATGCGGCCCTGGTGACAGAAAGGAAGAACGAACATGACAATCAGGATCGGTATTTTAGGTTATGGTAATCTGGGAAAAGGAGTAGAGTGTGCTATTAAGCACAATCCAGATATGGAACTGAAGGCAGTATTTACAAGAAGAGATCCTTCCACCCTTTCCATTCTTACAGAAGGCGCAAAAGTTTATTCAGTGAATGACGCACCTGCAATGAAAGATGAGATCGATGTTCTGATCATCTGCGGCGGCAGCGCTACAGATCTTCCAAAACAGACTCCAGAAATGGCAAAATATTTCAATGTAATTGACAGCTTTGATACACACGCAAGAATTCCGGAACATTTTGAGGCAGTAGATAAGGCAGCAAAGGAAAGCGGCCATATCGGACTGATCTCCGTAGGCTGGGATCCAGGCATGTTCTCCTTAAACCGTCTGTATGCAAATGCTATCCTTCCAGGCGGAAAAGATTATACATTCTGGGGCAAGGGCGTAAGCCAGGGACATTCTGACGCCATCAGACGGATCGCAGGCGTTAAGGATGCAAGACAGTATACCATTCCGGTAGAAAGTGCCTTAGAGGCAGTAAGAAGCGGCAGTGAGCCGGAACTGACTACCAGACAGAAACATACCAGAGAGTGCTTTGTAGTGGCAGAAGAAGGCGCAGATCTTAAGAAGATCGAAGAAGAGATCGTTACCATGCCAAACTACTTTGCCGATTATGATACTACTGTACACTTTATCAGCGAAGAGGAGCTGTTAAGAGACCATGCAGGTATCCCACATGGCGGCTTCGTGATCCGTACAGGAAAGACCGGCTGGAACAATGAAAATTCTCATGTAATTGAATACAGCTTAAAACTTGACTCCAACCCTGAATTTACTTCTTCTGTACTGGCTGCTTATGCAAGAGCTGCATACCGTTTAAGAAAAGAAGGACAGACTGGATGCAAGACTGTATTTGATATTGCACCAGCTTATCTGGCAGCAGAAGACGGAGCATATTTAAGAAAGCACATGCTGTAGGAGAAATACTATGACTTATGTTCAGAGAACCATTTGCCCTTATGACTGTCCAACATCCTGTGGACTGTTAGCAGAAACCGACGGAAAGAAGATCTTACGTGTCAAAGGTGATAAGACCCACCCGGCCAATAAAGGTCTGATCTGTGGGAAGATGCAGCATTATGAGGAGTCCATAAACAGTGAAAAAAGGATCCTTACGCCTCTTCGCCGCACCGGCAAAAAAGGCAGCGGGCAGTTTATGCCCATTACCTGGGAAGAAGCAGGAAATGAGATCGCAGAGCGTTTTCTGAACATATGCAGGGAGGATGGCCCCCAGGCTATCCTTCCCGCTGTCTATTCTGGAGTCATGGGCCAGATCCAGAGAAAGTGCGGGGAAGCATTTTTTAACCGTTTAGGTGCCTGTTCCCTGGTACTGACTCTCTGTGCATCTGCTAAAGGTGCCGGTTACAGTGCCGTTGCCGGAAAAACCGGCTGTCTGGATCCGAGAGAACTGGAAAACAGCGATTTCTTTCTCATCTGGGGAAGCAATATCATGGCTACCAGGCTGCAGATCTTACCTCTTCTTGCCAGAAAACGGAAAGAAGGAAAACAGGTGATCCTGATCGAAGCCTGTGGCAGAGACAGTGCCTCTCTCTGCGACAAAGCGGTCTATATCCGTCCTGGAACAGACGGGGCTTTAGCTCTTGCCATGATGCATGTTCTCTGGCGGGAGCATTTAGAAGATGAGGATTTCTTAAGGAACCAGGCGGATGGCTATGAGCAGTTTTTACCGGAGATCCGGAAAGCTACGCCTGAATGGGCACAGGGCATTACGGGGATCCCTGCTGAGGTGATCGAAGAACTGGCACATGTTTACGGAAAAGCAAAAGCGCCTGCTATTGTACTGGGAAGCGGTCTTTCCCGTTACGGAAACGGTGGAATGACCGTGCGGCTGATCACTATCCTTTCTGCTTTTACAGGAGCCTGGAAGCGGCCAGGCGGTGGCATCTGCGGATGCGACCACAATCTGGGTGATTTTGTTGATACAAAGCGGATCACAAGACCGGATCTCAGAAAAGAACCGGCACGGATCGTAAATATCAACCAGCTTTCATCTGCTTTAAATGCAGAAGGAAAAGATAAGATCAGGGCTTTTTATGTATATGCAGGAAATCCGGTGAATTCTGTATGCAACCAGACGGGGCTTTTAAAGGGAGTTGCGAGGGAAGACCTGTTTACAGTGGTTCATGAGCGGTTTATGACAGATACAGCTCTTTATGCGGACATTATCTTACCGGCCACTTTTTCTGTGGAGCAGACAGACTGCTTTAAGCCATACGGATATGGTACTTTTGCAGTGGCTAATAAAATCATTGATCCGCCGGGACAGTGTAAGAGCAACTGGGATACCTTCTGTTTTCTGGCCGGGAAGTTGGGATTTGAGGAAGATTACTTTAAACAGACAGCAGAAGATGCCCTGGAGGATCTGCTTTCCCATCCCGGAAAGGATCTGGCGCGGCTGTCAGAAGAACAGGGGCAGTTTTTAAGAGAAGGCGGCACGATTTCTGCAGATTTTGCGGATCACTGTGATTTTAAAACACCTTCCGGGAAGTTTATGATCGTAAATAAGTCGTTGAAGGATCCTGTTCCCCACTATATACCGTGTTACGACGGTACATATCCATTCCATCTGATCTCAGTGCCTGACAGTCATACCTTAAATTCTATTTTTTTGGAGCGTGACAGTCTGGTGGAAAACAGAGGCCCCATGTCCCTGTTGCTCCATCCACAGGACGGAGCAGAACTGGGGATCCAGGATGGAGATCCGGTTACAGCCTGGAATGACCTGGCAGAGGTAGAATTTAAGGCTGTGTTTACAGATCAGATCGCCAGAAAAACAGCAGCAGCATCCGGCGTGTACAGCTCCTCTATTACCGGGCAGCGTTTTCAGGTAAATGCCTTAAATCATGAACGCCTGTCTGATATAGGTGAAGCTACGACACTGAATGATAACACCATTAACATAAAAAGGAGTACCTTTTGAAACAGTATTTTGTACCATTTAAAGAATTACGTTCCCTGACAAGAGGAGAAAAATTTGCAGTATTGTCCCTGATCCCGTTATATTTCATTGTCATTGGCCTGTTTCTTCAGCCGATCAACGAGATCATTCCGGGAATTATACGGATCGTGCGGGAGCCGGACGTACTGATCACAGACTATTTTGCAGTAGGAGGAATTGGAGCTGCCCTGATCAATGCGGGGCTTACAACTCTGCTCAGCATTGCCCTTCTCTATTTTTCGGGAAAGGAGATGGACGGTCATACCATTACTTCCAGCTGTCTGATGTTCGGATTTTCTCTTTTTGGAAAGAACATTGTCAACATCTGGGCCATTATGGCAGGTGTTGTTTTGTATGCGAAATATCATGGTACTTCTTTAAAACGTTATCTGTATGTAGGTCTGTACGGCACCAGTCTTTCCCCTATTATGACACAGATGATGCATATCGGAAAATTTCCTGCGCCGGTCTGTCTTATGCTGTCACTGCTTTTGGGACTTGCCATCGGCTTTGTGCTGCCGCCTTTGTGTACCCATGTGCACTACGCCCATCAGGGATATTCCCTGTATAACGTAGGATTTGGCGCAGGTATTATTGCAACGGTAGTAGTATCTCTTGCTAAATCTTTCGGGATCAAAGTAGAATCCCGCCTGATCTGGTCTGTTGGAAATAATACCCTGTTTGCTGTTTTACTTATGTCTTTATTTGGCTGTATGATCGCATCAGCAGTGGCAGTGCGGGGAAAGACGATCCTGGAGTCTTATAGACGTATCCTGAAAACATCAGGGATTGGTGGAACCGATTATCTGAAAGATGAAGGCGGAGCTACTACTGTATTTAATATGGGTGTCAATGGACTGTTTGCCACTCTGTTCGTTCTGGCAGTAAAAGGGGATCTGAACGGTCCTACGATCTGTGGTATTTTTACGATCGTTGGTTTCAGCTCCACAGGAAAGCATTTAAGAAATATCGCCCCTATCATGTTTGGGGTCTATCTTGCAAGCTTTACCAAAACATGGGCGATTAACCAGCCATCCCCTATCCTTGCGCTGTTATTTTCCACTACACTGGCGCCTGTGGCAGGAAGGTTTGGCCCGGTGGCAGGCATTATTGCAGGTTATCTTCATTCTTCTGTTGCTTTAAACGTAGGAATTGTATACGGAGGCATGAATTTGTATAACAATGGTTTTGCCGGCGGTATTGTTGCAATCTTTTTAGTACCTGTGGTACAGTCGATCAGTGACAGAAGAGCAAGAGCGAGAGGCGAGCTGTCCCTGTAGTGTTCTGCCTGCTGATGGGAATAAAAATTCCAAAAAACATGAAATATGGGAAAGAAGGAAATTGACTATATGGATGAACGTTTGAAAAAACAGCTGGATTTTGCCCTGGAGATCGATAAGGAAAAAAATATTCTCCGCCAGACTCATTTATCCGGTCACGGAAGAAATGAAAATGACGCAGAACATGCGTGGCATATGGCGATCATGGCCTATCTTTTACGGGAGTATTCCAATGAGCCTGTTGATATTACCAGAGTCATGCTTATGTGTCTGATCCATGATGTAGTGGAGATCGACGCCGGGGATACTTATGCCTATGATGAAGAAGGCAAGAAGACCCAGAAGGCAAGGGAAGAGGCGGCAAAAGAACGGATCTATTCCCTGCTTCCTGAGGATCAGAAAGAGGAACTGGCAGCTATTTTTGACGAATTTGAGGAAAGTAAGACACCGGAGTCAAAATTTGCCCATGCAATGGACAATCTTCAGCCATTGATGCTTAACAACAGCAATGACGGAGGGGACTGGAGAGAACACGGTGTCAGCGCAAAGCAGGTTTACGGCCGCCAGAGCCGCACAAAAGAAGGTTCTGAAAAACTGTATGAGGTTACAGATCAGATCATAAAAAAACATAGGGAGAAGGGGAATTTAAAATGAAATTAGCAGTTATCTATGACTCAAAAACAAATAATACAGCGGCAGTAGCAGGCTATATGGCAGAGGCAATGAACAGCCTTGAAGGGGTAGAGGCAAAAACATTCCTGTATTCAGAAGTAGATACAGAGTTTGTAAAAGAATGTAAAGGCGTTGTGTTTGGCTGTCCTACTTATGCAGCTGGTCCTACATCTGATTTTTATACCTGGATGGAGAAAAATGCAGGCGGTCTGAATTTGGCCGGAAAATTAGGCGGTGTATTTGCTACAGAACAGTACATCCATGGCGGTGCTGACCTGACTATGAACGCGCTGCTCATCCACCTGTTAGTATATGGAATGATGATCTATTCCGGCGGAGCTTCCTGTGGCAAACCAGTGATCCACATGGGACCGGTAGAAGTCAGCCCAAAGAAAGAAGATTTCAAAGAACTGTTTGAGATCTTTGGCAAACGTTTTGCAACACAGGCGTTAAAGATCAACGGATAAACCTATTATCAAAAAGGAAACTACGAAAAATGAAAACAGCAGGAAACAACAGAAAAACCACATCAAACCGAGTGGCCCTTTATGGTCTTCTTATAGCTCTTGCCTTTGTATTAAGCTATGTTGAAACATTATTCCCTGTTTATCTGGGAGCGCCGGGCGTGAAGCTGGGGTTAGCCAATCTGGTAACAGTCATTGCCCTGTATGGCCTGGGAGTAAAAGAAGCCTTTGCCATTAATGTAGTGCGTGTATTGTTATCCGGCTTTACATTTGGAAATATGTCGTCGATCCTGTTTGGTATGGCAGGAGCAGTTTTAAGTCTGTTTCTTATGGCTGTGTGCAAAAAGCTCCGCCTTTTTGATATGACCGGTATCAGTATCATAGGCGGAGTTGCCTACAATATCGGCCAGTTTCTGGTGGCTGCATTTGTGACAAAAACATTTGGCGTATTTTCCTATCTTCCGGTACTGCTGATCGCAGGAACCGTGGCTGGAGCACTGATCGGACTTTTAGGCGGGATCATTTTAAAAAGGATCAGTAGGATCTTACCGAAAGGATAAAAAACTGTTTATAAATTATTTAGATAAAAAAGATTATTTTTTTAAACTTAAAGAGTATCCTGAAGGTAATGGACATGATACAGGAGGTTTTAGAGAATGGATTTTATGATCTTAGACGGGATCCAGAAACTTCACAGTCCCCTTCTGGATACTCTTTTTGTATGTATCACCCGTTTGGGAGATAAGGGATTTGTCTGGTGTCTTATGGCACTTGTCTTTCTTTTGATCCCGGAAAAACGGAAAACAGGCTTTATTTGTGTAGCAGCCCTTCTTCTTACGGAAATAACCGGAAATCACATTTTAAAGCCCTTATTTGCCAGGGTACGCCCCTGCGATGTAAATCAGGCTGTACAGCTTCTTATTGCGAATCCAGGTGGATATTCATTTCCCTCAGGACATACGTCTGCTTCCTTTGCGGCAGCGTCTGTTTTGCGTTTCAGGGAGAAAAGGAAAGTGGCAGTACCGGCTCTTCTACTGGCAGCATTGATCGGTTTTTCAAGAATGTATCTTTATGTACATTATCCGACGGATATTGCAGGCGGTATTCTCTTGGGAACACTGATGGGATATGTCTGTGTACAGGCTGCAGACAGGATAAAATACAGGAAAAATTCAATAAACATCGAAAGAAAATGACATTGTTTTATGTATCCCCTGTGATTATAATGAAAATATCAGCAAATTTATCCGCAGAGCATTAAACGGCCTGGTGGATTTGCAAATAAAAAGGGGGATATGCAGATGGTTTACGAAGCAATCAGAGAATTGGTACGTTACGGGTTAGAGAAGGGCCTGATCACAGAAGATGATGCCATTTATGCCAGAAATCAGATCCTGGAAGTATTAAAAATGGATGAATACGAAGAGCCGGAGAAAGATGGGGAACTTACAGGCGCAGCTCTGGAGAAGATCCTGAAGGTACTTCTTGACTATGCAGCCGAAAAAGGACTTTTACAGGAAAACAGTGTTGTATACAGGGATCTGTTTGATACAAAACTGATGAACTGCCTGATGCCAAGGCCAAGTGAAGTAACAAAAACATTTTGGGAGAAATATCAGGTTTCGCCGGAGACTGCCACCGATTACTATTACAACCTGAGCCGGAATTCCGACTATATCCGCAGATACCGTGTAAGCAAGGATATGAAATGGACCACAGATACCAAATACGGTACACTGGATATCACAGTCAACTTATCCAAACCGGAAAAAGATCCAAAGGCTATTGCAGCAGCGAAACTGGCAAAGCAGAGTGGTTATCCAAAGTGTCAGCTTTGTATGGAAAATATCGGTTATGCAGGCAGAGTGAACCATCCGGCAAGAAATAACCATCGTGTCATACCGATCACCATTAATGACAGCAAGTGGGGATTTCAGTATTCCCCTTATGTTTACTATAATGAGCACTGTATCGTGTTCAATGGCCAGCATATCCCAATGAAGATCGAGCGGGCTACATTCAGAAAGCTGTTTGATTTTATCAGCCAGTTTCCGCATTATTTCCTGGGATCCAATGCAGATCTTCCTATTGTAGGCGGATCTATTTTAAGCCATGACCATTTCCAGGGCGGCCATTATACCTTTGCAATGGCAAAAGCACCCATCGAGAAGTATTATAAGGCAGAAGGATACGAGGATGTAGAAGCAGGTATTGTTTACTGGCCAATGTCTGTGCTGCGTCTGCGTTCTAAGTCCTGCGACTCTCTGATCGATCTGGGGGATAAGGTGTTAAAAGCATGGAGAGGCTATACGGATGAGGCAGCTTTCGTGTATGCAGAAACAGAGGGAGAACCTCATAACACCATTACCCCGATCGCAAGAAAGAACGGGGATATGTATGAGCTGGATCTGGTGCTGCGAAATAACATTACTACAGAAGAGTTCCCACTGGGCGTTTACCATCCACATCAGGAACTGCACCATATTAAGAAAGAAAATATCGGTCTGATCGAAGTAATGGGACTGGCAGTGCTGCCATCCAGACTGAAAAAAGAACTGGCCGAACTGG
>OGHU01002281.1_pt1 | contig 10062 bp, 8 predicted proteins | sample 1571521 | NCBI WGS metagenome assembly OGHU01 (sample SAMEA2581963, study PRJEB24529) | metagenome | biome: Human gut stool | place: China | collected 2011 | reverse complement strand
CAAAGTGTTACAATATTTTGGAAAATGGTGTAACTATTCAGCAGTCACTGTGAAATCGCTGAACAGTTATAGAATGATTATGAACTGCACAAAAAGGAGACATCCCATTGTCTGATAATAAATCAAAAAAAATGCCGGGAATCCTGGCAAGGCTTCGCATGGTCGTGGGGCTGAATATCGGAACGATCATGTTTGGCATCTTATTCATATATATGGCATTCAGTGCCATATTATATTTTACAACTACTCATATTGAGTCCTATCAGGTTACATCAGGACCTTTATCCCGCAACGAAACATATACCGGTCTTGCCATACGTGAAGAAAGTTTATGCAAGGCAGATTCATCAGGCTATATTACTTATTATGCAAGGGAGGGCAGTAAGATCAATGCTTCCGGAGCGGTGTACGGACTTAGTGATACAAAAACAGCTTCTGCTCCGGCATCTCTTGCCCCGGAAGAACTTTCAAAGGTACGGACTGATATGATGAGTTTTTCCAAAGGATTCAGTTCAAGTAAATTTAACAGCACCTACAGCTTTAAATATGAACTGAAGGGAAATATCCTTCAATATGCAGAGTCTGGCAATACCTCATCTGCTCCTCTTACTTCAGATGAGGACGGTGAAGGAAATGACAGTGGTGACAATGACAAAACAGCAGATATTTATCCCGGAAATCAAACTATCTGCCAGTCCCAATCTGATGGTATCGTTTTATATTCCATGGATAATTATGAAGGAAAAACAGTAGATGCTGTAAAGGCAGAAGATTTCGATCAGAATTCTTACCATGAAACAGATTTGAAAACTTCCGACAAGGTAAAAGCAGGAGATGATATTTATACCATTATCACAGATGAACGCTGGAGCCTTCTGATTCCTTTGAGCGACAGACAGGTTGAAAAACTGAAAGACCGTTCTACAATACGTGTCAAATTTTTAAAAGACGATATGACACAAAACGGAGATTTTTCCATTATTACCATAGACGGTGACAAATATGGACAGATTGACTTCAATAAAGGTCTGATTCGTTATGCATCTGACCGTTTTTTGGACATTGAACTTGTAACCAACACAGTTGTAGGTCTGAAAATCCCTCTTACCTCTATTGTAACCAAGGATTTTTATGTGATTCCATCCAGAATGGCCACTACACAGGATAATCAGACAGGTTTTACCCTTTATGAGGGGAAAAATAAAACAACATTTAAAAATGTGAGCATTTACGCAAGCATTGATGATTCATCTGTCTCCAAACTGGCAGTGGACGAAGCAGAACGACCTCAGATTTATTATGTTGACAAGAGTTCATTTAAGGAAGGGGATGCCCTGATCAATACGGATACCGGTGAAAAATATGTGATCGGAGAGACAGATACCCTGGAGGGAGTGTACTGTATTAATAAAGGCTATGCGGTTTTTAGCCGTATTGAAAGACTTGATGAGAACGAAGAATATGCTATTGTATCTAAAAACACCACCTACGGTCTTTCCAGATATGATCACATTGTTCGAAACGCTGATCAAGTAAAGGAAGAAGACATTTTATACTAATTAAGGAGGCTTAATATGTTAGCTGATAAACTAAACCTTGTGAAAAAGAATATTGAAGAGGCCTGCGATACTGCAGGGCGTTCTCCCCAAGAGGTAACTCTTATTGCGGTCAGTAAGACCAAACCGGTGGAAATGCTGAAAGAAGCATATGATGCGGGTGCAAGAGTGTTTGGGGAGAATAAGGTTCAGGAGATCGTAAATAAATACGATCAGATGCCATCAGATGTACAGTGGCACATGATCGGACATTTACAGAGAAATAAAGTGAAATATATTATTGATAAAGTATCTATGGTACACTCTGTAGATTCTGTCCGCCTGGCAGAGGCCATCGAAAAAGAGGCAGCAAAAAAAGATATCTGCATGCCGGATCTGATCGAAGAAAAGGTAGCGGGAGAGGAAAGTAAGTTTGGCCTTTCAGTCGAAGAGGTATTACCATTTCTGGAAGAAATTTCTTCTTATGAGCATCTTCAGGTAAAAGGACTTATGACAATTGCACCATTTGTAGCAAATCCTGAAGAAAACAGAGAAGTTTTTCAAAAATTAAAGAAATTAAGTGTTGACATTGCGGCCAAAAACATTAATAATGTTACTATGAGTGTTCTGAGTATGGGTATGACCGGAGATTATCAGGTTGCTATTGAAGAAGGCGCTACCATGGTAAGAGTCGGAACCGGCATTTTCGGTGCCCGGCTATATGGTGCTGCCCAGTAAGCAGCATGAAAAGAGGATTGGAGAGAGTAAAATGAGTCTGTTAGGTAAGTTAATGGATACCATGCGGTTAAGTTCTGAAGATGACGAGGACGATTACTACCTGGATGATGACTTTGAAGATGAAGCTCCTAAGAAAGGACTTTTCTCAAAGAGAAATAATACAGAACCGGAAGATGAGCCAGAGGGACAGGAAAAGCCAAAATTTTTAGGCCGTTCAAATCCAAAAGTAGTTCCTATGAGAAGAAGTATGGAAGTGACAATGATCAAACCTACTTCTATGGACGACTCCAGAGATATCTGTGATTATCTTCTCTCTGGAAAAGCAGTTGTACTTAATATGGAAGGAATTCATATGGAAACCGCGCAGCGGATCATTGATTTCACTTCCGGAGCAACTTATTCCATGAACGGAAATCTCCAGAAGATTTCCAATTACATCTTCATTGCAACACCTGATTCCGTGGAACTGTCCGGTGATTTTCAGGACATCCTGTCAGCAGGTGTCAGCTCAGGAGTGGACATGTCCAGCCTGAACATCCATTTATAATACCAAAGCATGCGGCAGACCCCTGATGAGTCTGCCGATTTTCTATGTAAAAATACGAAAAACAGGACTAAGGAGAATGATATGTCAAAACGCCTGAATGTATATAAAGACCAGAAACCGATCTACGATATTGTAATGGAACCATCTTTTGAAAAGCTGACAGAAGAGGTAAATAAATTCCATCTGTCTGAGCGCAAGATCTGTATTGTTACAGATACCAATGTGGCTCCTTTATATCTGGAAGAAGTAAAAGAACGTTTAAGCAAATGCTGTAAGAAGATCTCTTATTTTGTTATCCCGGCTGGAGAAGAGAATAAAAATCTGGATACAGTAAAAAAGATCTATGAACATCTCATTTTAGAGCATTTTGACCGTAAGGATATGTTAGCTGCTTTAGGCGGCGGTGTGATCGGCGATATGTGTGGCTTTACGGCTGCTACCTATTTAAGGGGCATTGATTTTATCCAGATCCCTACGACCCTGCTTTCCCAGGTAGATTCCAGTATCGGTGGAAAAACAGGCGTTGATTTTGATGCCTACAAAAACATGGTAGGTGCTTTTCATATGCCAAGACTGGTCTATACCAATCTGAATACCCTTTTAACCCTGCCAAAAGAGCAGTTCTCCTCTGGAATGGGCGAAGTGATCAAGCATGGACTGATCAAGGACGCATCTTATTATCAGTGGTTAAAAGACAACAGGGAGTCTATTTTAAAGAGAGACCTGTCTATTTGTGAAGATATGGTATATCGCAGCAATGAGATCAAAAAGCAGGTAGTAGAAAATGATCCTACGGAGCAGGGAGAGCGCGCCCTGTTAAACTTTGGTCATACCCTGGGACATGCAGTGGAAAAATTAATGAATTTCAAAGAGTTTCACGGTCACTGTGTGGGTCTTGGATGTATTGCAGCTTTTAAGATCAGCGCTCTGCGGGGAATGATCAGCGAAGAGCAGGTACAGGACATTAAAAATACCTTTGAAGCTTTTGAAATGCCTGTTACTGTAAGCGGTCTTGACTGGAAAGACGTTTACGCAACAACAAAAAGTGATAAAAAAATGGATTCCGGCGTAGTAAAATTCATTCTTTTAAAAACAGTGGGAAATGCCTATGTAGACCGTACTGTTACAGAAGAAGAGATGAAAACAGGTTTTGACCTGATCTGCGGCGGTAATGAAGGAGACAGAAAATGACAAAAGAAAAACGTTCCCTCTTTGTACGTTTTCTCATAGGGTTTGTGATCCTGGTGGGATTAGATCAGTGGACAAAGGGGCTTGCCAGCGCATATTTAAAGGGAAACTCCCCTCTGGTACTCATCCGGGGTGTATTTGAACTTTATTATTCAGAAAACAGAGGAGCTGCTTTTGGTATGCTCCAGGAGAAGCAGCTGTTCTTTTTCCTGATCGCTGTTTTAGTTCTTGCAGGAGTTCTTTACATGTTATGGCGTATGCCTGATGGAAAACATTACCGTCCTCTTGCTGTATGCCTGATGCTTATTGCTTCCGGCGCTGTTGGAAATATGATCGACCGCATTACCCAGAGCTACGTAGTGGATTTCCTGTATTTTTCCCTGATCAACTTCCCGATCTTTAATGTAGCAGACTGTTATGTAACATGCTCCGCTGTTGGACTGGTACTTCTGATCATGTTCTATTATAAAGACGAGGATATGGCTGTATTCAGCTTTAAAAAGAAAGGCGGAGATCAGTGAAACAGGAACTTTTCCCGGAAATAGCAGACAGCGGTCTGCGGATCGACAAATACCTTTCTACTGTAAATGAACAGTTAAGCCGTTCTTATATCCAGAAACTGTTAAAAAGCGGCCTGGTCTTGGTAGATGGCAAACCTGTAAAAGCCAGTTATCAGGTGGAAGAAGGCGAGGTGATCTCCTTAGATATCCCGGAAGCGGTAGAACCGGAGATCGAACCGGAAGATATGGATCTGGATATCTTATATGAAGATATGGATGTGATCCTGATCAATAAGCCTAAAGGTATGGTAGTCCATCCGGCTGCCGGTCATTATTCACACACACTGGTAAACGGGCTGATGTATCACTGCAAGGACCAGCTTTCCGGTATTAACGGTGTAATGCGTCCTGGCATCGTCCACCGCATTGACATGGATACCACAGGTGTTATTATTGCCTGTAAAAATGATATGGCCCACAATTCCATTGCGGCTCAGTTAAAGGAACATTCTATTACCAGACGGTATCAGGCCATTGTCCACGGTGTGTTAAAAGATGATACAGGTACCATTGATGCTCCTATTGGACGTCATCCTACAGACCGTAAAAAAATGAGCATTAACTATAATCATGGAAAAAATGCAGTGACCCATTATAAGGTTCTGAAACGTTTCCGCCAGTATACGCATGTGGAATGCCGGCTGGAAACAGGACGTACCCATCAGATTCGTGTGCATATGGCAAGTATCGGACATCCTCTTTTGGGAGATGTGGTTTACGGACCTGGAAAATGTCCTATTGCCGGACTGGAAGGGCAGACTCTTCACGCTGGAATTTTAGGATTTATCCATCCACGTACAGGAGAGTATATGGAATTTACAGCCCCGCTTCCCGAATATTTTGAAAAGCTTTTGAATACATTACCTGAATAGCCTATTTGTCCGACATTTGTCGGACATTTTTATATTTCTATATACTTTTCTGAATTTTTGAGTTATAATACAGGTATAAAAGATAAATGCTAGAAAAAATATAACGAACGGCGAGATGAACAGACATCAGACGCTAAGCGGAAAGGGGTAGGTTTTATGTCAGGAAATCTTATTATCACCATCGGAAGACAGAGCGGAAGCGGCGGCAAGAAGATAGGAGAGATGCTTGCTGAAAAATTGGGAGTTAAATGCTATGATAAGGAGCTCCTTGCCCAGGCTGCAAAGCACAGCGGACTTTGTGAAGAATTATTTGAAAAACATGACGAGCGCCCAACCAGCAGTTTTCTTTATTCTCTGGTAATGGATTCTTATTCTATGGGTTATACAGCTACCGGTTATTCGGATATGCCGATCAATCATAAGATCTTCCTTGCACAGTTTGATACCATAAAGAAAATGGCTGATGAAGGTCCTTGTGTTATTATCGGACGTTGTGCTGATTACGCCCTGGAAGATTATCCAAATGTAGTCAGCGTATTTATCACCGGAGATGAAGCAGACAAGATCAAACGTGTCAGTGAGCTTTACAATGTAGATGAAGCAAAAGCGAAAGATCTGATGATCAAAACTGACAAGAGAAGATCCAGCTACTACAATTACTATTCCAATAAAAAATGGGGCGATCCAAAGAGCTATGATATGTGTATCAACAGCAGCGCTGTAGGACAGGAAGGTGCCGTTGATATTATCATGGAACTGGCAAAGAAGAAACAGGAATGGAAAAAGCAGAAATAAAACTGCTACATAAAACATATAGAATATTGTAAACGGAATACTGGGGATTTTTTCCCCAGTATTCTTATTTTATTCTACAGTAACGGATTTTGCCAGGTTTCTTGGCTGGTCCACATCCAGGTTCTTTCCTACAGATGCATAATATGCGATCAGCTGTAAGATAGCAGCGATCGGGAACACAGTAAAGCTGTCTGCAATATCCGGGATACGGATCTGAACATCGGCGATATCATCTTCGATCACAGCAGAGTCTTTTACAAGGAGGATCACAAAAGCGCCTCTTGCCTTTACTTCCCGTACATTGGAGATGGTTTTTGCAAAAATATGCTCCTGGGTAGCAATGGCGATCACAGGTACCTGCTCGGAGATCAGTGCAATGGTACCATGTTTTAACTCGCCGGCTGCGTATGCCTCTGCGTGGATATAAGAGATTTCCTTTAATTTTAAGGCTCCCTCTAAGGAGAAGGCGTAGTCAAGACCTCTTCCTATAAAGAAGGCGTCATTTTTGGAAATAATATGAGTAACAATATTTTTGATCTCATCTCTGCGGCTGATCATAGCTTCCATAGCAGGGATGGCATCTAAGAGTTCTTTCATAAAATCTTCAGCCTGTTTTGGACTGTATACGCCTCGAACAAGAGCCATACGGCAGTAGATCAGGTATAATGCAGCCAGCTGTACAGAATATGCTTTTGTGCTGGCTACCGCGATCTCAGGACCTGCGTGTGTGTAAAGAACATAGTCACTTTCTCTTGCAATGGTGGAGCCCTTTACATTGACAATAGCCAGGACCGGTGCATGATAAGACTGGGCAAGACGCATAGCTGCCAGGGTATCAATGGTCTCACCGGACTGGGAGATCACGATCACCAGGGTCTTTTCGTCAATAAGAGGTGTCTCATAACGGAATTCGGATGCAATAGACACTGTGACCGGAATACGGATACCAGGTTCGATCAGAGCTCTTGCCACCATTCCTGCGTGCATGGCGGTTCCGCAGGCGATCACATGGATGCGGCTGCAGTCTTTTAAGATAAAATCCGGAATACCGTCATCTGTCAGATCCGGAAGTCCCTTGGAAAGACGGGGAAGAATGGTATTCTTTAATGCATCCGGCTGTTCGTGGATCTCTTTTAACATAAAGTGTGGGAAACCATTTTTCATAGCTGCATCCACATTCCAGTTTACTTCCATCATATCCGGCTCGACACGGTTTAATTCCATATCATAAACACGTACCTTGTAAGGAGTCAGACGAACGATATTTCCCTCAGGCACTACAAAATATTCTTTTGTATAAGCGATCAGAGCAGTAAGGTCAGAGGCGATCATTGCTCCTGAGTGGGTATAAGCCGCTACAAGGGGACTTACATTGCGTACTGCATAAATCTCACCTGGACGGTCTTCAAACATGATACAGAAGCCGTAGGAACCCTGAAGCTCTTTTACAAAATGACGGATGGACAGAAGCGGATCATGATCCATACGCTCATAAAGGGCATTTAACACACCGGCAGCTACTTCACTGTCTGTCTGTGAAAGCAGATGATCCGCCAGATCATATTCTTCTGTAAGCTGATGATAATTTTCAATAATGCCGTTGTGGATGAGAGTTACCAGTCCCTGACGGTGTGGATGCGCATTTTCTGTTGTAACACCGCCGTGGGTTGCCCAACGGGTGTGTCCGATACCACAGTGGGAAGAGCAGTCGCTTTCCTGTTTTACCAGTTCTTTTAATGCCGCTACTTTACCGACTGTTTTGATCAGATGGATCTTGGAGTCATTTCCAAAATAAGCGATACCGGCGCTGTCGTAACCTCTGTACTCCAGACCAGCCAGTCCATTTAAAAGTATGTTATCTGCCTCAAGAGGCCCTGTATATCCAATAATTCCGCACATAATACAATTCCTTTCCCAGAGCAGCCGTAAATATCCGACTATTGCGTACGCAAAGAAAAGGGATATGATCCCTCTGATATATGACTGTCTGCTTCCATTTTAACCTTGTTTTAATTTCGTTTTGACGTTTTGCTTTTCGTATCTGTTCTGTCCGGTTATACCAGCTTTGTTTTGCAGTTACCCGCATATTTTTCTGGTATAAAACACGCCCGGACTGCATGGGAGAGCACCCGCCGAATATGTTCGATTCTCTCTCCACCTCGTTAACCTGTGTCAGCAGTAAGTTATTATTCATTCATCCGTTACTGTTCACGACCCGACCCAGGTGCATGGCGCTATAGCTTTACTATTATCTTTGTTTCCTCCAAAAACAAATCCCGTATATTATATCTCATATTTACAATATGCGTCAACTCTTAATTTTGCCGCTATTATGCTGCCTTTTTCCCAACCCGCCTTAAAGTTTCTGTAAGAGTTTCACACTGTATTTTGCTAAAATGGTATGTTATAATGTGATGGGCGCAGCGAAAAGTAAGCGACACCGCAGGTGGCATTTATTTTTCGCAAGCTCATCAACGAACGAACCGTCTGCGTCAGCAGACAGTGGAGCGCGTCAGCGCGGGGTTCGTGAGTGGACTAAACTGCCGAGAAAAATAAACGGTATTTATTTTTAGTAAGAAAGAAGAGAATAGAGGTAACCGATCATGCGTTTACATGAAAATAAGGAAGGTGACGAACTGCAGCGTTTGCGGGCCCGCCGCCAGGGAACAGGAAGAAACTATAAAAACCGTCCAAGACAGACAAAAACTGTCGATCATACATATGACGAGGATTATTACGAAGAAGAAGATTACGACTATGAATATGAGGAAGAACCGGATCCGAACGGACTGGAAGTTCCTTTTGAAAACGACAACCGCCGCAGTGCAGGTGTTTCTCACCGATATAGCGAATATAGCAACCAAAGCAGGGGAAAAAGAAAAACCAGCAACCGTTATAGCACATCTGGAACTACAGGAAATGTGGAAGCTTCTGCATCATCAGGCAAAACGGGTAAAACCGGCAGAAACAATCCTGGTAAAACATCCAGAAAGCGGAAAAAGGCAAAATGGCCAGTTATTCTTTTAAGCCTTTTAGTGGTGCTTTGTGTATATGGAGGCTGGTCTTTCCTTCACAGAGCTACGGGATACTGGAATATTGCGGTATTTGGTGTAGACAGCCGTGACGGAAATACGAAAAACGCCCTGGCGGATGTCCAGCTGATCTGCAGTATCAATCAGGAAACAGGAGAAATAAAACTGGTAAGCGTTTACCGTGATACATATTTAAAGATCGACTCCAAGGGGACCTACCATAAGATCAACGAGGCTTATTTCAAAGGCGGTCATAAACAGGCTGTATCTGCCCTGGAAGAGAACCTGGATGTGAAGATCAACGATTACGCTACATTTAACTGGAAAGCTGTTGCACAGGCGATCAATGTTTTAGGTGGCGTGGATATAGAGATCACACAGCCGGAATTTAAGTATATTAATGCCTTTATTACAGAAACTGTTAATTCTACTGGCATTGGTTCCACACAGCTGGCAAGTGCAGGTCCAAACCATTTAGACGGTGTACAGGCTGTAGCTTACTGTAGATTGCGTCTCATGGATACGGATTTCCAGCGTACAGAGCGTCAGAGAAAGGTTATTTCACTGGCCCTTGAAAAAGCAAAACAGGCAGACCTTGCTACCCGTACAAATCTGGTAAAAGCGATCCTCCCACAGATCTCCACCAGTGTGGGTGTTGATGATGTACTTCCAATGGCAAAGAATGCAAGTAAGTATCATATTGGTGAAACAGCAGGCTTCCCATTTGCACAGAAAACAAAGAAAATGGGAAAAATGGACTGTGTTATCCCTGTAATACTGGAAAGCAACGTAGTT
>OGHU01002275.1_pt1 | contig 10075 bp, 10 predicted proteins | sample 1571521 | NCBI WGS metagenome assembly OGHU01 (sample SAMEA2581963, study PRJEB24529) | metagenome | biome: Human gut stool | place: China | collected 2011 | reverse complement strand
TCGCCACCAAATAGACTGGAGTATGGCAGAATACGAGGACAAGCAGAAACTGGCAGTAGAGCTGGCTGTCCACTGGGCAAAGACTGGGCTAAGGCAATTCTCCATGCGTGATGCAGTCAATGATTATATGAAGGAGGTAGGTGCGAACAAAGCCATAACGGATGAGAGCATCATTGACAGGAGAAGAATCTGTGCGCAGCAGCTCACCATCAGGAGTATCGCTTTCCTAAGCAAGGATGAATTGCATAAGGTGGAACAGGAATTAAAGAGGATAGCTGAGGACGATGCGCCCAAGCAACAATTGGGCTGGCATAGATGACATTTCCCTTTCTTCCCTCTGTTTGGAACAACAACATTTATCGATTTCAAAGGTTGAAAGGTTAATAACCTTAATGCCGAAAGAATAATAATCCTAACGCTGCAAGGTTAATCACCCTATCAGGTATAAAGCCGTATTACTACGAAAGAACAGCAAAATGAAATGTTCCATCTTTCCACTTCTCTAAGCCAGTTAGTTCCAACGGCACAGCAATCATTCTGCCTTTTGTACGCAGATACTGTACCAGTCTTGTAAATGTGGATTGCCCACGGAATTTATCAATTAACCAAATGTCAAACCCGGGACGGCATGGCAGGAACACCATGCGCTGGAAGCAAGGCACATCTGTCTGCCGTTCCATTTTTCTTTTTACTGAATATGCAAAGCAACAACAACGAGGCAGCAATTCTGCCTATTGACTCCTTTCTGGAGAAGTCATTTCCCTTTACAGACATCACGCTTCATCTTTCAGCGGATGCAATTACATTCCTTATGGGGACAACAAAAGGACGGCTTAACCTCATGTACTATCTGTACATCCTCCACACTATGACCATCGGTGACAAGTCGCAAATGGTGCGAGGTATCCGTGTCGATACAGGCACCTGCCAATGTTCGCTCTCGGTATCTTCCCTTGAAGAAGTATGGGGTATCAAGCGCAAGAAGGGGCGTAAACTGCTCGACAAGATGGAACAGCTCGGACTTATCAGCCGCTCGTCTGATTTCGTCACCTCCATTGTAGATGTCGTGAGTGTGCAGGATGGTCATGCCATGGGACAGGTGTTCACAAATCCCAACCGTCTTCTCCTTGCTGAGAGGAATCAGACTTCTCCAGTTTTATCACCACCAGTCCAATCCGTACAAGGTGCAGATACGGCCACTGTCATCATGGAGACACCAGAAAAGCCTCAGACGGCTATTATAACCTCTTCCGAGGTAACTATACCCTCCAAGGCTGTAAAGATGCCTCAGAGCCTCTTTGATTTCGCTGACGAAGACGGAACTGTTGTTCCTTATGGGCAGCATGAGTAGGATGGTCGGGCGCGCAGAGCTTGCTCCACGGCCCAACTGATTAAGTGGGGGCATAACACAATATGCCCGTTCACCTCTGCGAGGTTCTGGGCGGCACAGCAACGGTCTCATGCCCCACATGTTCCCGTGCCTGCCATGCCAGCCTATCGCCTAGGACATGGATGAATGCCCCACTACCCCTAAACAATACAAGAAAAGGAATGTCTCACGATCCATAGGCATGGAACGTGAGGACATCCCCAATGTAGAACTATAACGTAACAGAACAGAAATATGAGTAATGAACCAAAAGGTGCGATGCACTTTGAGGGCAGAAAGTCCATCGGAGCGATGGAGGCAGCCGAGAACCAGCGCAGGTGGGACGAGAAGCACTATCAGACAGTGAACAAGAAACCGCTGCATTGGTACGACATCACCCGTGCACATCTCAATTTTGAGGTCGCCAAGGGTGGCATTATCCAAAAGATAGGAACATCAAAACCTGTTGAGGAACGTTTCAAGGAGAGGTTGGAGGAACTGGGCGTGAAGCCTAACCCGGAGGTAAAGAAGAACAACCCAGCAGCTGCGAAGATGTCCAACCAGATTGTGGAGTTCGTTTTCAGCGGTGACCACGAAGTAATGAACATGATGGCATTCGGCAATCAGGCTGTCGATTTCGAGCGTGACGGAACAGCGGACAACAGCCACATCCAGCGAATGAATGAAATCGAGCAATGGGCTATCGACCTCTATGACTGGATGGCAAAGAAGTATGGTGAAGAGAACATCATCGGATTTGATGTGCATCTTGACGAGACTACGGCACATTGCCATGCGACCATCATTCCTGTTGTGATGAGAACAGAAAAGAAGACTGGCAGGGAACGACCTGTGGTTTCATACAAAGGGCTGTTCGGCAAGGACAAGGCAACAGGACAGGAGATTATGAAGCAGCTGCACACGGAACTCTACGAACAGGTGAACAGCCAATATGGATTGATGCGTGGCGACCCTGTGGAGATTTCGGGCGCACAGCATAAAGACAAAGTGCAGATGTACTATCAGTTGAAGCGGGAGTTGCCGGAGTTGGAAAACCGAGCCATTGAGCTTAGAATCTTTATCAGCAAGTTGGAACTGCAATACAATGGACTTAGCCATCAGATTGAATCCTTGAAGCAGGACTTGGAGAACAAGAAAATCACTCTGGATGAATATGAGGAACGAACATCAGAACTGATGAAGCAGAAGATTGCCTTGGGTGACAAAATCCGTGACCGCAAGAGCCGACTCATGCAATGTGAGAACCAGATTGCATCGCTTCGCCAGCGGCAGGCTAATGCTGAGGTAGCGGTGAGACAAGCGGCAAATAATGTGGAAAGGATGAAGGAGGCACAACTGGGCAATTCAGTCATGATGGTCAAAGGGGCAATCTTCGATGAACTGCTTTCTGGCTTGCGAACATTCCTGGAGAATATGCCGAAGCCAACTGCCTATGCTTTGCAGAGTGTGCAGGGAACTATCGTTGAAGACCTGTTTGACGGCTCTCTTGGTGATGTCATTTCCAGTGCCGCAGGGATGGTGGCAGCCGCCATCGGTGATGCTACCACTCCCATGTATTCAGGTGGTGGTGGCGGTTCGTCGTCTGATGACAAACCAAAGAAAGATGAAGATGAGGACTGGTGGAGGTTTGCCCATCGTGCCGCCAGATATGCCAGCAGGAACAAACCTTCCAAGTCTGCTACTCGGGGCCCGAGAAGATAGGGATCAACCGCTTCCAATGCTCTATGCAGGGGAAAGGGTCGTACAGGGTAAACAGCCCTCGGAAGTACGAGACCTTTTCCCCTTTTCTTATAGCTTCCGTTGCCATCTCTTTCACTCCCTGCTGTTCTGCAAGTGCGGTCAGTTGCCGTTCCATCCGTTCACGTCTCTTAGAGAAATGGTCTATGGAATAAAGGCGCAAGGCTTCAAACGCATCGTTCTTGCCATTGTTGCGATACAGTTCCAACAGGTCATCGTAGGCATCAGGTTCCCACGGATGATGACCGATAAGGAACAGATAGTATTGTTCCGCTACCACAAATCCTTGCTTCTTCTCAACATCCCTACAATATGCGAGTGTGTCTGCCAGCCTGTTCAGGTAATCACTGATTTCCATGTCCGCATCAGCAGGGATTTTGTCTTCGTTATCACCCTCATAAAAGTCAAATGGAGGAAGACTGGCACAATACTCATCATAGCGTTCTCCGAGAGTCGGGTGCTTGATATTCGTTGGAAACGTGAGAACGAAAGGTTTCTTTTGCTGTTCCTTTTTCTCGCCTTTGGGCAAATCTGCTGTTTTCGGGTTGGATGGACAAATCTTTAGCTCTTTCGGATTTTGCTGTTCCTTCACACCTCCTGTTCCCATCACCATTCCTATGGTAACACCAGGGTATGCCTTTCCATTACTGGCCGTAAACTTCTTCTCATTTGGATTGGAAGTGAGAACAACTTGTGTCTGATGGTACTTGCCTCCGATAACAAGCACAGGCATCTTCTTATCCACGTATTTGGCAAGACTAGCTGGCTCGTCATGCATGAGCGTGGGCAGAACAGGAGAGGATTTTCTTTTCCCCTGTTCCTTGTGCTGCTCATCAGCTTCGTATTTCTTCTTGTTGCCAAATAACTTGCTTAAAATGCCCATACTCAATATACAATGTGTTTTTTATTTGCAAAGTTACAGGACATACTGCTAAAACAGGCATTTTTTACCGGACGGATACGGACGGTCGTCAATGATAATATGTTGATAATCAATAATAATAAAAGTGAAGAGATAGACAAAAACAGACAGAGGATAAATTAGGTACAAATTAATAATGGCATAGTAAAGTAAATGGCATAAAAATGACAATGTATCAAATATGAAAAAACTATTGGGATATTAGGAAAAACAAGTGCCACTCTTGTTTTTTGCTATTTAATTTCGTATCTTTAATGACTTTCATTCTTCTAAAGACAGATAATCATATTACAGAATGACAAATATCACCTTATAAAGTGACATTTGTCACCCTATAGGATGCTCATCGTCCCGTTATAACGGGACAACTACCCGACTGCATAAAAGATTACTAATTTCTGTACCAAAAACCATTAATCTCTGCAACGAAAAGCCTTAAATGTAGTAAGGAGATAATGAATCATTACCAGATAATAATTAATTTCTTGCACAAAATGAAAGATCCCCCAATGATTTCACAATATCTTCCAATGATTCTTTCGAATTTACCAGCATCAGTTTCTCCGTTTTTATTCTGGAAATTCTTCGTGTCAGCGTTTCGGTAGTAAGTTTCATTAAATCAGCAAAATAAGCCGGTTGAACTCCTTCCCGTAGAAAAGCACATACCCTTAAATCTTCTTCTGTGAGTTTTGGACTTATCTCTTTCAATTTAGAAACAAGTCCATAGACATTCTCTTGAAGTCGCAGCAACTCTGTCCAGTCTTTCTCGGAGAAAGAAGGGATTTTAGAAGACAAAACATTCCGTTCTTTAAACTGTCGTACTTTTGAGACAACGGGGGAACTTTCATAGATATGTAGTTGAAGAGACTGATACTTCTCTTCGAGATGGTTACATTGCAAAATCAGCTTATCCGATTCAACATCTTTTTTCAGTATTTCTTCTTTGAAAAGATCCAATTGGGAAAGTGCGTGCCGATTTTTCTTCCAGAGTAGCCCAAGTAACAAAGACATCACACCAAACATTCCTAAAGCAGAAGAAAGAATTACTGAAGAATCGCTTTTACCGTCATTCAACATCAACTGACTGGCGTATGCCTTTCTCTCCATTTCCAGTGCTTCATCAAAGTTACCGTATTTCTGATAATAAAGACTACATCGTTTGCAGATTTTTGCCAGATGATCGTATTCCTCTGTTTCTTTGGCAAGTTTGATTGCCTCCTTAAAGTGGATTTCTGCCTCCTCTTTCTGTTCCAGATCACTTTCTACACAGGCAAGATAATAATATACTTTAGATTTTTGATATTCATCACCGTGTTTCTCATAATAAGATGCCGCCTGCCTAATCTGCTTATCAGAGGAATGAGGAATGTTTTTATCCTCGTTGAGCTGGGTACACAATAAATTATACTCTGCCAGTTGAGCCTCATTCATTTGGCTTGACTGAATAGTCTCAAGAATAATGGATGCTGTATCAGGGTCCTGCTCCATCAGTTGCGCAGCCTTGTCCAGCCCTTGCTTCACGCTCGTCCCTTCCGGATGACAGGCAGCTAGTGAAAGGAGCATCATATACAATAAAATTCGAAGATTATTCATAACTCTATTTTTGTCTTTGCAAAGGATTGATTGGATTTGCAAATATAAAAAATAATCGGCATTTGTTCCCCCATAGGCATACAAAAAACATAGTGACAAATATTAAGTCGGGGGTCTCCGATTTATACGTACAAATAGTGCAAGCACTATTCTTATCTTTCATAGAACACACCAAGCAAGAAGAACTCCAACTATTAATTATTCGCAGCCTTGAGTTGTTTCCGGTATTTAGACGGTGACATTCCCATTGCATTCGTGAAAACCCGCACGAAATGAGGCAGATCGTTGAATCCTACCGTATAACAAATCTCCGACACTCCCTTTTGCGAATGCTTTAGCAGTTCGCAGGCCGTGTTCAAACGGTATTGGGTAACGAACTGCGAAAAGGTCATACCTTTTCTTTGTTTGAAGTAAGAGCAGAATGCCGAACGGTTCATCCCTACTTCGGCTGCAATATCATCCAAGGCTATGGAATGGACGTAATGTGCCATGACATAGGCGCAGATCTGCTGCATCCGCCGTACATCCCGCTCGATACGCATCGGTTTTCCTGCAAACGTGTAATCCGACGAGCTAAAGATGACAGGTAGCAGACGGAACATCGCACTCAAGCGTCCCAATTCGTCCATATCGTTCATTTCAGCCAATATTTTGCGAATAGTGCGTGAACTTTCCGGTCCAAATTTCAACGCATCGGTCGGAAATATCACTCCGACCAATCTATTCCGCAATTCAGGAAACACCTCCATACACCGCTCCACCAACGAATGACTGAAAGCCACCATCAAGTAGCGAACGCAGCCATCCGTATCAGCGGAATTGGGCGCATACTCCCAACGATGAAGCATGGACGGCGGAATCAAAACCACATCGCCCGCTACAAAAGGCTGTAACGTATCACCTGCCATCCGGTTGCCCTGCCCGTGGACAACGCAATATAATTCCCACGCATCATGTCGATGCAGTTTGGCTTCAATGTTTGTTTTCACCCGTTGGTCGATGAAGAAAAACGAATGATTTTCCACTTCAGGCAGCTCGTAGGGTATGGCAGTATCTTCCATTATAGAATGATTTAATTTATTTGATTACAAATATGCGACAAATATATAAAATAATAACACAAATAAGCAACAATAAAACGGCGTAACTTTGCAACAGAAAACAGAAAGTATAACTTAAAATGTATTGTTATGGAATTATACGAAGTATTGGAGAAACGCCGTACATACCGCGATTTCTCTGACCGCGAAGTAAGCGACGAGATTGTCAAAAGAATTATCGGTGCGGCATTTAAGGCCCCAACCAATGACCACCTGCGCCAGCTTGAGTTCATCGTGGTGCGTGACCGTGAAAACATTGCCAAAGTAATCACCCCGCTCGTAAAGAACATGGAAGCCTTCAAGGAACTCGTTTTTGAAGTGGATGACACGGACGACGAGGACAAGATGGCGATGTTTGCCGATGCGTTGCCTAAACAGCAGAAGATGCTTATGCAGAGCGGACTGCTCATCCTTCCGTTCTTTCGCCAGAAGCAAAGCCCCCTGCTTAAACCTGTAGAGCAAAGTTCACTTAACTACTTTGCCTCGGCATGGTGCGCATTGGAAAATATGCTGCTTGCCGCCACCAATGAGGGGTTAGGAACTGTGTTCCATATTCCGGTGAGCGACGAAGCCGAGAAAATAAAGGAAATCGTAGGGGCTCCCGAAGGCTACGAGTTTACTTGTCTGCTTACAATGGGCTATCCCGCTGAAAACGCTTTTCTTCCCAAACAAAAGGAGATCAACATCGAAGACAGAATACACATGAACATTTGGTAACATGAGAGAATGAAAGGACATATTCTGATAATGTTGGCTAACATTCTGTTCGGTGCCAGTATGCCAGTATTCAAATATTTGTTGACAGCAGACGTGCCACCGGAAGCAATCACCATTATGCGGGCGGTATTCAAAAAAGACTACCTGATGAGTTTGTGACAGTAATGCGAAAGTTCTCGATTGCAAAATTAAAATGTAAATGATGTCATACTGTAAAGGATAGCCTATGATAACTGCATGGTAGTGACCGGACGATATAGGTGTCCTTGTTATCAGATGTTTATGAGGAATACTTGTAGAGATTACCACCCTATTCTTCTTATTCCAGCTTTATATTCCATTTCTCTTCGTAGAGATGTTGGTTTTGTAATGTATTGATTATGAATAATTATAGATTATTTGAATTGTGTTGTAAATATTATTGATTTGATTTATATTTTAAGCGGTTATATATTTGTATCGAAGAAATAAGAAATAGTAGAAATCAATTAAAAATAAGAATTATGAAAACGAAAAATTTAATCGGATTGGATTCAGAGAATGCTCAACAAGTAGTAAACCTTTTAAATGAGTTGTTAGCCAACTATCAGATTTATTATCAGAATCTGCGTGGATTTCATTGGAACGTCAGAGGTAACCGTTTCTTCGTTCTGCATGCTAAATTTGAAGAGTTGTACAACGATGCTATCGAAAAGGTAGATGAAATTGCTGAACGCAGTCTTACTTTAGGTGGTGTACCTTTGCATTCTTATGCAGCTTATACTAAAGTGGCTACTTTGAAAGCTAAAGAAAATGTTACTGACGGAGATGCTTGTTTGCGGGCTGTTGTAGAGGATGTGCAGGTATTGTTGAAACAGGAACGTGAAATTTTGAGTGTCGCTGCAGAGATTGGGGACGATGGGACTCAGGATGTGTTTTCTTCTTATGTTTCAAGTCAGGAAAAGCTGTTGTGGATGCTCGATGCCTATCTGAATCAGAAATGAGTAAGGTAAAAGGTATAAAGTAAAAAGTAAAAGGTGGAGAGATCGATTTTCCACCTTTTACTTTTTACTTTATACCTTTTACTTCTTCTTTCGCTTTGCTTTGTGTCACAAGGTACACACCTGTAAATACCAGTAAAGCGGCGATCGGTTTGTCCCAGCTGAATACATCTTGTCCGATAAGAATCGCTATAATGGAAGCGATGATCGGCTGTAAATTGTTGTACATACTGGCTGTAGTGGGACGAATTCGTTTCAAAGCCATAGGAACCAGGAAGTAAGCGATGCCGGTTGCCATAATGACTATATAACTCAGTTTCAGGATAACGAATGGGTTGCTTTCTGTGCCGAAGACTTTAGCTTCCGGCAGATCGGAAATACCGGGAGGAAAAGAGATAAGGGCTGAAAATAAAAACATCCATTTCATCAGAGTGATGGCGGAATAACGTTGTGAGATAGGACGGGTGATGACTAAATAGATGGCATAAGTGATTACATTAACGATGCAAAGTAGGTTACCTATCCAATTGCCGGATGAATCGGTATTTATAGCCGACGATTGAAAAATGATCAGTAAGGCACCCGATGCTCCGATCAAAACTCCGGCAGCTTTTTTGAATGTGACGGGCTCTTTTAATATCAGGGCTGCGATCAGCATAACCGCGAGCGGGGTCATGGCTGCAATGATGGTAATATTGACCGGTGAGGTGTACAGAAGGGCATTGGCAAAAGATACTTGTGCCCCTACCAGACCGAATAAGGCACCCCAAAAGATCGTCCATAGATCCCGTTTTCCGACTTCTTCTTTCGGAGCCAGTAAGCCGATACCCCAAAAAACAAGGGTAGCAAAAACCATCCTTACAAAGGTAAGAGCATACGGACTGATCCATTCCGGGACAATGGTTTTCGCTATGGGCGTATTTAAGCCGAAAATCAGATTCGTAGCCAGTATTGCTCCATGTCCCAGCCATTTGTCTTTTGTCATCTTGTTTTTTTGTTTTCTGCGGTAAATATAAGATAAATCGGCCGAATAATCTTATTTCTCGCTATTAGTAATTTTACTGACTTAATAAAGTTCTTAAACTTTACAGACTCATTTTTTTGTTGTAACATTGTGGTTCCGGAAACGTTTGAATTATTGTGGGTAAATACTAATATTAGAAAATGATTGTCTATGAAAAAGATGAAATTAGGTCTATTGCCTCGTATTATTATTGCTATTGCTTTAGGTATTGTGTGCGGACTTTTCTTTCCCGGTTGGATTGTCCGGATTTTTTTGACTGTTAATTCTTTGTTCGGTAATTTCCTGAATTTTATTATTCCGTTATTGATATTAGGCTTGGTGGCTCCCGGAATCGCCGATCTGGGGAAAGGAGCCGGACGTTTGTTGCTGATAACCGCTTTGCTGGCTTATGGTTTTACTTTGTTTTCAGGCTTTTTTACTTATTTTACCTGTGATCTTTCTTATCCCTGGTTGTTAAATACCTCCGATAAGCTGTCGGCTGTGGCGGATAATACCGTTGCCTTACAACCGTATTTCACTGTTGAAATGCCTGCTGTCATGGGAGTTATGTCGGCTCTGATATTGGCTTTTACGTTAGGTTTAGGAATGTCGGTGATCGACGGCAACCGGTTG
>OGHU01002272.1_pt1 | contig 10087 bp, 9 predicted proteins | sample 1571521 | NCBI WGS metagenome assembly OGHU01 (sample SAMEA2581963, study PRJEB24529) | metagenome | biome: Human gut stool | place: China | collected 2011 | reverse complement strand
TCTGTACGCCGTACTTATCTTTGCAGAAAAAATAGATTATGGAACAGTTACATGCACACGAAGTCCTTCACATGATGGAGGGAAATAGTTATACTGAGGCATCTCTGAGGGCTGCAATCGTAGAGAAGTTTGGCGAACATCAGCGTTTTTATACTTGTTCGGCAGATAATATGGAAGTGGACGAACTGATCGGATTTCTTAAACGAAAAGGGAAGTTCATGCCTGCCGGTGAGGAATTTACGGTCGATATCAGTAAGGTATGCAGTCATTGATTCTCTGTGGCGGACGGTATGATAGATAAGCCAATAGGATAGTTGAGAGAAGAAATGTTAGTAGTCATAGGTTATACCTGTCGTTTTTCATAGATAGGGAAATTCCTATTTGCAAGTAGGAAGAAGTCTTTGCGAAGGGAATTTTCTCATACTACATTTGGGGTATTCAAAAAAACTACTAAACTATACCTATTATGAAAAAGAGTCAGATCCTTATGTCTTTGCTGCTGGTGATATTGCTCAGCAGTTGTTATGCAAGCAGAATTACTTATGAGAATTTGAGTATTATCCAACGTGGGATGTCTTCAAAAGAAGTAATAGCCATTATGGGTAAACCGAGCTATCGAAGTTTTGACGAAGAGAGTGAGATGCTGGAATTTCGTACTTCCGAGTCAAGTATTGCAGGAGTCGTTAATATCTGGTTCGTTGATGACCGGGTGACTAAGATGAAAAGTTATCATACCAATGGCTGTATGGACCGGAACAGAGCCATAGAGGATAAGGAAGAGGAGGAATCTGCAAAGAAGGAAAAGAAAGAAAAAGAGGAAACAAGCGCCCGCATACGTGTGACGACGGACGGAAAGCATATCATACAGACTGGTTCCATCATAGTCACTCCGGATGGAAAGCACGAGACGGTGGTCAGTGATTGTGGTGGAGTAATCATAACAGCTTCGGGGGAGCATATACTTGCTCCTTAACGCCTTCCGTCAATTCACCATACCCTTGTCAATACCAAATTTCTCGTCTGTCTGACATTCGCCGGCAGGTTCCACGTGTACTAAGATATCATAGACATTGTCTATAGAGCTTTTTATGCTTTTCTCCACAGCGTCGGCTATCTGATGGGCCTGTGTGATGGTTATCTGCGGATTTACCTCGATATCGAGGGTAATCATATAAAGATTCCCGATCATTCTTGATCTTACCCGGTGTGGGTTGCTCGCACCGGGAACTGTTTCTACTGCTTCGAATATCTTATTGTACACATTGACATCTTTGACGCCATCCATCAATTCCACATTCGAATCGATGAAAATGCCAATCGAAGATTTTATGATAAAGAGGCTGATGATTAGTCCTGTGATGGAGTCGAGTATAGGCAGTTTGAATATGAACGTGAATATCAGTCCCAGCAGCACACCGGAGGAAATGATAACATCATTGCGCATATTGATGGCATTGGCCGTCAGCATGGAGCTATCTATCTTTTTCCCTTGTTTGTACTGATATAAAGCCAGGAGAAGTTTGCCGATAATCGAAAAGATCGTGACGTATATAGCAATGGCTGACGGAATTTCTTTTGCTTCTTCGGAAAAGATACTTCCGATAGATGATATCAACATTTGCACCCCTGCATAGAATATCACAAGCGAAAGAATTTTAGTCGCAATCCCTTCGGCTTTCTCATAGCCGAATACGTACTTCTTGGAAGGCGGCTGGCTGATAATGCGTGCTGTGAAAATCATGACAATGGAGATGATCACATCCGTTGCCGAATCAATACCGTCGCCTAGCACGGCAAGACTGCCGGCCCATAAACCTACGATGATTTTTGATGTGGAAAGTATGGCATTACCAATAGTACTAATCCAGGAAGTTCTGATTAATATCTGCTCTCTTTTAGCTTTCATGTGATTAAGCCTTTGACATTCCGGTTAGTATATAGCTGCCTTTCAGGTTATTTTCTTTCATATAATTGACGACTTCTATCCGGCAAGCTGACATTAAAGCGTATCCTGTTAAGTTCCCGTTTATAGCTTTAATGAACGAATACTCTGTATCGTTGTGGATGAAAGATATACGATGATATTCCATGACATGATGTATTTAAAAGAACTAATATGTGGTCAAATATACGGATAATATCAGTAGTATGAATAAAAATGGAGAATTATTTAATTTGATATTGTTGCCGGAATACCTTATCTTTGTCTCCCGAAATGAAGAGACTAGCCTACATAACAGCAGTGATCCTTTCTCTCCTGATTATCTATTCAGGGGCGGGAGTATCTATTGTTCATTATTGCTGTTCCCGTTGTGAGACTGTGCAGGGCTGTTGTGCCGATGGCTGTCCCAAATGTAAGAAGTCTCATACTTGCGATTCAAAGAAAGATTGCAGAGAAAAGGGCTGTACGGCAACTATCTATAAGCCCGATTTGATGAAGCATATTTCCGAACTGACGGTTTCCGTTCCGGTGATAACACTTTTCTGTGAACAGTATTGTCAGCTATTTGCTTTCACTTCTATAGACCGGACGGTGGACTTTTCCAGTCTTCCTTCTCCGCCACCTCCCTGTCCGAGGCAGAAGCTGGCGTTACATTCCGTTTTTCTGATTTAGCTGTTATTTCATCTTTTTTGTCCGATTGTACTTTGTTTTCAGCCTTTGCAGGGTATGAAAACAAGGAGAATGAATGCAACTCAGTTGCAAGAGAAATGAATTAATTTTGTATCGCAAAACTAAGTCCAAGAAAGAATGAAATATATAATAATGGGACTGTTCTCATTACTTGCAGTTACGACACAAGCGCAGGTGCGGGGAATAGTCAAAGATAATACCGGAGAGCCTGTTCCGGGTGCTAATGTATTCTGGGTGAATACGGAGCAGGGTGTAACTACCAAGGAAGATGGCAGCTTTTCTATCTCCAAACCTTCGAAGAGTCACATGCTGGTAATCAGTTTTATCGGTTTTCAGAATGACACGATTCATGTCAGCAAGAAGAATCAGGAACTGGATATTACCCTTCGGGAAGGTGTAGACCTGAACGAAGTGAATGTAGTCAGCCGCAGAATGGGAACGATGAAGTTGCGCAGCAGCGTGATGAACGAAGAGATGATAAGCAGTGCCGAATTGAGCAGGGCTGCCTGCTGTAATCTGGGAGAAAGTTTCGTGACCAACCCTTCGGTGGACGTGAGCTATTCGGATGCGGCAACGGGAGCCAAGCAGATCAAACTGCTCGGATTGTCCGGAACTTATGTACAGATGCTCACGGAGAATATCCCGAACTATCGCGGTGCGGCATCTCCTTATGGTCTGGGATATGTCCCCGGTCCGTGGATGCAAAGCATACAGGTTTCCAAAGGAATCTCATCAGTGAAGAATGGTTACGAAGCCATCACGGGACAGATTAATGTAGAGTTCAAAAAGCCGCAGTTGCCGGAGGCCGATTGGGTATCTGCCAATCTTTTCGCAAGCAGTACCAACCGGTATGAGGCGAATGCGGACGCCACCTTAAAGTTGTCAAAACGTTGGAGTACCTCTTTACTGGCGCATTATGAAAACGAAACCAAAGCGCACGACGGCAATGATGACGGCTTCGTGGATATCCCCCAAGTAGAGCAGTATAACCTGTGGAACCGATGGGCCTATATGGGAGATCATTATGTCTTTCAGGCAGGCTTCAAGGCCCTTTCCGAAAGTCGCACTAGCGGGCAGGCACATCATACGGATATGCAGACGGGTGATCTTTATAAAGTAGGAATCGATACCGAACGTTACGAATTTTTCACCAAGAATGCTTATATATTTAATAAGGAGAAGAATACGAATCTGGCACTGATTCTTTCTGCCAGTTGGCACAATCAGGATGCCATGTACGGACGAAAACTATACAATGTAGACCAGACAAATGTGTATGCCTCTTTGATGTTTGAAACAGAGTTTAATAAGCAGAACAGTTTCTCGGCGGGGCTGAGTTTCAACTATGACGCTTATGACCAGCATTATCGGTTGGAGAATCAAACGGAATTGCCGCTCATCAAGGCTTTTGCCAAAGAAGCGGTTCCCGGAGCCTATGCGCAATACACGCTGAATCTGAATGATCAGTGGATGCTGATGGCAGGTCTGCGTGGTGACTATAGCAATGAGCACGGTTTCTTTGTGACTCCCCGTGCACATCTTAAATACAATCCGAATGAGTACGTACACTTCCGCCTCTCTGCCGGAAAAGGTTACCGTACGAATCATGTACTGGCAGAAAATAACTACCTGCTTTCCAGTAGCCGAAAGGTCGAAATAGCGAAAGGACTGGACATGGAAGAAGCATGGAACTATGGTGCCAGTGTATCCACCTACGTACCTGTATTTGGCAAAACGCTGAATATCAATGCCGAATATTATTACACAGACTTCCTGAAGCAAGTCGTGGTGGATATGGACAGTAATCCTCACGAAGTAGCCTTTTACAATTTGGACGGGCGTTCCTATTCGCATGTATTCCAAGTAGAGGCAAGCTATCCTTTTTTTAAAGGATTTACCTTGACGGGAGCTTACCGTCTGACGGATGCTCAGACCACCTACAAAGGTCAGCGGATGGAGAAACCGTTGACCAGCAAATACAAAGGACTGCTGACCGCTTCGTACCAGACTCCACTCGGAATATGGCAGTTTGATGCTACGCTCCAGCTCAATGGCGGAGGAAGAATGCCTTCCCCTTACGAGTTGGCAGACGGTCAGCTATCTTGGGAGGGCCGCTATGGCAGCTTCGAGCAACTGAGTGCCCAGATTACCCGCTATTTCCGCCGCTGGTCTGTCTACATAGGAGGGGAGAACCTGACAAACTTCAAACAGAAGAATCCGATCATTGACGCAGCAAACCCGTGGGGAGGAAACTTCGACTCAACGATGATATGGGGACCTGTGCACGGGGCAAAAGCCTATATCGGAATACGTTTCAATCTGGCAAGAAATGAATAATAACCATTAAACGAATAAGAAAAATGAGAACAAAAAGATGGATGGCCACTTGCGTGGTGGCTCTTTTGAGCGTAGCAGCCGTGTTGGCAAAGGATATCCGTGTAGTAGTATTCAAAGTCTCTCAGATGCACTGCGAGAACTGCGAGAAGAAAGTGAAAAATAACATGCGCTTCGAGAAAGGCGTGAAGGAACTTTCCACCGAACTGAAGAACAAAACCGTGTCCATCACCTACGATGCCGAAAAGACAGATGTGAAGAAGTTGCAGGCAGGATTCAAGAAGTTCAATTATGAGGCCGAGTTTGTGAAGGAAACCAAGCAGGACGGCAAGAAAGATGGCAAACAAGAATCTAAGAAAGAGGATAAGAAGGCCGATAAGAAGTAATCGAACAAATACCCGTATTTGCTTGTTTTATAAATACTAATTAATTAAAGAGTAAAGGATTATATGGGTAATATAGCAAAAAAAGCGTTTCCCGTGCTTAATATGCATTGTGCGGGATGCGCTAACAATGTAGAAAAGACAGTGAAAAAGTTGCCGGGAGTCGTTGATGCTTCCGTCAACTTTGCTTCAAATACATTGACGATTTCTTATGAGGACGACAAGCTCACCCCCGGAGAAATCCGTGCAGCGGTACTTGCTGCCGGTTATGATCTGATAGTAGAAGAAGCGAATAAAGAAGAACGTCGGGAAGAAGAACAGCATAAGCGCTACCTTCGTCTGAAACGGAAAGTGATCGGTGCGTGGATATTTGTCGTGCCGCTGCTTATCTTTTCGATGTTATTAATGCACATGCCATATTCTAACGAGATACAAATGTTGCTCGCTATTCCGGTAATGGTGCTCTTCGGAGGAAGTTTCTTCACGGGGGCATGGAAACAGGCGAAGATCGGGCGTAGCAATATGGATACGCTGGTCGCGTTGAGTACCTCGATAGCCTTCCTTTTCAGTTTGTTCAACACTTTCTTTCCGCAGTTCTGGACAGATCGCGGACTGGAACCGCACGTCTATTACGAAGCTTCCGCAGTGATCATTGCCTTCGTTCTGACCGGAAAGATGATGGAGGAACGCGCCAAAGGAAATACCTCGGATGCCATTCGCAAACTGATGGGAATGCAGCCCAAAGTGGCACGTGTATTGCGTGGTGGGGTAGAGGAAGAGATACAAATAGACCTGTTGCAGGTAGGCGATATGGTGGTAGTCCGTCCCGGCGAACAGATTCCCGTGGATGGTCAGCTTTCGGAGGGCGATTCGTATGTGGATGAAAGTATGATTAGCGGTGAGCCGATTCCGGTAGAGAAGAAAAAGGGCGATAAGGTCCTTGCCGGAACAATCAATCAGCGCGGTTCCTTCATCATTCGTGCTTCTCAGGTGGGAAGTGATACTGTGCTGGCACGCATCATTCACATGGTGCAGGAAGCACAAGGCAGCAAAGCTCCTGTGCAGCGTATCGTAGACCGTATTACAGGCATCTTCGTTCCTGTCGTGTTGGGAATTGCCATTCTGACGTTTGTGCTGTGGGTAGCTATCGGTGGCAGTGAGTATATTTCTTATGGTATTCTTTCTGCTGTATCCGTTCTGGTCATAGCCTGTCCCTGTGCTCTGGGACTTGCCACACCTACTGCGCTGATGGTGGGAATCGGTAAAGCTGCCGGACAGCATATTCTGATAAAAGACGCCGTCGCTCTGGAGCAGATGCGTAAGGTAGATGTGGTGGTACTGGATAAAACCGGTACTTTGACCGAAGGACATCCTACCGCTACCGGATGGTTGTGGGCACAGCCGCAGGAAGAACACTTCAAAGATGTACTTCTTGCTGCCGAGCTGAAATCGGAACACCCGTTGGCAGGCGCGATTGTCGCCGTACTTCAAGACGAGGAAAAGATAACTCCCGCTCCTTTGAGCAGTTTTGAGAGCATCACAGGCAAAGGTATAAAGGTGTCTTATCAAGGCAAGACTTACTGGGTGGGCAGCCATAAACTTCTGAAAGATTTCAGCGCTACAGTGAGCGATGTCATGGCGGATATGCTGGTACACTACGAATCAGACGGTAACGGAATCATATACTTCGGACGTGAAAATGAGCTTTTGGCTATCATTGCCGTTTCCGATCCGATCAAGGCTACTTCTGCCGAAGCAGTGAAAGAACTGAAACGTCAGGGCATCGATATCTGTATGCTTACCGGTGACGGTCAGCGGACGGCTCTGGCAGTCTCTTCCCGTCTGGGTATCGAGCGATTTGTGGCAGATGCCTTGCCGGACGATAAAGCCGAATTTGTGCGTGAGCTGCAAATGCAGGGAAAGAAAGTGGCAATGGTGGGCGATGGTATCAATGACTCGCAGGCACTTGCATTGGCTGACGTCAGCATTGCTATGGGAAAGGGTACGGATATTGCTATGGATGTCGCTATGGTGACGCTGATGACGTCCGACTTGCTGTTACTCCCCAAAGCCTTCGAACTGTCCAGACAGACTGTACGACTGATTCATCAGAACCTTTTCTGGGCATTTATCTACAATCTGATCGGTATTCCTATCGCTGCCGGAGTATTGTTCCCTATAAACGGATTGTTGCTGAATCCGATGCTGGCAAGTGCCGCCATGGCATTCTCCAGTGTGAGTGTAGTGCTCAATTCGTTGAGTTTGGGAAGAAGGAAGATTTAACATCGAAAGGGAGCGTGGTAAAGCTCCTTTATAACTTTAAATTAGGCATTGATTACGCGGATTAACACGGATTTTAAACCTTTAGAACTGTGTAATTCGCGTAATTCGTGCCTAAATATAATGAAGATTGGTTATATGTAGCCTCTATCCATGATATAGGTTTTGATTACAAACCTCAACTATTTCTAAATTCCAGCGGTGACATCCCTACGTGCCGTCTGAAGAACTTGCAGAAGAAAGAGGGATTCGGGAAATTCAACGAATAAGCTATCTCCTGAATAGTCATATCCGTACCCTTTAGCTGCGCTTTGGCGTCGATAATGACAATATAAGCAATAGTATCCAATACACTTTTCCCCGTCACTTGTTTTACGGTGGTGCTCAGATGTTGCAGAGAGATTCCCAGCTGATCGGCATAGAACTGTGCACAACGCTGATCTTTGTAGTGCTCAGTGATCAGTTGAATCAGCTTCCGGCAAATCTCCTTCTTGCGGTTCGAATGATTGTTTCCCGAATAATTCCGGTACATCAGCTGGACACTTGTCAGAATAGTCTGGAGTGATAAGTCCGCCAGTTTGGAGTTCATCTTGAAAGACTCGTCACAACTGGCATGAGACAATAAGGCAAAATACTCCTTCAGATACTCGGAAATATTCTCGGAAAGAGGAATGATCGGCTGTTCTATCAGCTTAGGATAGGCGCTTCCGATGGTGGTCAGCAGATTGATATGTCCGATACATTTCGCAGAGAATCCGGCAAAACAAAGACTTACCTTTTCCGCTTTCTCACGGAACTGTATGATTGTTCCGGGAAGTAATGTAATCAGATCATTCGGGTGAACCTCATATTCCAGCAGATTGATGGAGACTTTCATTGTGCCTTCCGTACAGATGGCGAAAATACACGCCTGTAGCCGGCACGATTGCTTGTAGATGTTCAGAATATCTTCAGTTACTTTGGTCCATGCTAACACCTCCAGGGGCAAATCGACTTGTGGAACTTCCATTTTCATAAGAGTGTTTGTTATCTTTGGTTTAGAGTGCTTGTTATATTCGAACTACAAATGTACGATTTTTCTTTTTATTTCTTACTTTTGTCCTCATGAAAACTGTATTAGTAGACTGGAATTTGATTCCGTACGCCGAGGCATGGCAGCGGCAGACGGAATGGTTTGATACCCTTGTCCGCGCAAAAGCGCAGGGAGAAGCGTATGAAAACCGTATTATTATGTGCGAACATCCGCACGTCTATACTTTGGGACGTAGCGGAAAAGAAAATAATATGCTGTTGAATGACGATCAGCTGAAAGCCATTCAGGCTACCCTTTTCCATATAGATCGGGGAGGGGATATCACGTATCACGGTCCCGGACAAATTACCGGATATCCGGTCTTCGATCTCGATACCTGGAAGTTGGGACTCAAGCAATATATCGACAGGTTGGAAGAAACCATTATCCGCTTTTTAGCTATCTATGGCATTAAAGGGGAGCGGCTCGCGGGAGCTACAGGTGTGTGGATCGATCCTGATGTGCCGGGTAAAGCCCGTAAGATTTGTGCGATCGGTGTGAAAAGCAGCCGTTTTGTCACCATGCACGGTTTTGCTTTGAATATAAATACCGACTTGGATTACTTCTCTTTGATCAACCCTTGCGGCTTCAAAGATAAAGGGGTTACTTCGCTTGAGAAAGAGATGGGGATGGAGCAGGATTTTGAAGAGGCCAAAGCACGTCTTCATTCACTTTTCACTGAAATGTTTCCGGAATGATGGAACCGTATGTTATTCATTTTGCCCCATTGCAGGGTTATACCGACTCGGTTTATAGGGAAGCACATGCACAAATATTCGGAGGTGTCGAAACCTATTACACTCCGTTTGTCCGTCTCGAAAAGACTGGCTTTCGCAATAAGGAGTTGCGGGATCTTGTACCGGAAGCAAATACATCCGCCTCACTTGTTCCCCAGATGATCGCAGCTTCGCCCGAAGAGTTCCGCCGGATTGCCGGTTTGTTTCGTGAATCAGGGTACCGGCATGCTGATATTAATTTGGGTTGTCCTTTCCCGATGCAGGCACGACAACATCGGGGAGCGGGTATCCTGCCTTATCCGGATGAGGTGAAAGTGTTGTTGGAAACGATTTTTGAATTCCCGGAGATACAATTCTCGGTCAAACTGCGGTTAGGTTGGGATTCTCCTGAGGAGGCGCAAGCGCTTCTTCCTTTTTTGAACGGATTGCCCCTCACACATCTCACATTGCATCCCAGGATCGGTACGCAGCAATATAAAGGAAAGACTGACCTGAGTGCCTTCTCCCGATTTTATGATTCATGCACGCTTCCGCTTTTCTATAATGGAGACATCCGGACTTTGCCGGATATTCGTTCGTTAACCGGACGTTTTCCCCGTTTGAAAGGTATCATGATAGGACGTGGTCTGCTGTCTTCTCCTTTATATTG
>OGHU01002269.1_pt1 | contig 10094 bp, 9 predicted proteins | sample 1571521 | NCBI WGS metagenome assembly OGHU01 (sample SAMEA2581963, study PRJEB24529) | metagenome | biome: Human gut stool | place: China | collected 2011 | reverse complement strand
TGCGAGGCTTGCACTCTTCCTGAGTTTCTTCCCGATCATCATGGAAGGTCCGATCTGTATGTACAGCGATACTGCAGAGACGCTTGCGAAGGGCGAGGATATCCGGAGTGAAAACCTTATCCGCGGCTATATGCGGATTGGCTGGGGACTGTTGAAGAAGGTCGTAATCGCAGACCGCCTGTATGTCGTTGTGCAGACGCTGTTTGATGGGTATGCGTCCTACCACGGCGTGATGATCGTCGTTGCGGCAGTGTCCTATACAGTGCAGCTTTATATGGAATTTTCTGGCTGCATGGATATCGTGATCGGAAGTGCGGAATGTTTTGGCGTGACATTGCCGGAGAATTTCGCGCAGCCGTTCGTATCGAAGAATGCATCTGAGTTTTGGCGAAGATGGCATATCTCGCTTGGCAGATGGTTCAAGACGTATATCTTCTATCCGGTTTCCATGTCGAAGCTTACCAGAAAATGGAACCGGTTTGCGAAGAAACATACAAGCAAATACATAAAGCTGATGGTTGCGTCGGCAATCGCATTATTCCCGGTGTGGGTGTGCAACGGACTGTGGCATGGTGCGAACTGGAGCTACCTGTTCTACGGCATGTATTACTTCGTCGTAATTATGATTGAGCTGATGTTGGAACCGGCGGTGAAGAAGCTTTGCGCGGCATGGAAAATCGCAGAAGACGCGGCATGGTGGAATGTCCTTCGGATCTTGAAAACATGGGTAATTATTTTCACCGGAGAACTGTTTTTCCGGGCGGATACACTTGGCATTGGCATGCACATGTTCCGGTCGCTGTTCCATGATTTTTCCATACAGAAGCTTTGGGATGGTACGTTGCTTACACTTGGACTTGGCAGAGTGGAGATCGGAATTATTTTAGTCTCTCTGTTGATTGTCGGCGTAGTAAATCATTTCCGTGAGCAGCAGATTGATGTGCGCGGTGTGATCTTACAGAAGCGGTTGCCAGTGCGCTGGCTCGTGTATCTTGCGCTCATCTTTGTCGTACTTATATTCGGTGCGTATGGACCGGGATATCAGGAGGTGGATCTGATCTATGCAGGCTTCTGAGAACAAAAAAATAAAAAAGAAAAAATCTGTTAATACGGAAATTGCGAATACGAAAAACGTCAGACATGGAATCTGGCTCCGGGTAATTTCATTTGCAGTCGTTGTCATTTTACTTTTAATAGCATCCGGAAAGCTGTGCGATCCAATCCGGCTAGGCTTGCAGGATTCGGTTTCCGAGCGGGAACGGTATCTGCTGCATCTGCTGTCGGAACCAGAGGAAATGGTTGATGTGGCAATCCTCGGTGACAGCGAAAGCTATACGTTGGTATCGACGTATCAGTTGTGGAAGGAGGCAGGCATTGCATCGTATATCGGCGGACAGTCCGGTCAATGGATCGGGGAAAGTTATTTTTCGCTGAAGAAGATTCTCAAGCGGCAGTCTCCCAAGGTTTTGATCTTAGAGACGAATGAATTTTTCTCCAGAGGAGATGCGAGTGTGATAAAGGATGCGGCGAAATCCGCGCAGGAGTTTGCACGGCAGATGTTTCCGATCCTCAAATATCACCGTTTCTGGAAGATGGAACCAGCCGATCCGAAATTGCAGACGACGATTTTCAATGGATTTGAATTGCGTGCGGCAGTGGCGCCGTATACGGGAGGTGTCTACATGCATGCAACCGACGATAGAACACCGGTGACTTTTATCACAAGGTATTATCTGGATAAGATCAAGCGTTTGTGTGATGCACATGGAACGAAGCTGTTGTTTGTGACAGCCCCTTCCCCGGTCAATCATACGATGCAGCGGCACAATGAGGTGCAGGCACTTGCAGATGCGCTTGCAGTTCCATACCTCGATCTGAATCTGAATACCGAGGAGCTTGGAATCGACTGGAATCTGGATACCCTCGATGGTGGCGATCATTTAAACTATACCGGTTGTCAGAAAGCTACGGCATATCTGCAGCGGTATATGCAGACGCATTATACGTTGCCGGATCGCCGGGATGATGTACGGTACGAGGCGTGGAACAAGCAGGCGGAAGAATTTGAAAAACTGCTTCCACAACCTTAAAGAAATCTTAAACGATTGCTTGGTTTTATCTTAATATTTAAGTTGCTATACTATGTAACAGAACAAAGAAATGCGGCGGATGAACCTGCACGCATGGAGGACATTATGAAAAATGTATTAGAATATCTGGAAGCGGCATATCTGAAAGCACCGGAAAAGACGGCATATGCCAGTGAAACGGACAGCCTTACGTTCCGGCAGGTTTATATGCAGGCGCGGTCTGTCGGAACAGTGCTTTTAAAAGATGGATTGTATAAAAAGCCGGTGGTGGTTTTTATGGAAAAAAGCCCGCAGACGATTACTGCATTTTTAGGTGTGGTTTATGCGGGGTGCTATTATGTGCCGGTTGATGAGGAAATGCCGTCTTACAGAATGGAACTGATTTTTAAGACCCTTTCGCCGCAGGCGGTAATCTGCGATAAAACAACAATCGATAAGCTTTATAAAATGGGTTATCAGGGACAGGCATATTTATATGAGCAGATATCAGCTACACTACAGGATACGAAAGCGCTTGCGGCTGTGCGGGAGAAAAGCATTGACACTGATGCACTGTATATTGTATTCACATCGGGTTCAACAGGCATCCCAAAAGGTGTTGTAGCCTGCCACCGTTCAGTCATTGATTATATTGAAAATCTTTCAGCAGTGTTGCAGGTATCGGAGGATACCGTGTTTGGCAATCAGGCACCGCTGTATGTCGATGCCTGTTTAAAGGAAATATATCCGACCTTAAAATTTGCGGCAACGGCATACCTGATACCAAAGCAGTTATTTATGTTTCCGGTGAAGCTTGTTGAATTTATCAATGCTCATCAGATTAATACCATCTGCTGGGTTGTTCCGGCACTGACGATGATATCGGGACTGGGCGCATTTGAAAAAGCAGTGCCGTCATCTTTAAAGACGATTGCATTCGGCAGTGAAGTATTTCCTGCAAGACAGCTTGCACTCTGGAGAAAATATGTCCCCAATGCACGGTACATCAATCTGTACGGACCGACGGAAGCAACCGGAATGTCCTGCTACTATGTTGTGGACAGGGAATTTAAGGAAGACGAAGTGATTCCGATTGGCAGACCGTTTCCCAATACCGGCATTCTGCTTTTAAATGAAGACGGAAAAGAAGTAACGCAGGGAGAAAAGGGCGAAATCTGTATCCGCGGAACGGCGGTGACCATGGGATATTACCGCCAGCCGGAAAAGACTGCCGGGAATTTTGTGCAGAATCCGCTCAATAAGGACTATCCGGAGATTATTTATAAGACCGGAGATTTGGGTTATTATAATGACCGCGGAGAATTAATGTTTGCTTCCCGTAAGGATTATCAGATTAAACATATGGGACATCGTATTGAACTTGGTGAAATTGAAGGCAGTGTAAACTGCATGGAAAAAATCGCAGGCGGCTGTTGTATTTATGATGAGGAAAAGAAAAAAATTGTATTATTTTATGCGGGAGAAGTACAGCCGGCAGAGGTGCTTGCCTTTTTAAAGGAGCGTCTTCCACGCTACATGGTGCCGGGCGTTTTACGGCAGGTGGATAGATTGCCGCTGACCTTAAACGGCAAAGTCGACCGCATGAAATTAAAAGAGATGTATGCTGGAGAATAGAAGAAATATGGAACAATTAATTGAAATTTTAAAAGAATTGCACCCGGATGTGGATTATGAAAACTGTACCACATTGATTACGGATAAGATTCTGGATTCGTTTGACATGATTACGATTATCGCCGAGGTGCATAACCGGTTTGATGTTGTCATTCCGGCAGATGAATTAGGACCGGAAAACTTTAATTCGGCACGGGCGCTGTATGCGCTGATTACACGTTTAGAGGATGAATAACCATGCTTTTTACATCATTTGAATTTGTGGCATTTCTAGCGTGTGTGCTGGTGCTGTATTATCTGATTCCGGTGCGGTTTCAGTGGATTTTACTGCTTGTTGCAAATGTATTTTTTTACGCACGTTCCGGGCTTTACGGGCTGCTGTTTATGGGAGTTACGATTGTGACCTCATATGCCGCCGCCCGTATCATGTCTGCGGTGCAGTACCACATGGATGACACGGTAAAGGCACACAAAGAAGTCTGGTCAAAGCAGGAGCGCAAAGCGTACAAACAGCAGATAAAGCGTAAAAAGCGCATGATTTTTATAGGTTGCCTGCTGGTAAATCTAGGAATTCTTGCAGTTTTAAAATATGCGAATTTTGCGATTGCCAATGTAAACGGCATTGCGGCGCTGTTTACCGGCAGACACTCCATTGCCCGTGTGAATCTGGTACTGCCGCTTGGTATTTCCTTTTATACGTTTCAGACAATGGGATATGTGATTGACGTTTACCGCGGTAAGGCCGTAGCAGAAAAAAATATTTTTAAAATGGCGCTGTTTACGTCCTTTTTTCCGCAGCTGATACAGGGACCCATCAGTCGTTTCGGCGAACTGTCACAGACATTGTATGCGCCGCACCGGTTTGATTTCAGGACGGTGTGGTTCGGGCTGGAGCGTGTGCTGTGGGGCTATTTTAAAAAGCTGGTCATCGCAGACCGTATCGTGGTGGCGGTCAATGCCATTGTGGGACAGCCGGATATTTACAGCGGATTCTACGTATTTTGCGGCATGCTTTTTTATGCGGCAGAATTATATGCCGACTTTACCGGTGGCATTGATATTACAATCGGTATTGCGCAGATGTTTGGCATACAGCTTGCCGAAAACTTTGAACGACCGTATTTTTCAAAAAATATTGCGGAATACTGGCGCAGATGGCACATTACCATGGGAACGTGGTTTAAGGATTATCTGTTTTATCCGCTGTCTGCGTCCATGCCGGTGCTGTCGATGTCTACATTCTGCCGGAAACATTTCGGCGCGGCGGCAGGCAGGCGGATTCCGGTGTATTTTGTAACACTGGTGGTATGGTTTGCCACGGGAATCTGGCACGGCGCAAGCTGGAATTTCATTGTGTGGGGGCTGTTAAATGCCGTAGTCATTCTGCTTTCACAGGAATGTCGTCCGCTTTATGAAAAATTTCACGCACATTTTCCTGGCATACAAAAAAAATATGCCTACCGTATTTTTCAGGTGGTGCGCACGGTGCTTTTGATGTCCTCACTGCGTATGCTGGACTGTTACCGGAATGTCGGGCTGACTTTTAAAATGTTTGGGACGATGTTTACGGACTGGAATATGACAGCGGCGATGAAGGGACTGTTACAGCTCGGTCTGACAGCGGCGGATTATGCGGTTGTGGCAGTGGCAATTGTTCTGGTGTTGTGTGTCAGCTTAAAACAGCGGAGAGGCAGTATCCGGGAGCGGCTTTATGAAAGAACAGCGGCAGTGCAGTATCTTGTCGTTTTTGCGCTTTTATTTGCCATTTTAATTTTCGGCGCGTACGGAATCGGGTACGATGCAAATCAGTTCATATATAACCAGTTTTAAAAAATGTTTGTACATAAAGAGGTTTGGGAAGACACGGCGGTTTCATGCTTTAAACCGTGTATTATAATGAAGAAAGGACAGAAATGGTACGCAGTAAAATAAAAACTTTAGGCATTGTGGCAGTTCTTATGGTGCTTTCTGTCCTTGCCCTGTACTTTGCCCAGGCACTGCTCATGCCAAAGTATATGTCAAATGTAAAGGAAGGTGCACTCATTGCCGAGTATTATAAAGCACCGAAAAACAATGATGTCATATTTATCGGGGACTGTGAGGTTTATGAAAATATTTCTCCGGTTACACTCTGGCAGGAATACGGCATTACAAGCTATATCCGCGGCAGCGCGCAGCAGCTGATCTGGCAGTCGTATTATTTATTGGAAGAAACCCTGCGGTATGAAACACCAAAGGTGGTCGTGTTTAACGTGCTGTCCATGAAGTACAATGAACCGCAGAATGAAGCGTATAACCGCATGACCTTAGACGGCATGAAGTGGTCGGACAGCAAGGCGGCATCCATACGGGCTTCCATGACAGAAAAAGAAAGTTTTATAAGCTATGTATTTCCACTGCTTCGGTTTCATTCGCGGTGGAGTGCATTGACAAAAGAAGATTTCCGGTATATGTTTTCAAAAGATATGGTTTCGTATAACGGATATTTATTGCAGACGGAGAGAAAGGGTGTGACGACACAGCCGAGAAAGACGCCGCTTGCCGATTATTCGTTTGGTGAAAATGCGTGGGACTATCTGGATAAAATCACGCAGCTTTGCAAAGAAAAAAATATCCGTCTGGTGCTGATGAAAGCGCCGACAATTTATCCGGTGTGGTATGATGAATGGGAAGAACAGATCAAAGATTATGCCACGCAGAATGATTTGCCGTATTACAATTTTCTGGAGTCCATTCAGGAATCCGGGATTGATTTGACAACCGATACTTATGATGCGGGACTGCACTTAAATGTGTGGGGAGCGGAAAAGCTTTCCCGCTATTTCGGACAGATTCTGCGGACAGAATGTGATCTGCCTGATCACAGGCAGGACAGTGCGGTTTTATCCTACTGGCAGGAAATGGAAGAACGATATGAAGCAGAGAAAGGAACAGCAGATTGATGAAAAAATTTTGGATAACGGCGCTGTGTATTGCAGTGACCGTAATTTCACTTGCAGGCTGCGGCACAGCATCCGGCAGCAGTGCAAAAAATCAGCAGAGCGGTTACATTTTTACCACAGGTGACCAGCAGATTTATATTAATGAAGATGCCCAGACGGTAACAGATGCACTTGGAGCACCGCCTAGCGGCACATATGAGGCATTAAGCTGTGCATTCGAAGGAAAAGATACATTTTACTATTATGACGGCTTTACCTTACAGGCGTATGAAAAAGACGGCAAAAAGTATATCTATACAATTACGCTCGAAGATGATACAGTAAATACGGCAGAAGGTATTAAAATCGGTGACAGCTTTGCGGCAGTGACAAAGGCATACGGCACGGATTACGTTGCAGCAGGCAACACCTATGCGTATTCTAAGGATAAAATGACCCTGACATTTGTCATGAATAACGATAAAGTCAGCACGATTTCATATTCACTGCTGACAAGTAAATAAAAATAGGAATGGAGAGAAGTGTGAAAAATCCTTAAATCTAAGATTTTTCACACGACTATTTTGTGCCGCAGGCATCACAAAATAGTCTTTATCGCAGAGCTAAATCGGACATTTGGCTCGCGATTCCTCCGGCATTAAAATGCCTGCGGAATGGAGAGGATTATGATAGGAATTATCGGAGCAATGGATGAAGAAGTGGAACAGATTGTAGCAGTCATGGACATTGAACGCGAGGAAACAAAGGCGCAGATGACATTTAAAGCCGGAAAGCTTGCCGGAAAAGATGTTGTCATTGTAAGAAGTGGTATCGGTAAGGTCAATGCGGCGGTCTGCACACAGATTTTAGTGGACGATTTCGGCGTGGATTATGTGATTAATACAGGCATTGCCGGTTCTTTAAAAAATGAAATTAACATTGCAGACATTGTTATTTCGGATGATGTACTGCATCACGATATGGATGCAACAGGCTTTGGCTATGCACCCGGTCAGATTCCGAGAATGGATACGCTCTCATTTAAGGCCGATGCAAAACTGATTGAGCTGGCAAAGGAAAGTTGTGCAAAGGTTGTGCCGCAGATTGGCGTGCATGTGGGCAGAGTTGTCAGCGGCGATCAGTTTATTTCAGACAAGGCGGTAAAGGAAAGAATCAGTGCCAATTTTGACGGTTACTGCACGGAAATGGAGGGCGCAGCGATTGCACAGGCTGCATATTTAAACGGTGTGCCGTTTGTCATCTTACGTGCAATTTCCGATAAGGCAGATGACAGCGCGACCATGGATTATCCGACATTTGAAAAACAGGCAATCCACAACTCTGTTCTTTTATTAAAGGAACTTGTTTCCCGCATTGCCTAGTCGCAAAAGCTTAAAATAAGACGAATATCCCCGATATTTGACGAACGATTTATCGCAGAAATGCTTTTCAATTTAGCATTTCTGCGATATTATTATGTTACGTAATTGAAAGGCAGTATGGCTTATGGGAAAGGAGTGTAAACAAGCCTTAAATGAAAGCTTGTTTGCAACAAGTTGTTCAGAAATGGGGGAAGTATGAAAATAATAGTAGTGTTGATGGCAGTGGTGTTTATGGCGGGGATGGCTATCTGGCTGTTTTTATTTAAAAATTGCTATGAGATGATACAGGATATCCGCAGCGGAACAAGAAAAGTGCCGGTGATCCGCAAGGCAGTCGACAAGTATGATGACTGCTGTAAGCTGGAGATTGCGGTGAATAACACCGAAGTTTTTGTGGAAAAGATTATCGAAAATGAGAAAATTTGTGGACTGCGCATGAAAGCATGGCAGCGGATTGCGGGAATGGTCAAATATGGGATTGCTTTACTGGGAATATTTTCGGCGGTTCTTTTTAAGGGAAATACAGATGAAGTCTATATCTGTGCGGCGGTCGCGGCGATGTGCTGTGTGTCCCTGCATTTTATGGACTGTATGGCAGATGTGGACGGCTATTTAAAGGATACGGTTGTGGAACTCGTGGATTATCTGGAAAACAGTGGCGCCGTGCGCAGTGAAGCGGGAAAAGTGATGGCTGCAAAATTAAAAGGGAAAGCCGCCAGTGAGTTTATGAAAATGAACAGAAGATATGATAAAATCTGTGCGGCAAAAGGACATTTTTCTTGAAAAAACAACATCAAATGTTATAATTTGATTAATAAAAGAACTGTACAAACAGACGAAAGGAGTTTTGACAATGAAGATACTGATACTGGATTCAATTACTTTAGGGGATGATATTTCGCTGGATAAGTTAAAGGAACTCGGCGAAGTGATTACATATCCGCAAAGCAGCAGGGAAGAAGCAAAACAGCGGATTACAGAACACAATCCGGAAGTCATTATTACCAATAAAGTTGTGATTGACAAAGCGGTATTATCCGGTGCACCGGCGGTAAAAATGATTGCAGAAACCGCCACAGGCTATAACAACATTGACCTTGCCTATGCAAAGGCACATGGCATAACAGTTGCCAATGTTGCGGGATATTCCACACAGTCTGTCATTCAGCATACCTTTGCGCTGTGTTTCTATCTGCTTGAAAAGTTGAGCTATTATGATAACTATGTAAAATCCGGTGCATATATTAACAGTCCGTGTTTTACGCATTTTGATGCAAAATTCCATGAACTTGCAGGCAAGACATGGGGCATTATCGGACTCGGTGCTATCGGCAGGGGTGTGGCAAAAATTGCAGAAAGCTTTGGCTGCAAGGTGATTTATTATTCAGCAAGCGGACATACTTATGATGTACCGTATGAGCGTGTTGAATTTGATGAAATTTTAGCGCAGTCAGACATTTTATCCATTCATGCACCGCTGAATCAGAATACGGAAAATCTGATGAATAAGGCGGCATTTGAGAAGATGAAAAACAGCGCCATTTTAATTAATGTCGGACGTGGTCCGATTGTAAATGATGCGGATCTGGTAGCCGCTTTGAATGAAAATCAGATTGCGGCAGCAGGACTGGATGTGCTGACAAAAGAGCCGGTTGAAGCGGATAATCCGCTCAATTCCGTAAAAGACAGTACAAAACTCATTGTAACGCCACACATTGCCTGGGCAACCGTAGAAGCCCGTACAAGACTGATGGATGAGGTCTATGAAAATATTAAGGCATTTACGGAAGGCAAAGCACGCAATGTCGTTGGATAATAATAAAAGGCTGTCTGCCCTGAATGGGAGTGGACAGCCTTTCGCACATTTTTACATCAAATATTTTGACAGTACAATTCCCAGATTCAGCGATTGTATCCCTCCGGCATACCCAAAACACCCCGGAACACATGACGGTTAAAGTCTTAACTCCGGGCGGAAAGGTATCCTATACCGTGCCGGTATTAAAGGTAAAACGTTATACGATTCATGAATTGTTTGAAAAGAAACTGTTTTTTCTGATACCGTTTCATATTTTTGCGTATGAGAA
>OGHU01002268.1_pt1 | contig 10097 bp, 5 predicted proteins | sample 1571521 | NCBI WGS metagenome assembly OGHU01 (sample SAMEA2581963, study PRJEB24529) | metagenome | biome: Human gut stool | place: China | collected 2011 | reverse complement strand
AGCAGTGAAGACTGGCAGTCCCGATTTCTAGTGAATCGGACGCCAGTCTTTTTTTTAAACCAAACGTAGGTTTTCACTGTTATCTTTCTATATAAATGATATATAAAGAAAGAACTTATGTTAGTAGTCGATTTAGGAAAATGGATGAACAAAATCCTGATAGATTGGGGGATAGATGCGAAGGTTGCCGATCGTTTTGATGAAACAATTATTGCTATACTGATGATAGCCATTGCTGTAGGGGTGGACTATCTCTGTCAGGCAATTCTGGTGGGAGGAATGAGGCAGTATACCCGCAGGAAACCGCATCTTTGGAATACATTGCTGATGAAACGTAAAGTGTTTCATAATCTGATTCATACGATTCCCGCCATCCTTGTCTATGCCCTGTTGCCGATGGCTTTCATGCGTGGCAAGGAACTGCTGGTTATTTCGCAGAAGGCTTGTGCCATTTATATCATCTTTTCTTTGCTGCTGGCTATCAATGGGATTCTGCTGATGATCATGGATATTTACGATGGAAAGGAGACAATGAAGAACCGACCGATGAAAGGATTCATTCAAGTACTTCAGGTACTTTTGTTTTTTATCGGGGGGATTGTGATTATCTCTATCCTTGTAAATAAATCGCCTGCTAGTCTGTTTGCGGGACTGGGTGCTTCGGCAGCCATCCTGATGCTGGTATTCAAGGATTCCATTTTGGGATTTGTGGCAGGTATTCAGCTTTCTGCCAATGATATGGTGCGTCCGGGAGACTGGATCACGCTTCCTTCCGGTGCCGCGAATGGTACGGTGCAGGAGATTACGCTTAACACGGTCAAGATTCAGAACTTTGATAATACGATTTCTACGGTTCCGCCTTATACGCTGGTCAGCAGTCCTTTTCAGAACTGGCGTGGCATGAAGGATTCCGGTGGGCGGCGGGTGATGAAGAATATTACACTGGACCTGACGACACTCCAGTTTTGTACGCCGGAGATGCTCGACCGTTATCGGAAAGAGATTCCACTCATGGCGGATTATCAGCCGGAGGAAGGAGTGGTGCCCACCAATTCACAGGTTTATCGGGTGTATATCGAGCGGTATCTTTGCAGTCTGCCGGTGGTGAATCAGGATTTGGATTTGATTATCAGTCAGAAAGAGGCTACCATGTACGGAGTTCCTATTCAGGTTTATTTCTTTTCCCGCAATAAGGTGTGGAAAGAGTACGAGCGGATTCAGTCGGATATCTTCGACCATTTGCTGGCGATGGTGCCGAAGTTCGACTTGAAGGTATACCAGTATTCTGACTAACTCTATAGGGGACATCTTTGCCACAGGCTTGGCACAACTGTGCCACGCCTGTGGCACGGCCGTGCCAAGCTGTTGGCATAGTTGTGCCAAAGCGTTGGCACAAGTCTTTCGCAGGGATGTTACGGATGATGCTCCGGTATGTCCCGTTAGTTAGCAAGGAAGGTCGTTAAAAGTCCGGACCGTTTCTAGCTTCTTTCATCAGTCGTTCGAAGCGTTTTACGATATCGGGATGTTGCGCAGCCACATCGTGTTCTTCTCTGATGTCCGTTTCCAGATTATAAAGCTGCATTTGCGTATTGCCTTTCCGGATGTCCGTGATGATTCCTTTCCATTTTCCCATGCGGATTGCTTTGTTGCCAATCCTTGGGTCAGGATATTCCCAATATAAATAAGTGTGTTCTTTTTGTTTCCCTTTTTTGCCGAGCAATGTGGGCAGAAAGCTGATTCCGTCCGTTGGCGGACAAGTGATGCCTGCCAGTTCTGCCAGCGTAGGCATAACGTCCTGAAAAGCGCAGATGTGGTCACTTTGCGTACCGGGTTTTATTTTGCCGGGCCATGTGATAATGGCGGGGACACGGATACCTCCTTCATGCAAGAAACATTTGCCCCATCCGTATGCTGAATTGAAAAGTCCCCCGCTGTTGAACCAGGGAGAATCGCTGCCTCCGTTGAACGTAGGACCATTATCTGAAGTAAACACAATCAAGGTATTTTCGTACAGATGTTCCGCTTTCAGTTTTTCGATCAGTTGGCCGATCTGCTCGTCGAAATAACTGATCATAGCCGCATAGGTAGCATGCGGATACCGGCAGGGCAGATATCCCGCTTGTCCGGTGTAAGGCTTTTCGTCCCCGAATTTCTTTACATAATGCTGTACCCAGCGTTCGGGTGCCTGAAGCGAGACGTGCGGCAGGGGAGTGGTCCACATCAGGAAAAACGGTTTGCGTTTATTGGCATCGACAAATCCCATCAGTTCATCAAAGATCAGATCGTTGGCATATTCCTTTTGCGTATATTTAGCGTAGCTGGCTGGATCGTTCGGATCGGCACCTTTATCCAGAGGGCTTCGGTGAGGGTCTGTCACTTTGTTGGACAGGTAGACACGTTCTTCGTCATTATACAGAAAAGGAGGATAGTATGTGTGCGACTGGCGCTGGCAATTGTATCCGTAGAATCGGTCGAACCCCTGTTTGTTGGGAGTTCCTTCGGAACCCGGATACCCCAGTCCCCACTTGCCGAAACATCCGGTGGTATATCCCGCTTGTTGCATCATTCGCCCGATAGTCATCGTGTTCGCCTGTAGGGGGAATTGCCCTTCCAGCTCTTTATGAACGTACACCGAGTCGTAGTTGTTTACTGCTCCGCGTTCGGCTAACTCATTGTTGAAGCGGATTTGCGCATGACCGGAGTGCATACCTGTCATCAGTACGCAGCGTGCCGGAGCTGATACGGGGGAACCGGAATAATGTTGTGTCAGTTTGATGCCTTCGCTGCATAAACGGTCGATATGGGGTGTTTCTATTTTGTCTTGTCCGAAGCAACCGATATCTCCATATCCCAGATCGTCCATTAAAATATAGATAACGTTGGGAGATGCGGGTTGGGTCTGTCCGTGCAGGTAACCGCTGCACAGGACGGGTATTGCGATCAATAAATTTCTTTTGTTCATGATGTTCTTTCTTTTAATCCCATTTATAATCTTTCGTTACTTCTTCTTTCAGAGCCGGTCCGAATTCGAATCCAGCTTCTTCGAACCATGCTTTGCGGTGAAGGATGTTCCGGTAGAACTGGTCGAAGTCAAGCGCTTCCCCCTCGTGCCACATCTGTTCGGACAGAGCGAGGATGCGTGGGAAAAGGCGTCGGTCTATCATTCGTTCCGTGACTCCGTCGTCGGTCCATAATGCGCAGCTCATACCAAGTATCAGAGGATTTTTCTCGCTGATGGCTTTGTCGGAAGGGTTGTTCAGATAGACATCTTTCAAGTCGAACGTACGTGCTTCCGTATATCCTTTCCACGGGGTGACGGGGAAGTTCAGATACGTATAGTAGTTGGAACTGCAAATGACCGGATAATGGTGTTTGACGGCGTTTCTGAGCGCGAGGTCTTTGTGTCCCCGATAGTTCCACCACTGGATAACGGTATTGTCCGGCAACGGGTAGCCGTCATGATAGACTACGTCGCCCCAGAAGATGGCTTTCCGTCCTTTCGACTTCAGATAGTTTGCCATTTGCGCAGAGAACCATAGCTGGAGGTCGTGACTGTCTTTGAGTCCTTCTGTGGTAATCCTTTTCCGGCAATCCGGGCATTGATCCCAGTTGCCTTTCGGGGCTTCGTCTCCGCCCAGATGTATGTAGGGAGAAGGAAAGAGGGCGCATACTTCATCCAGTACGTTTTTCAGGAAACGGAGAGTTCCGTCTTTTCCTGCACAAAATATGTTCTGGGTAAATCCGCTTTGCGGTATCTCTACCGGCAATCCGAAACAACCGAGCTCCGGATAGGCAGAGAGAGCAGCTTCGGCATGGCCCGGCATATCTATTTCGGGGACGATGGTGATATTCCGTTGACGGGCATATTCGATGATATCCCGTATTTCTTCCTGTGTATAGAATCCCTGCTGTTCTTCTCCTTGGCCTACCGAACCGCCAGTCCGGGTGAGGTGCGGATATTGCTTGATTTCGATGCGCCATCCCAGTCCTTCGGTCAGATGCCAGTGGAAGTAGTTCATTTTGAGCAGTGAAGCCATGTCGATATACTTTCTGATGGTGGTAATCTTCTGGAACTGACGTCCGGAGTCCAGTAAGAAGCAGCGCCACTGTGTGCGGGGATAGTCCGTCACGCTTGCGCAGGCAAAGGTGATAGATCCTGCTGAACCGGCTACCCATTGGCGTAGCGTTTGTACGGCATAGGTGAATCCTCCTTTGTCGGAGGCGCTGATTACCATCTGTTGCGGATGAATCTTGATCCGGTAACCTTCGGGGGGCAGGGATGAGTCGGTTATCCAGCAGATATCGGCTTTGGATTCTTTTTTTTGCCATTTGATGGGAGTGTGGGAGAGTACTTCTTCTCGAAAAAGGTTTAGATAAAAAGCGGTAGTGTCTTCGGCGTACATAGAAACCTTTTTCCCTAAAATCAGGTTGCCTGTCTGCATTTCTACTTGATTGGGGGTAGGAAATACGATTTGGGCGCGGACGGCGACTGTGTACGATAGAAGAAAGAGAGCTGTAAAAATTAGGTGCTTCATGGGGTACAGTGTGTTTATTTAGATTTTGTAAGAGTCGGCAAAAGGATTACCCGTATTAGTCTGATGTCTCAAAAATACGAATAAATTTCAAGTACTCAATTATTCTTTTGAGTAAACTTACGAAATCAATACAGTTAAAAAGGGAAGAGGCAGTGTCAAATATCAAGGTCTTTCAGCCACGCTAATGACGAAATGCTTGTCCTGTCATTGGGATGACTGTCAAGAAGAGCCAATATTTGCCACAGCCTCTTCCGGTTAGTTCCGGATTATCCGGTTGGTGATGGATTACCGGTTAATTTCCTTCCTCCCATCCCGGATTCTGTTCGAGTTGGGGATTCAGTACCCGTTCGTTGCGTGGAATAGGATTGAGGTAATAGTAATCCGGCCATAGATGATTCTGTTTCGGATGGAATTCGAGATATCCTTCGGAGCCGCCACCGTCGATAGTCACATTGGTTCCTGCCGTGAAGTCGGATGCACGTACGTATTGTCCGAGTTTCTTCTTCAGTGCATAATGGCATTTCTTCCATCTTCTCAGGTCGTCGAAACGGAATCCTTCGGAGAACAGTTCGATGCGTCGTTCCCGTCGTATTTCCCATAATAGCGGACTCACTTCGTAGTCGTTGGGATAATCCGGATTTCCGAGATCACGTTTCGGGTCGAAGGCTGAGTTTATTTCCGAGACTTTCATGAGTTTTACATTGGCACGCGGGCGCAGTTTGTTGATTGTGACGTCGGCAACTGTCTGGTCAAACTCGCCGAGTTCGCACATGGCTTCCGCGTAGTTCAGCATGACTTCTTCGATGCGGAAAATAGGCATATCCGTCTCTTCATTTCGTTGGCTGCCCATGCTCAGGTAGCAGCAATAGTATTTCCAGTTGTTATATCCGAAGGCAGACTTGTACCACGGCTGGTTCTCCAGATAGAAGTCAAAGTGAGGCGATGCACCCAGAATACCACCGTCATATCCTTGACGGAATGGCAATAACTTCTGTCGTTCCTTGCTGGTGCCGTACCCGATTCCCATGCGGACGGTGAGGCTGTCGATAAAACTGCGGTCTTTGGAGTTATCCGTAAATTTCCATTTATTGTCCCAGGCTGTGCTGGAAGCCGAACGGTCTACCCGGTAAGGAGGAGTGACGTGCAGCCACAAACGATGGTCACGGTTGCTGAACTCGTCGTATATATCCTTGTCACCCAGATAGGCGTCACTCGTCCAGCGTGGCTTTCCGTCCGTGCACAGGTAACTGTCCACTAAGTCGCGGGTCGGATTGTAAAAGGAGGTAGCGGTCGTTCCCCCGATGCTGACAGCGTGCACTACACCGACAGCATCCGAATATTCTCTGTACAGAATGACGCCGGTAACATCTTTCAGTTCCAGTGAACAGAACAGATCGTCGTAGCAGTCCGCCACGTTCGGATAAGTCTGCATCAGTTCGGCGGATACCCGTTTGCATTCCCGCAGATAAGTTTCGGCGTTGTTGAGTCCGTGATATTTACGCCAGGTACCTTCGAAAAGGCAGAAACGGGAGAGTAAAGCCTGTACACAAGCCTTGTTGATGGTGTTTCTGCCTTCTCCGTTCACGTTGATATTCTTTTCGGCAAATTGCAGGTCTTCCAGAATGTGACCGGCTATTTCATCTCTGGAGGCACGAGGGCCTTTGATCAGTTCTGTTTCGTCGTCGCTCAGCACATGATCAATCCAGGGTACGCCACCGTAAGCCGACAGGAGAGACAGGTAGCGGTAACTACGGAAAAAGTAACCGACGGAACGCCAGTTCGCCTTTTCTACATCCGTCATTTTCGAACCGTCAATGCGGTCGAGCATCAGGTTGACCCTCCGGATATAGCTGTAATAGTTCCAGGAAGTATTGTCTTTCTTGTCGGGGATGGTCACCAGTTTTCTGATCCAGTTGCTTTCGCTGGTTCCTCTTGTCTGGTTGTACGAGATGTCGTCCGTAGAATTTTCCGAGCCATAGCCCAATGAAGGCAGGGTTTCATACAATCCCCAGGCGTATGCCTTGAAATTGTCGTATGTTTCAAAAGCCGTTTCGGCAGTCGGGTCTCCCAAAGGATACCTTTCCAGGAAATCGTTATTGAGACAGCTTGCTAACAAAACTGTACATATAAAGATTAAATATTTTCTCATAATACATTGGTTATTAGAATGTAACATTGATACCGAAAGAGAATTTTCTCATGAACGGATATTCCCAGGCACCTTTTGACAGCATATCGGTTTCCAGTCCTTCCGGCAGGTGATCCCACGTGTAGAGGTTCTCTCCGCTGAAGAATACTTTCACATCGTCGAAGTAGAGACGCTGGGACCATACTTTGGGCAAGGTATAGGAAAGCGTGATGTTTTGCAGTTTCAGGTAAGAGGCGTTGGCGAGATACTTCGACTGTTTCCAGTGGTTGTAGCTTGTGTTTACCCCGTCGTTGGAATACACACGCGGATAATAGGCATTGGTGTTAGTCGGAGTCCAGAAGTTGAGAGTTTCTTTGAACAGGCTTCCCCAGCCTCCGGTAGGCCATGCGATCTGGTCGGTGCGCCAATAATCCCGTTTGCCTACGCCTCGGAGGAAGATAGAGAGGTCGAGTCCTTTCCAGCTGATTCCTGCGGTGATGCCGTAGTGGAAACGCGGAGTCGAGTTACCGATGATACGCTGGTCGCCGGGATTGTCGGCGGTTCCTTCGCCGCTCCAGATGGTTTCGGTATCGTCATCGAAGTTCTTATACAGCACGTCTCCCGGAAAAACTTTTCCTGCTCCTTTCGGAATGGGGATTCCCGGTTTTAGTGTACCATCTGCGTTGAAGTCGTCTTCCGTGTAGAAGCGGTCGGTGACATATCCCCAGATTTCTCCCATTTTCATGCCTTTGCGGTAAATCTTGTCGCCTAGCAGGTTGGTCTCATTATTGTATTTCGTGATTTCACTTTGTGAGTCGTACAGGTTGAATCCGATCCGGTAGCTCCAGTCCTTGTTGATGCGGTCTCTCCAGTTCAGTTCCAGTTCCCAGCCGTACGTCTTCAGGTCAGCGGCGTTCTGTTTGGCGGCGGTGGCTCCCACTACCCACGGTAGGTCCATACCGGGTGCCAGCATCCCTTTGGTGTCGCGGCGATACCAGTCGAAAGTACCGTTAAAGCGGTTGTCGAAGAATCCGAAATCGACTCCGAAGTCCAGTGTATATACCTTTTCCCACGAGAAACTGCTGCTGACCATTGCCGGTGCATTCAGTGTAGTCGTCTTTTGTCCGTCCACCAGCCATTCCGTCAGGTAAGGTGACATAGAAGGGATGTAGGGATAGTTTTCCGGAGTGTTGTCCGGCTTCAGTATGATCTGGTTGCCGATAGAGCCCCATGAGGCACGTAGTTTCAAGTTTGACAGGAAGCTTTTGGTATTCTTCATGAATGCTTCTTCCGAAATGCGCCATCCGGCGGAGAAAGAAGGGAAGAAACCGAAACGGCTGTCTTTCGGGAAACGGGATGTACCGTCGTAACGTCCGTTGGCTTCGAACATGTATTTACCGTCGTAAGTGTAATTGACACGGTAGAACAAACCTCTGATAGCATATTCATCGAAACTGTCGGTGACGGATGCCGTTCCGGTAGAACCGGAGAGCGACGGCAGATTTTCCAGTAATACGTCCGTGCGCTGCGACCATTGCGATTCCTTATGACTCTCTTCCTGATTGTAACCACCCATAATAGAGATATCATGTTTACCTATTGAAAAGTCGTAATTGGCGAATGCGTTAATAGCGTTGTAATTGGTGAAACCTTGCGTCAGGGCATAACGTGAGTTCTCTACATTGTTCAGCAGCCCTGTAAAGTTGAATCCTATATACTTGTATTTGTTGACGTACATCCGGTTGTACTCGGTGATCCGGTTGTAGGTATATTCACCTGTTATTTTCAGTCCTTTCAGCGGAGAGATGATGACACGTCCCAAAGTACGCAGGTTGGTCTTCTTGATCACCCTCGGTTCTCCGTAGCGTACGAAAGTAGCGGACGTTTCGGCAGGATATTCGATGCCGTCTTGTTCGTACGGCAGGATGTTGTGGTAGGACGGCAGGTGCATGGCACTTCCCCAGACACCGTTTCGTCCGCCTTGCTCCACCTTGTTCTGGGTAGAGTTTGCATATCTGATATCCAGTTGGGTAGTTAGCCACTTGTTTACGTCGACACTCAGGAAGCTGGACATATTGATACGGTCAAATTTGTCTTTGTCCGTTACCAGAATGCCGTCCTCACCGGTATATCCCAGGCTTAGTCGGTAGCTGGTACGCTGGCTGCCTCCCGATACGGAGAAACTGTGGTTCTGCATGAATCCGAAGTTATCCATCATATCGGCAAACATATCATTCTCCCGCATAAGGAACAGGTTGCCCTGATCGTCGAAAATATATCCGTTCGGATAGTTGGAAGGATTCGCCTGATAGTCTCGTATGTAGCCTTCCCATTGGGTGATGTTTTTTCCGTCTACATAGGTATCGTTTGCCCATCCCATTTCCTTGTACGCCAGTACCGATTCCAGCGGACTTGCTTTCTGCGGAAGCTCCGATGCTTTCGAGAAAGAGAAGTTGTTGTTGTAATTGAATCTGGGAGCCATGTCCTTTTTACCTTGCTTCGTTGTAATCAGAATCACACCAAAAGCTGCGCGGGCACCGTAGATAGCTGCGGAAGCGGCATCTTTCAATACTGACATACTTTCGACATCATTCGGGTTCACATCATTGATACTTCCCGGTACGCCATCTATAATAACCAATGGACTGGTATCGCCGATAGTCGTGACACCACGCACTTTGATACTACCGGCTGCTGCACCGGGAGCACTATTGTCACGAGTCACCGTCACTCCGGCAACAGCTCCTTGCAAAGCCGTTGACAATTGGGTGGTCTTACGGGAAGCCAAAGCATCGCCTTTGACTGCGGCAACCGCACCGGTCAGGTCTTTCTTCTTCATCGTTCCATAACCAACAACAACAACCTCTTCCAATTGAGCGACATCTTCTTCCAGTTCCACGTTAATCACATTCTTTCCATTAACCGTAACCTCTTTAGACTGATAACCAATAAATGAAAAAACGAGAGTCTCTTTGGAATTTTCCAATGTTAGCCGATAGTTACCATCAATATCAGTGATAGTACCAGCTATTTTCCCTTTCACTTGCACAGTTGCTCCTATGACGCTTTCGCCATTGGATGTTACTTTTCCGGTAACTACAAAATTTTGCGCATAGACACCTGTTGACCAACTGATTAAGCTAAAAAACAGGCACAATTTCATAAACAATGTGTGTTTCACATGCATAGTTATTAATATTTAAATGGTTAATACTAAAACCCTGTGGTTATTTTATACTGTATCACATTCTTGTCAGATTCAAAATAAGCGATATCCGCATATCCATTTCTATAGGAAATTCGTTTCTGCTTCCTCTGTATGGTAGCATTTCGAGGTGATATGGCCTGAAAACAAATTTGACCATCACGAGACTGCAATATCACTTTCCCATTTTGAAAATCAATTTTAGTTGCCTCCATACCATCATTTATTA
>OGHU01002267.1_pt1 | contig 10099 bp, 8 predicted proteins | sample 1571521 | NCBI WGS metagenome assembly OGHU01 (sample SAMEA2581963, study PRJEB24529) | metagenome | biome: Human gut stool | place: China | collected 2011 | reverse complement strand
GAGCAAAGTACAACTTCTTCTATCTGTTTAGTCAGGTGGAAGCGCCATACTATATGACCTGCGATCAGGACGATGTATGGCTGGAAAAGAAGATAGAGCTGACCTATGATAAGATGCTGGCTATTGAAAAAACAGATGGTAAAGAGCTTAAATCCGGACTTCCATGTCTGGTGTACACGGAGCTATGCGTGGTAGATAGTGAGCTGAATACAATAGCGGACACGATGAGCGAATACCAGAGTCTTGACTGCCACAAGCGCACAATCAATCAGTTTATATTGCAGAATTCTGTGACAGGCTGTACAATGATGGTAAACAGGGCTTTAAGAGATATAATGCTTCGCATTACTGATATAGACAACACAATAATGCATGACTGGTGGGCAGCACTTGTTGCCGCACAGTTTGGAAAAACAGCATTCATAGATGAGCCTACAATACTGTACAGACAGCATGGAGACAACAGTTTGGGAGCACTTGGGATAAATAAGCTTTCATATATTGTGCGTCGTGTCTGGCAGAAGAAACAGATACAGGAGAGCATGAGGCTTGGGCGGCTTCAGGCGAGAGAATTTGTAAAGACATATAATCTGCCCGATGATAGCCTGGCAGCAAGGTATGCGGCACTGGAAGGTAAATCCAGACGCGTGAGACAACGGTTTTATAAGGAAAACGATATGTATAAGACCGGGACCATGAGACGGCTGGGACAGGCTGTGTGGGGATGATTTTTTTGGTTAGGAGTAAAAATGAATATAACGGTTATAGTTAGCAAAGCATTAAATAAAGAAAATTGGAAAAAAGGTGTTAATTATTTAAATAAGTATGGAGTTAAAGGATTTATTAGAAAATTAAAACATTTATCACCGGATACAGATTATAATAAATGGTTTTTGGAACAAAGAGTTTCTGATAAATTAATTTTGGAACAGGCGAATTATAAATTTGAATATGAACCTGAAATTAGTATAACTATTCCACTGTATAATACCAAAAGAGAATTTTTAAAAGATATCATGGATTCTATAGTCGGACAATCATATCAGAAATGGGAGTTATGTCTGGCTGATGGAAGCAAAACAGATGATGTGGAAAAATATTTAAGAGAACATTATTTGAGTGATTCAAGAATAAAATATAAACGTTTGAATAAAAATCTGGGAATTGCAGGAAATACTAATACAGCATTGAATATGGCATCAGGTGAATTTATTATGTTGGCTGATCATGATGATGTTCTGGAAAAAGATGCTCTATTTGAAATAGTGAGTTTACTCAATAAGAATAGAAAATTGGATATTGTATATACAGATGAGGATTTAACTAATAAAAACGGAACAAAATATTTGTCACCACGATTTAAACCTGATTTTAATATAAATTTTTTACGTAGTATAAATTATATTTGTCATATTTTCCTCGTTAGAAAAACAATACTTGATAAGGTCGGCGGTTTTAGAACGGAGTTTGATGGTGCACAGGACTGGGATTTAATTTTACGATGCTGTGAACAGACGGAATATATAGGACATGTGCCTAAAATTTTATATCATTGGAGAGCTCATGAAGGCTCTACAGCGGGAAATCCGGCAAGTAAGAAATATGCTATAGCTGCAGGAAGAAAAGCAGTAGAAGAACATTATAAAAGACTTGGATTGGAAGCAAAGATAGAGGATACAGGAATATTTGTCATGTTTAGAACTGATTTTGTAGTTCAAAATAATCCAAAGATTTCTATTATAATTTGTAATAAGGATCAAAAAGATACGTTAAATAAATGTATAGATTCGATATTAAATAAATCGACATACAATAATTATGAGATAATAATTGTCGAAAATAATAGCACTGAAGGTGAAACCTTTCAATATTATAATGAAATTCAAAAAAAGACAGATAAAGTAAGGGTAGTGTATTTTGATGGAGAGTTTAATTATTCGAAAGTGAATAATTTTGGCGTGCAGTATGCAACCGGTGAATATATACTTTTTCTTAATAATGACACAGAGGTAATTACGGAAAAATGGCTGGAAAAAATGGTTGGATATTGTCAGCTACAAAAGACAGGAATTGTAGGGGCAAAGCTATTGTATCCGGATGATAGTGTACAGCATTGTGGTGTAGTAATCGGAGTAGGTGGCTTTGCAGGGCATATTCTTACTTTGTCGGATAGAAATGAAGTGGGATATTTTGGAAAACTTCAGGCTGTTCAAAATGTAAGTGCTGTTACCGGTGCCTGTCTGATGATTAAAAGGTCGGTATTTGAACAGGTCGAAGGTTTTGATGAAGGTTTTAAGGTGGCGCTTAATGATATTGATTTGTGTTTAAAGGTTAGAAAATCAGGCTATGATGTAATAATTCACCCGGGTGTAGAATTGTATCATTATGAATCAAAAAGCAGGGGGCTGGAGGAAACACCTGAAAAGCATGAGCGGTTTAAACGTGAAATATCACGGTTCAGGGATAGATGGAAAAAAGAACTTGATGAGGGCGATCCGTTTTATAACCCGAATTTGACATTAATGTATGGTGACTGTAGAATACGCGAGACACATGAACATTTTGATATAATTGATGAAATTGAGGCAGAAAAATATAATCAATAAATTAGATTGTTACAGAAATGTTGCAAAATGAGATATATAAGTATATAATTGTAATGTTTTACAGAGATTTATACTCGATTACGAATACTGATAGTAAATAAAAGGAGAAAACAATGAAAGTATTAGTTACGGGAGCAAATGGATATATTGGAAAGCATGTTGTTGAGGCTTTATTAAACAAAGGCTGTGACGTTTATGCGGCAGATGTAAGATTCGAAGGAATGGATGAGCGGGTTAATAAGGTAACTGCACCAATATTTGACAATCCGAATATCTTTGAAGAAAGTGGTTGCCCGGATGTGTGTATTCACATGGCATGGAGAGATGGGTTCGTGCACAATTCAGAGGCACATATTGTCGATCTGCCTAAGCATTATGCGTTCATAAAGAATATGCTGGAGGGAGGCCTTAAACAGATTATTACAATGGGATCAATGCATGAGGTTGGTTATTGGGAAGGTGCTATAGATGAAAATACACCTACACATCCTAGCTCATATTATGGTATCGCGAAAAATGCCCTCAGAGATATTTCCAAGCTTTTGGCAGATGCTAATGGCGCATGCTGGCAGTGGGTCAGGGCATACTATATTTATGGAGATGATTTGAGAGGAAGTTCAATATTCTCAAAAATAGCAAAAGCAGATGCAGAAGGCAAAAAAACTTTTCCGTTTACTACAGGAAAGAATAAATATGACTTTATTACCGTTGATAGATTAGCTGACCAGATTGCAGCCGTGGCTTGTCAGAAAGAGATTGATGGTATAATAAACTGCTGTTCGGGTAAGCCGGTAGCATTAGGTGAAGAAATAGAGGGCTTTATTAAGAAAAAAGGATATTCTATTAAGCTTGAATATGGTGCATTTCCTGATAGACCATATGATTCACCGGCCGTATGGGGTGATGCAACAAAGATAAATAAAATAATGAGTAAATAAAGAGAACAGAAATATGAACAAATCATTGGAAAATTTTAAGAAATATCTTCCATTATTACAACAATTTGTAAAAAGAGATTTTAAAACTAAATATAGACGTTCTGTGCTTGGAATATTATGGTCTGTTTTGAATCCGCTTGGAATGATGCTTGTTATGACTGTGGTATTTTCGCACTTATTTAGGGCTGGAATTGAAAATTTTCCGGTATATTTGATGTGCGGACAGTTAGTTTTTAATTTTTATAATGAAGCAAGCAATTCAGCTATGAATTCTATTATTTGGAATGGGGCATTAATAAAAAAAGTTTATATTCCCAAATACCTGTTACCAATGTCAAGTGTATGTACTAGTCTTGTGAACCTCTTAACATCGTTTATTGCGTTAATTATTGTTATTGTGATAACAAGATCTCAGGTTTCATGGACATTTTTACTGGTAATAGTTCCGGTTATTTACACATGGATGTTTGCATATGGAATGGGAATGATTTTATGTGTTTTAGTGACGGCTTTTAGAGATGTTCAACATTTATATGGGGTTATTATAGTAGCGTGGATGTATTTGACACCTATTTTCTACCCTGTGTCAATGTTGCCGGAATGGGTAGCAAAAATAGTAAATCTTAATCCTCTTACAGCATATGTTGAAATGATCAGAGATGTTATATTATACTGTCAGGTTCCGTCTTTAGCATTAAATTTGAGGTGCCTACTGACTAGTGTTATTGTTCTTTTACTAGGAGCATTGATATTCAGTAAAAAACAAAATACGTTTATTTTAAAAATATAGGGTGACTTATGGAAGATTACGCAATCGAAGTGAAAAATGTATCATTAGAATTTTGCCTTTATTCCGAAAATGTTAGTAGTATTAAGGAATATTTCATTAAAAAGGTTAAAAGAGAAATATCAAAGGATAGTTTTTGGGCATTAAAAGATATTAGTTTTAATGTGAAGAAGGGTGAAGCAGTTGGTCTGGTTGGAAAGAATGGCTGTGGAAAAAGCACAATGCTTAAAACTATAGCGGGTGTTCTGACTCCGACAATGGGTACTGTCAAAGTAAATGGTACGGTAGCTCCTATGATTGAACTTGGAGCTGGATTTGACCCAGAGCTTACAGCAAGAGAGAATATTTTTTTGAATGGAGCAATATTGGGATATCCACAAGAAATGTTAAAAGAAAGATTTGATGAGATTATTGATTTCGCGGAGCTGAAGGATTTTGTAGATGTTCCCGTTAAGAATTTTTCATCTGGTATGACTACCAGATTAGGTTTTTCAATAGCTACTATATATACTCCTGATATACTAATTGTAGATGAGATATTGGCGGTTGGAGATTTTGCGTTTCAAAAAAAATGTGAAAAGAGAATTGGTGATATGCTGAATAGCGGAACAACCTTACTTCTTGTATCACATAGCACTGAACAGGTTAGAAGAATATGTGACAGGGCTGTCCTTATAAATAAAGGAAAAATGCTGATAGAAGATGATGTAGATACTGTTTGCGATTTGTATACACATCTTTAGAGAGATGGAGGATTTATGGTTTTAAATAAAAATGATGTGAAAAGACTTATAATTTATTTTATATATGATAAAGATGGCATTGTGGATGACTATATTATATATATGTTAAATGCATTGAGGCAAAATGCATCGGAAATAGTTGCAGTTGTTAATGGAACACTTGAGAATAAATCTAAAGATAAGCTGCTATCCATTACAAATAATGTCATTGAGAGAGAAAATAAAGGCTTTGATGTATGGGCATACAAAACAGCAATAGATCAATATGGTTGGGAAAAGCTTGTAAAGTTCGATGAAATGATAATGATGAACTTTACTATAATGGGACCGGTGTATCCTTTGAATGAAATGTTCGAATGTATGGATGCAAAAGATTTAGATTTTTGGGGAGTGACAAAATTTCATAAATATGAAAACGGAGATCCTTTTGGAACAATAAAGGTTGGATATATTCCTGAACATATCCAATCTCATTTTATTGCGGTAAGAAACTCAATGATTAAGAGTAAACAATTTCAAAATTATTGGAATAAAATGGGAGAGATAAATGATTATCGTGATGCAGTAGGTAAACATGAGGCAATGTTTACAAAGCGATTTTCTGAAATGGGATTTAAGTGGGATGTATATGCAGATATGGGTGAGGAATATAATAATCACCCTATTTTATGTGCCACAAGAGAGATGATAGAGAAAAAAAGATGTCCGTTTTTTAAGCGTAGATCATTTATGCAAAGTTATGATAACATTATAAGTGATACTTTTGGACAGTCAGCTCTGGAGGCTTATAATTATATCGACCAAAATACAGATTATGATGTGGATATGATATGGCAGAACATTTTAAGGTTGGAAAATCAGGCTGATATAAAGAAAAATATGCAATTAAATTATATACTTTCAAGTAAGTCTTCGAATATTGATGCCGGAATTATCAAAGCAAGAAAAATTGCTCTTGTAATGCATTGTTATTTTGAGGATTTAACGGAGTATTGTCTTCATTATGCTTCTATGATGCCTGAAAGTGCAGATATATATATTACTGTTCCTTGTGAAAAAAATAAAGAAATAGTTGAACAGGCATTTAAACAATTAAATAATAATGTTCAGGTGATAGTTATTCAAAACAGGGGCAGGGATGTTAGTGCTCTTTTAGTTGCTACAAAGAAATTTATAATGAATTATGATTATGTATGTTTTATGCATGATAAGAAGGTGACACAGCTAAAGCCTGAAACTATTGGTTATGGATTTTCGTATAAATGTTTTGAGAATATGCTGGGGTCAAAAAATGTAGTATTAAATGCTATAGAAACATTTGAAGAAAACCCGAGACTTGGAATGCTTATGCCACCACCACCTAATCATGGTGATTATTATATAACATTAGGATTAGAATGGGGCATGAATTTTGAAAATACAAAAAATCTGGCAAAAGAGCTTGGAATTACAGTGCCTATTGATGAAAAGAAAGAACCTATTGCACCTTTAGGAACTATGTTTTGGTTTAGACCAAGGGCTATGAAATTACTTTTTGACAGAGACTGGGAATATGAAGATTTTCCACCTGAACCAAATGCAATTGATGGAACATTATTGCATGCAATTGAAAGAATATATAGTTATGTTGTTCAACAGGAAGGTTATTATCCGGCATGGGCTTTATCTGATAAATGTGCAGATATAGAGATTACAAATTTAAACTACATGCTTAGGACAATGAATAATGTTGTATTTCATGAAGGCCCGGGGGCCGGTAAGTTTGAAGACGTGATAAATGGACTTCACAGTGAGTTCGGATATGGCAATTGTGGCAATGCATTAGAGGCAGGGCTTAAGAATAGCAGCCTTTATTTGAATAATGATGGTGTTTATAATGAAAAATATAAGGTAGATGCATCAAATAAATCAAAAGATAATGATAAGTTTGAGTATGAATTTGATATTAAAAAAATGGATAATGCTATTCGTGAAATTCGTTGGGATCCAGGTGAAAATGCTAATGTAACAATTAATGATGTTGTTGTAACAGTTACGTGTGAAAATGATATTGAGAAAAAATATTCTATAGAAGATGTAACAACAAATGGAATAGATTTAGGAAATCATATTGTATTTGTTATTCCGGATCCACAGGTGATAATTTCGTTAGGTGGTAAGTATCATGTTTCAAAAGTGACGATAGAAGGTCATGGAGTGAGAAGAATCAGTGATTTAGATAATCATAAGATAAGTCGCAGGTCAAGGACAGTTTTTCAAAAGATAACACGAGTTTGTAACAAGTTAAAAAACAAATTATAATTAAGCAGGAAGGATTTTATTATGGATGGATATGTTTTTTTTGAAGTAGATAATATGGGCAATCCTATTTATGGAGACAAAATGAAAGAATTGCTTAATTGTGAAAAGGAGCATATATTGTTTATTCTTTCAGCAGAATATCAGGCGAATTTTTCGGTAGAATTAATAGATCATAAGGTTATTATAATACCCGAAGATGTATTAAAAAAAATAGATATTGCTATTGAAAATAAAGAAGACAGAGAAACCTATATGTCGATTTCACCTGTAAAAGAGTTTGAAGAGTGGCTTGATTCACAAATTACAAAAAATAGGATTGATGTTTTGACAACGATAGAACATTATGTAAGTGTGGCACGTGTCTGTAAGAAAAAGCATACCTTTATGACTTATATGTATGGTAGCAGACCGAGAAACAATAATGGTGTTGTTGCACAGGAAATTGATAATAATAGTTTACAAATTCAAATTCAACAACAATCTACAATGATTCAGGAATTGAAAAATGAGATTCAGGATAAAAAGGTTTATATTGATTCTATTCTTGCTCATGCTACTAATTTGGATAATGAGTTGAAAAAATATAGAAATTGGTATGAGCAATCACCTAGATATGGGGAGAGAGTTGAAGAATTAGAAAAAATCAATGAAAAGTGTACTCAATTGTACAATGAGACACTTGAAAAAATGGATGCGTTACTGGTTGAGAATTTGAATTTTAAGAAAAAATATAAAGTTAAGTGATTTTTGGGAAAAGGGAACTTCTATGAAAAAGATAAAAATAGCTTTTACAGGTGTTTTCGATATTGATAATTTTGGAGATCATTTATTTCCTATAATATTTGAAAACAGTTTAAGAAAAAGAAAAATAGATGTTGAATTGTTCCTCTTTTCTCCATATGAGAGTACACAAGGATTTGGTATAGCAAAGAAAGTATACTCTATAAGAGAAATGGAAAAGCTCCACAAGATTAATAAGTTTGATGCAATTGTGGTTGGTGGTGGGGAGATTATTCATTTTTATTCCTTTAAACAAAAAAACCATGAAGAAAAATATGTGGAATATCCTATTTTTGAAACATGGATAGTGCCTTCTATTATTGGTAGAAAATATGGAATACCCGTGATATGGAATAATCCGGGATGCCCATTTGAGTTTGATGGGTATCAAAATTATATTGCCGGGAAAGTATTAGGTAATGTTTCTTTTATGAGCGTTAGAAACCAGTTTTCATATGATGCATTAATAAATTATAATGCAAATGTGAAAGTATCTGTGGATACGGCATTTAATATAAAAGAGGTGTTTCCTAAATGGAAATTAAAAAGACAGGTAAAGGGTAAATATGTTGTATTTCATAGCAATAGATTTATAGGAGAAAATTCATATCAAAGTGCTTTGAAGGAACTTATGGAGCTGAGTAAAACTTATAAGATTTTACTCCTTCCTTTAGCTGTTACAAATGACGATTATGATATTTTGAAAAAATTATATAAAGACAGTAATGAGATTTTTATTCTTCCTTCAGAACAATTAACCATGGAAGAAATAGTTTCATATTTAGCCTTTTGCGATTTATATATTGGTGTGAGTTTCCATGGTGCGATTACTGCATTTTGTTATGGCAATCCTGTTGTAGGTTTTGATTTTGTGCACAATAAGAAAACACGTGATCTATATGATCAATTGGGTTTATCAGAGCAGTATGTTTCAGATGAATCGATGCTTCATGATGGAATTAAATGTGCTTTTGAGAGAGAACAAAAGCAATTAAAAAGTGTATATAAAAACATGAAGCAGAAGGTTGATATGCATTTTGACGAGATAGCAGATAGTCTGACAAAAAATAATCAAGGTGGATACAATGAAGCCTTTTTGTCATTTTCTGATGTAATTGATGAAATGTCAGGTTTATTGTCAGTGTTGTCAAATCAATATCGCGATAGAACAGGAGTTATTGAAAAATATAAATCTGAAGCGCAATATAATTTATTGAATTGGCAGAAATGCTCTAATGAAATGATAGAATTATATAATAAATATCAAAAGCTTGCGGATGAATATAAAGAATTAAAAGAAAGAATGGAGTGTAAGGAAAAACTGTGAAGAGAGAGAGAATTTTCTATCTGGACTTTGTACGTGCAGTTGCAACTATTAGTATTATATTTACGCATTATAATGCGTTATTTATATATAATACATCTATCCCAATGCCACAAAAGGCTATTTTGACGATGACTGTTGGAAATGTTTATATTGGAAGCTGGGGAGTATCGCTTTTTTTAATAATATCCGGAGCAGCTTTGATGTATGTATATGAAAATGAGCTGGATGTTTTAAAATTTTGGAAAAAACGCTTTATTAACATATATCCTATGTTTTGGATAGCATATATTTTTGCTATGCTATTTAATTTCTATAGGATTGGAAGTATAGATACAAGCATTGGAAAATGGAGATATATTTTTTCTATTTTAGGAATTGATGGATATATAGCAAATTGGGGAGTTCAGACCTTTTTTCTGGTAACGATGGATCATTTCTTGTTATTTCCTCCGATATACATAGCAAGGCGCGCCCAAGGCGCGCCCATGCTCATTTGAAATCTGCGATTACTTAGCGTGCTCGCACTTCTGGTTAGCCACGGTGCAAGAAGTCTTGCAAGCGGACTGGCAGGAAGTCTGGCACTCGCCGCAGCCGCCGTGTGCTGCGGTCTGCTTCAG
>OGHU01002259.1_pt1 | contig 10113 bp, 7 predicted proteins | sample 1571521 | NCBI WGS metagenome assembly OGHU01 (sample SAMEA2581963, study PRJEB24529) | metagenome | biome: Human gut stool | place: China | collected 2011 | reverse complement strand
TCGTTATTTCTTAAACGGTTACCCGCTCTTATGTCTTATGTTGTTTTTTACGGGCAGCGGGAAACAATATATTATTCAAAATCAACCGATATCCGGCAGACTGTCGATGTAAATCCAATTCGGTTACAGGATCACCTACAAAGTGTTGATAATCTTCGGGATCATGTCCGCCCAAAAATGACCAGGTACCTTTCCCGTATTCCCCATGGATATACCTGACTTCTCCGGCAGCCTTATTTTCTCCCATAATCAGGACATTCGATTTGATCAGTTTCCGGTTATATGCGGTAGTCTGTCCCATAAACCCTTTAATCATGTTCATATGATTTTGGCACAACATCGTCGGCACAGGATCCCACTTGGCAGAAAATTCAAACAACAGGAAATAATCATCCCGTTCGGTTACTTTTCGGGTGTCTGTGACATCCATATCCGAGTATTCATAAATATTCGGATTCAACTGCAATTTAAAATCTTTGAAGGCAAATGTCTTCGAATAATCGAGCTTTTCCTGTGCGCCGGGCTCTACCGGATCACCGTCGAACATGACATCACAAATATCTACCTCCATCGCAGCCAAAGCAATATCGAAAGTATCGGTAGCCGAACACATCGCAAACATAAACCCTCCGGCAGACACATAATCGCGGATCGTCCGGACAACCGCTTTCTTCAATTCGGAAATTTTTGAAAAACCATATTTACGGGCCGTTTGTTTATTAGTTGTTTCTTCGGCTTTATACCAATCCATATGCCGATAATTCCGGTAGAATTTTCCCATCTGCCCTGTAAAATCTTCATGATGCAGGTGCAACCAATCGTACTCTTTCAGACATCCGTCCAGTATTTCCGAATCATAAACGACATCATAAGGAATTTCTGCATAGGTTAAAGCCAAAGTCACCGCATCATCCCAGGGTTTCTTTTCCTTCGGGGAGTAAACGGCAATCTTCGGCGCTTTCTCCAGTTTAACCGCATCTGCATTTACCTCCGGTGAAGCTATCTCAGCCAGGATCGCATTCAGCCTTGCCGGAGGAATCACTTCGAAGCCCACTCCTTTCAACAGACATTCCGTTCGTCCGTCCGCATCAAAAGGCAGTATAAAACTTCCTCCCCGGTAATTGAGCAACCACTGCACTTCCAATCCTTTTTTCAGCGTATGATAAACAACTCCATAAGCTTTCAAATGATTGCTCTGTGTATTATCCATCGGAATCAGAATATGATTCGCCAGACTGATCCATCCCATCAGGCAAAAACAACCGATAAGCAGCAGCCTCTTCATGATCCGATTTAAAAAGGAGCATTATTATCGAAACTATCCCTCAGACCTTCGAATCCCTGATCCAATGCAGGCACAGGTTCATCGTTCATCTTCGAACTGAACGTTTGGGTAACGATCTCTCCGGTCGAAGTACTTGAAGCAAAAGGCGAAGTCGTATCGAGGTCACAGAATTGTGTCAATTCGGCCCGGAAACGCAAATTCACCTCGCCGACAGCACCACTACGGTGCTTGGCAATAATAATCGTCGCAATCCCCAACAGAGAGTTTCCTTCATTATCGACGGTTATCCCATATTTTTCAGGACGATGGATAAACATAACCATATCCGCATCCTGCTCGATAGATCCGGATTCACGCAGATCGGACAACATCGGTTTTTTATCCGGCCGGGATTCTACCCCACGGTTCAACTGGGACAAAGCCATAACAGGAATACTCAATTCCTTGGCAATAATTTTCAGCTGCCTTGAAATCAAACTCACTTCCTGTTCCCGGTTTCCCCGCATATCGGCACCGGCGGTCATCAACTGCAGATAGTCGATAATCAATACTTTTATTCCATATTTCTGTTTCAATCGCCGGCACTTGGCCCGCAATTCGAAGATAGACAAAGCCGGGGTATCGTCCACCAGGATGGGAGCCTCCACCAAAGCCTTGATCCGGCTGTGCAATTGCTGCCATTCTTCGTCGGTGAGACGCCCTGTTTTCAATTTCTCGGCACTCAATTCGGTCTCACTGGCGATCAAACGATTCACCAACTGCACGGCCGACATTTCCAAAGAGAAAATAGCGACAGCCTGGTGGTGTTTCACCGCCATATTCCGGGCCATAGAAAGCACAAAAGCCGTCTTACCCATAGCAGGACGGGCGGCAATGATCACTAAATCCGAAGGCTGCCAACCGGAAGTCACTTCATCCAAAGCGTTGAACCCGGAAGGAACCCCACTCAATCCATCTGCACGTTTACCGGCAATCTCGATTCCCTTGATCGCTTCATCAATCAAAGCATTAATAGCCGTTGTCTCTTTTTTTATATTTCCCTCGGCAATTTCGAACACCTGCTTTTGGGCCATATCCACCAAGTCGGCCACGTCTGTTGCCTCGTCGTATGCCTTGTTCTGAATGTCGGTACAAACCCGAATCAATTCCCGCTGAATATATTTCTGCACCACAATACGGGCGTGGAACTCGATATGAGCCGCAGATGCCACCTTCGAAGTCAGTTGAGCCAAATAGTAATATCCCCCGATCTCTTCCAGTTCCCCCAAACGTTTCATCTCCTCGCTCACGGTAAGAATATCCACCGGTTCGTTATTCAAGGAAAGGTTTTGAATTCCCCTGTATATCTTTTGATGTGCCTCCTTATAAAAACATTCCGGTTTCAAGAAGTCACTCACGGTAATAAACGCATCCTTCTCCAACATCAGAGATCCCAAGATAGCCTCCTCCAGATCCACGGCCTGCGGTGGCATTTTCCCGTATTCGGTTTGTAATGACTTGTAATTATACTCCGGTTTCTTCGCCATATTAAATCACTTTTAACTCTTTCAATTTCCAGAAACAACGAACAGTTGCCCGCACATCGGCCAACGCATCATGAGCATTCTCGAATCCCTCCCCGAACAAAACCTGGTGTAACTCGGATAACTTCGGAGATTTGAATCCCTGTTTTCCACCCGGCAATTTACAATAATTCGTGGACATTTTCATCGTACAGTATTTCGGTTTCAGAAATAAAGAAGTCATCATCCGTTTCCGCTCGAATTCAGCCCCCACAATACATTCGTCAAAACTGATATTATGCCCGATCAATGCATAGGCCACATCTATCTTATCCGAAAACAGCTCTAAGATTGATAACAAATCTTGCCCTTCCTCCTGGGCTTTTATCGTGGTAATCCCGTGTACACGGGATGCCTCCACCGGAATAGAAAACCCTTCCGGTTTAATAATATCGCTACGTTCCTCGATAATATTCCCCTTATCGTCACACATAATCCACGCAAGCTGCACCAACCGGGGCCAATTATCAACGTCCGTCACGGGAGCATTCCAACGCTGCGGAAGTCCCGTCGTTTCCGTGTCAAAAAATAAAAACATCTTTACTATATTTACGATTTATGACTTACGATTTATGATTTTCTTTACCACGCCTACACCTGAAATCATAAATCGTAAATCCGAAATTATTTCGTTTCGCCGTTTTCAAAACTCTTGTTATACTGGTGCATCGCCCGATAACTCATACCCATGCTGGAGAACCCACCATCGTGGAACAAATTCTGCATAGTAACCTTACGGGTTAAGTCGGAGAACATAACGATACAGTAATCCGCACATTCGTCAGCCGAAGCATTACCCAGCGGAGACATACGGTTGGCAAAGTCGAACAGCTTATCCATACCTTTCACTCCCGAACCTGCAGTAGTGAATGTAGGCGACTGAGAGATCGTATTCACACGCACACTATGTTCGCGTCCGTAGATATAACCGAAACTGCGGGCGATAGATTCCAACAGCGCTTTTGCATCCGCCATATCGTTGTAGCCGTAGAAAGTACGCTGTGCAGCAACATAACTCAATGCAACGATTGAGCCGTAATCGGCAATAGCGTTCAGTTTCTTGGCCGACTGAATCATTTTGTGGAATGAAACGGCCGAAATATCCAATGTCTTATCCAACATTCCATAGTCAAGGTCATCGTAAGTACGTTTCTTGCGTACGTTGGGAGACATACCGATAGAGTGGAGCACAAAATCTATTTGTCCGCCCAGTATATCCATCGAGGTCTTGAATACATTCGACAAATCCTCCACACTGGTCGCATCTGCCGGAACGATCTGGCAATTCAGTTTTTCCGCCAAAGCATTGACTTCTCCCATACGGATAGCCATCGGAGTATTTGATAATGTAATAGTTGCACCTTCTTCTACAGCACGTTCAGCCACTTTCCAGGCAATAGACTGATCATTCAGCGCGCCGAAGATAATACCTCTTTTTCCTTTCAACAAGTTGTAACTCATATCTTTTAATAGTTAAATTTTGTGCAAAGATAGGATATTTCTGCATAAAAACACGAGAAGTGTGCAAATAATAGACACAAATGACAAAAAATACACGTATTCTATCAATTAGTCCACATTCCCTTGAACTTTCACTCCTATCTTTGCGATCGTTAATTACGAGTTCTTACAATGCTCGACAGAATGCCAAGAAAAACAATAAAATGTATAACCCTATAGAAAATTAGATTACTAAATGAACACATTGACAAAAAGATTCCTCTGGATGGCTATATGTTGTTTGCCGTTTATTTCAGGATGCAAACAAAGTGAGTGTGCCGTAGAAGAGAACTTGATAAGTGATGCTCTTTACCGGAATTTACCTTTCGAAATGCCTAAAGTACAACAACCGGCTTTTCCTGCTTATGAAGTGAACATTGAAAAATTCGGAGCCAAAGGAGACGGTTTGTTCCTAAACACGAAAGCAATCAACGATGCTATCAAAGACGTAAACCAACATGGAGGGGGAAAAGTGATTATCCCGGAAGGTATCTGGCTGACAGGACCTATCGAACTGCTAAGTAACGTCAATCTTTATACGGAAAGAAACGCGCTGGTACTCTTCACCGGTGACTTTGAAGCATACCCCATTATCGCCACTTCTTTTGAAGGGTTGGAAACCCGCCGTTGCCAATCTCCTATCTCAGCCCGCAATGCGGAAAATATCGCTATCACAGGATACGGTACATTCGACGGAAACGGTGACTGCTGGCGGCCGGTCAAAAAAGGAAAGCTGACCGCATCACAGTGGAAAAAGCTGGTCAATTCAGGCGGTGTGCTCGACGAGAAACAGGAAATATGGTATCCTACACCCGGTTCACTGAAAGGAGCAATGGCTTGCAAAGATTTCAATGTGCCCGAAGGTATCAATACGGATGAGGAGTGGAATGAAATCCGTCCCTGGTTACGTCCTGTACTATTAAGCATTGTCAAAAGCAAAAAAATACTGCTCGAAGGGGTCACCTTCAAGAATTCACCGAGCTGGTGTCTGCATCCGCTGTCTTGCGAAGACTTTACAGTGAACAACATCATGGTCATCAATCCCTGGTATTCACAGAATGGTGATGCAATCGACCTGGAATCTTGTAAGAATGCACTAATTATCAACAGTGTGTTTGATGCGGGAGATGACGCAATCTGTATCAAGTCCGGCAAGGATGAAGACGGTCGCCGTCGCGGAGAACCTTGTCAGAATGTGATTGTGAAAAACAACACTGTATTGCACGGACACGGCGGATTCGTGGTAGGTAGCGAAATGTCCGGTGGCGTGAAGAATATCTATGTGGAAGATTGTACTTTTATGGGAACTGACGTAGGCCTGCGCTTCAAAAGTACACGTGGACGTGGCGGTGTGGTAGAAAACATCTACATTAATAACATCAACATGATCAATATACCGAACGAACCGCTGCTCTTCGACCTGTTTTACGGTGGAAAGGGAGCTGGTGAAGAATCGGAAGAAGATCTATTGAACCGCATGAAAACCGCTATTCCCCCGGTTACAGAAGAAACTCCCGCATTCCGCAACATCCACATTTCAAATATTGTGTGCAGAGGTTCGGGAAGGGCTATGTTCTTCAACGGATTACCCGAAATGCCGATCAGCAATGTCACTGTTAAGGATGTCGTGATGACAGAAGCAACAGACGGAATTGTCATCAGCCAGGTAGACGGGGTGACCTTGGAAAATGTATATGTAGAATCTTCCAAAGGCAACAATATATTAAACGTTAAGAACGCCAAGAACCTGACGATAGACGGAAAGGTTTATGAGGAATCAGCGAAAGAGGAGAAGTTCACCACAGAGAACGCAGAGGACACAGAGGTACAAATCTGAATAAATGGATTTTATATTATTAAACCGAATCCTCTGTGACCTCAGTGTCCTCTGTGGTGCAAGTGCAAAAAAAGAAAACCACAATATCATTATATAGAGTAAAAAGCTCAAATAGCAGACTATTTTATCTTCCAAAGATAGACAGTCTGCTATTTTTTTCAACTACTTTTGCAGAGAGAAATACGACGTATAACATCAACCTTAGAATCATGAAGAAGAATCTTATTATACTTGCTTTCCTTTTAGGAGGTTTCCACTTGTCTTCCCAAGCGCAGAAACAGGAAAAAAACATTACGATAGAAGTGCATAACAATTGGAATCAGGCAAAAACAGACGCCCCGATTGTTATCAACCTGCATGAGTTACACGCAGATTTCAAAATCAAATCCGCCGTTGTCATGGAAGGGACGAACGAGGTTCCTTCCCAACTAGACGACTTGGACAAAGACCGCAAGATGGACGAACTGGCTTTCGTCGCCGACCTTCCCGCTCATGGCAGAAAAACATTCCAGGTCACTCTTTCTTCGGAGAAAAGCACGAAGACCTATCCGGAAAGGGTATATGCCGATATGTTTATCGCAGACCACCGGAAAGGGAAACATCAGCGGGTGCAGGCAATTACCGTTCCCGGTAGCAGTAATATATACAGTATGGTACGCCCTCATGGTCCGATATTGGAATCGGAACTGGTAGGATACCGCCTTTATTTCAATGAGAAACAGACACCGGATATTTATGGCAAGTTCAACAAAGGGCTGGAAATCAAAGAATCGCAGTTCTATCCAACGGACGCACAATTAGCTAAAGGATTCGGTGATGACGTACTTCGCGTGTTCGACAGTTGCGGACCGGGTGCATTGAAAGGCTGGAACGGACAGAAAGCAACGCATATCACTCTGGTGGAGACACGGACGGAGCGTATCATATCCTACGGTCCGGTACGTGCAATTGCAGAAATAGAAGTAACCGGATGGAAATATCAGGATACGGAACTGAATATGATGACACGCTACACGCTCTATGCAGGACATCGCGATCTTCATATTGAAGCATTCTTTGACGAACCGCTTAATAAGGAGGTTTTCTGCACAGGTGTACAAGACATTGTAGGTACTTCCAAATCTTTCTCCGATCATAAAGGACTTGTAGGAAGCTGGGGAACGGACTGGCCTGTAAACGACACTGTGAAATATGCTAAAGAAACCGTAGGACTGGGCACTTGCATTCCTCCACGTTATGTGAAATCGGAAGAAAAGGATAAAGCTAACTTCCTTTATACGATTACCGCTCCGGGAAATAAATATTTCCAGTATCATACGACTTTTACTTCGATGAAAGAAACTTTCGGATATAAAACACCGGAAGCATGGTTTGCCTATCTCCGTGAATGGAAAGAAGAGTTGGCTCACCCGGTAACTATAAAGGTGATAAGGTAGATACATATACAACTAAACAAAAATTACGAGGTTTCTACCAATTTTTCTATGACTCTGCACAAATATTCCTCCTTGTGCAGAGTCTTTTTTTCTACCTTTGTCACCAGATAAAACCAGCAAATCACTTATATAAATATAATCTATAAAATGAAACGATTGACACAGACTTTAGCTTTTTGCCTATTAACGGTCTTCACCGCAGTAGCACAAAAAAACTATGTATCTGAGGTATGGGTTTCCGACCTCGGAAACGGTAAATACAAAAATCCGGTACTTTATGCCGATTACTCCGATCCTGACGCTTGCCGCGTAGGAGATGATTTCTATATGACTTCATCTAGTTTCAACTGTTTACCCGGATTACAAATCCTACATTCCAAGGACTTGGTGAACTGGACGATTATCGGTGCCGCCGTCCCCAATGCTCTCTCTCCCATTGAAACTCCGGAACGGCCGGAACATGGCAACCGTGTCTGGGCTCCCGCCATTCGCCATCACAACGGAGAGTTCTATATCTTTTGGGGGGATCCTGACCAGGGAGCTTTTATGGTGAAAGCCAAAGACCCGAAAGGTCCGTGGAGCGAACCAGTCTTGGTGAAACCGGGAAAAGGAATTATTGACACCTGCCCGTTTTGGGATGAAGACGGGAAAGTGTATATGGTACATGCATACGCAGGAAGTCGTGCCGGGCTGAAAAGTGTAATCACCATCTGCGAACTAAATGCAGAAGCAACAAAAGCCATCACTCCTTCACGCATAATCTTCGATGGTCATGAAGCACATCAGACTTGCGAAGGTCCTAAAATGTATAAGAGAAACGACTATTATTATATCTTCCATCCAGCCGGTGGCGTACCAACAGGCTGGCAGGTTGTACTACGTTCTAAAAACATCTATGGTCCCTACGAATGGAAAACCGTACTTGCGCAAGGCAACTCTCCCATCAACGGTCCTCATCAGGGTGCATGGGTAGATACTCCTACCGGAGAAGATTGGTTCCTTCACTTTCAGGATGTGGGTGCTTACGGACGTATCATGCATCTTCAGCCTATGAAATGGGTAAACGACTGGCCTGTGATCGGCATAGACAAAGACGGTGACGGCTGTGGCGAACCTGTTCTGACTTATAAAAAGCCAAATGTAGGTAAAACATATCCCATCTGCACTCCGCAGGAAAGTGATGAGTTCGATGGATATACCCTCTCTCCACAATGGCAATGGCATGCCAATATCAATGAAAAATGGGCATACTATGCAGGTGATAAGAGCTATGTAAGATTATACTCCTATCCGGTTTTGAATGACTATAAAAATCTGTGGGATGTAGCCAACCTGCTTCTACAGAAAACGCCTTCTGACAATTTCACTGCAACAATGAAACTTACGTTTACCCCTAATCCTAAAAATAAAGGTGAACGCACCGGACTGGTTGTAATGGGGAGAGATTATGCCGGAATCATTCTGGAAAATACAGATAAAGGTCTGGTCCTGTCTCAAGTTGAATGTAAAAAAGCAGATAAAGGAAAACCGGAACAGGCAAATGCTTCTGTGGATCTTTCTCAAAATACTGTTTATCTGAAAGTTCGTTTCAGCTATGACGGCAAGAAGATCAAAGGCAGCGAAGGCGGACACGATCTCATTGTGATGTGTAACTTCAGCTACAGCCTTGACGGAAAAAAATATCAGCCACTAGGCAATCCTTTACAGGCAAGAGAAGGACAATGGATTGGCACAAAGGTCGGAATGTTCTGCACACGACCGGCTATCGTCACTAACGACGGAGGATGGGCAGATGTAGACTGGTTCCGGATTACTAAGAAATAGTTTCAAATTTAGTTCCCTGGTTTGAAACTGTTAGTTCCATACGGTGGAACCAATTGTTTTCCGTCATGAAACTAAAAGTTCCGTGGCAAGAAACAATTCTTTCCAAAGGAGAAGAAGATAAAACCCGGCAAGTAGGAAAGGATTTCTTTATCTTATCTTTTTTACCTATTTTTGTATCGGTAAAAGAGATTAAAGGAGAACAATAAGATACAGTAAGAATGAAGAAACTAGTTATATTTGACCTGGATGGAACATTGCTGAATACCATCGCTGACCTTGCCCACAGCACCAATTATGCTTTAAATAAATTAGGATACCCCACTCATGAAATAGAAAAGTACAACTTCATGGTAGGCAATGGTATCAATAAACTCTTTGAACGCGCATTGCCCGAAGGTGAAAAGACGGAAGAAAATGTACTTCGTGTACGCAATGAGTTCGTTCCTTATTACGATATTCACAATGCAGATGATAGCCGACCTTATCCGGGCATTCCGGAACTGTTATCCTATCTGCAGTCTGCAGGCATCCAAATTGCCGTAGCATCCAACAAATATCAGGCTGCCACAGAAAAGCTGGTTGCCCACTACTTTCCCGGTATTCACTTTACAGCAGTTTTCGGCCAACGGGAAGGAGTAAATGTCAAACCTGATCCAACAATCGTTTTTG
>OGHU01002244.1_pt1 | contig 10155 bp, 5 predicted proteins | sample 1571521 | NCBI WGS metagenome assembly OGHU01 (sample SAMEA2581963, study PRJEB24529) | metagenome | biome: Human gut stool | place: China | collected 2011 | reverse complement strand
TTGTGGATAATGAAATGCCTTATGGCAGAGTCCCGCAGGGACATCCGGTGATCGTAGATTATTTCTATCATGAGGAAATCCGAGGGACAGAAAATACCGGAAAAAGAAATCGTTAAACAGAAATTTTGTAAGAACTTTGAACGAGGGAGACTCCTTGTCCGAAGGGCAAGAAGGTGCAACCGAGAAGATTTAGAACAATTCCAGTTTGTTGAGCACATGAAAATTCCAGTTTGCCTTTGTATCCTTTATTCATAATACTTGAAGACCCAAAGAGGAAAATTATCGGGTGATGAAACAGTAGATTTAACAGGCGCTCTCTGCAAATCCTCAAGATGAGGCAAATTTGCAGAGAGCGCTTGTTTGTATCAAAGCAGAGAATTGTATAATTTCGTACAATGTGTTTAAAGTCCGAATTATAGGACAGGCCATGATTTATAATAGAAGTATCGAAGGGAACGGTTCCCTTCCCCAATACAAAGCGGAGGTAACTACTATGCTGAAGGATATGGATTTCGGGGTCTATGGTAAGGGCATTGACGGATATATTCACTATTCTCTGGCAATGGATCGTATCCAAGAGGAAGAGGAAAGCCGTAAAGCGCTGATGGATGAGTTCGATAACGATGAGGACAACCTCGATTCGGACGATCTTGATTCTGATGACTTTGGTTCGGATGATTTCGGCGGTGATGATTTCTGACGGAAAACGTCACCGGTAAAATATCGTACATGACAGAAAGGACTTTACCATGAAAAAGACTATTTGGAAAAGCATTCTTTGCGCAATGCTCGTTACGCTGACTGCCTGCATTTTGTGTATCGGCGCATTCGCTGCCAAGTATACCTGCATCAAGAGCGGCTGCACCAGAGAAGCGGCTAAGGGCTCCGCCTATTGCTGGGTACATAAACCCACTAAGAGCAATTCCAGCGTCTCCGGCAGCGGCTCAAGACCGTCCGGCAGCAGCTCCGGCACAAAGCATAAATACACCTGCATCAAGGACGGCTGCACGCGAGAAGCGGATAAGGACTCTGCCTACTGCTGGGTACATCGCCCTTCCAAATCTTCCACCAAGAGCAGCACTTCTTACAGCTCCAAATCTTCGTACAGCAGTTCTTACTCCAGCAGTAAAAAATCATACAAGACGTATGATTCCTATGACGATGGCTACGATGCCATCTATGATGATGACGACTACGATGAGGATCGCTACGACAGTGACCCGGACTACGCAGCAGGCGTAGATGACGCTATGGACGAGTTGGATTGCTATACAAACTAAAGAACGCCGAGGGTTCCTCCCACATGGGAAGGGATTCCTCGGCGTTCTTTAGTTCATGCTTTTTGATTGCCCGGTCAACAGTATCACGCGCCATGTGCAATGCACAGATCACAGCCACTGTTTCAGCACATCGTTCAGCTTATTCAAATCAAGCGGTTTGGCGATATGCTCGTTCATGCCGGTGTTCTTTGCCAGCTGCACGTCCTCGGCAAAGGCATTTGCCGTCATGGCAATGATGGGTACCTTTCCACGGTTGCCGGTAAGCGCACGGATCGCAGCAGTGGCTTCGTAACCATTCATGATGGGCATCTGGATGTCCATAAAAATGAGATCGTACCACTTTTCCGGCGCTTCCATCACCTTTTCGACTGCAATTTTTCCGTTTTCAGCGCTGTCGATGGTCACGCCCGTCATGCCTATGATCTCGGTTGCGATCTCACGGTTCAGCTCGTTATCTTCCACAAGAAGGATCCGCTTACCCGCATAGTTTTCCTTCGCAAAGTCTTCCAGATAGTTCCGGGCGTTTTTCTCCTTCTTCCCGGATGTAAACTGCCGCAGAGTTGCCGTCAGACGGGAACGGAACAGCGGTTTTGCCATAAACGCATTCACGCCCGCTGCTCTGGCTTCTTCTTCGATCTCGCTGAAATCAAAGGAAGTCAGGATGATGATCGTGACCTCTTCTCCTACCCGTTCCCGGATTTTTCTGGCGGTTGCAATACCGTCCATTTCCGGCATCTTCCAGTCCAGAATCACCGCAAAATAGTCACTGTTGGTCTCATGACGCGCATAGCAGCGCTCCACAGCTTCCTTACCGGTCAGGACCCATTCGCCCGCTATGCCGATCTCCTGAAGGGTCGCAACGGTGCTTTCGCAGCAGGTCTTGTCATCGTCCACGACCAGTACCGGCAGATCGAGCAGTTCTTTTTCCTGTTCCTTCTCGTTCTCCTGAAGCTTCAGATAGACCGTGACCGTGATCTTCGTTCCCTTGTTGGGAGCGCTTTCGACCTGAATGTCACCATTCATCAGGTTGACGATGTTTCTTGCAATGGCCATGCCAAGACCGGTGCCCTGCACCTTGGTCGTCCGGTGATCGTCTGCCCGGCTGAACGGCTCGAACATGATCTTCTGAAATTCCGGCGTCATGCCGATGCCGTTGTCCGCAATGGAAAACTCGTAGCAGCCCAGTTCCGAGAAGCCGTTCGGCTTTTCCTTGATGGAGAAGGTGATGCTGCCTCCATCCGGGGTGTACTTGATGGCGTTACTCATCAGGTTCACAAAGACCTGCTGGATGCGCAGGCTGTCGCCGCAGACGGCCTCGTGCTCGATGTGCTCCACATGGACTTCGAGCTGATGGTGGTGCTCGTCGATTGCCGGTTTTGTGAGGGTGAGCAGGTTATCGACCAACTCCGGCAGGCTGAAATCCTCCTCGGCAAGGCTCATCCGCCCGCTCTCGATCCGGGCCATGTCCAGCACTTCGTTGATCAGGCCCAGCAGATGGCGGCTCGCCTTGGTGATCTTGCCAAGGCATTCGACGACTTTGTCCTGATTTTCGATGTTGGCCCCCGCAATGGCCGTCAGGCCCACGATGGCGTTCATCGGCGTCCGGATGTCGTGGGACATATTGGAGAGGAAATCCGTCTTGGCGCGGCTTGCGTTCTCGGCCGCGCGGTACGCTTCCTTCAGCGCCTTGTGGGATTCGATCTCGGCCTTTTTCTCCTGCGACACATCCATCGACGCCAGCAGAACTTTGACCAGCTTCGTGCCGTCCCACTCCAGCGGGATGAAAGACGCGATCTTATACGTGTTTTCGTCCAGTGCGCAGTATTCAAATTTGTAGATGTCGTTCTCGCCCTGCAAATTCCTGCGGATATTTTCCGGCGAGATGAGCGCATCCAATGCGTCCAGCGATTCCAGTGTCTTATACTTTGCAGCTACCTGCTCCACAAAATCATGGTAGGTTCCGGTCGGCGCATAGATCCTTTCACCTTGCAGGTTATAGAACTGATAGCGGTCATTTTCCAGATCACAGACGACGAAGCGGTCCAGCAGGCGCACCATGCTCTGGATCAGCAGCTCCATGGATGCGTTGGCCGAGGCCATCTGCATCCGCCGCGCCGTCTCGGCTTTGCTCTCTGTGATGTCCCGCAAAAAGATCATCGCATAGTTCGAGTCCCCGATCTCGCCGCGCATGACCACGTTGCGGACCCACCGCTTTTCGCCGTTCAGGAAGATGCGGCATTCCTGACGCAGCTCCGTCTCAAGCCCCTTCAATTTTTCGGTGATGTAGGCGCGGTCGTAGAACTCCGTGACCTTCTGTTTGTCCTGTTCGACCACATAGTTGTCCACAAAGAATTTGACCAGCTCGTCCCATGTCTGGCTCTGCTCAAAGGCCGTCATCAGGGAGTCCTCCACCTTGAAGGTATCGAAGGTGTTCTGTTCCAGATCCACATAATATTCGCAGAGGTTCGCGCTGGTGAACGCGCGGTGGAACGCTTCCGCCCGCTGCGCCTGCATCCGGCTTTGCTTTTCTTCCTCAATGTTGCAGATGATGCCGGCGATGCGGCTGGCCGTGCCATCCAGACGGCGGATCACTTCCGCCGAGGCCCGGAACCACTGGTATTGGCCGTTTTTCAGCCTCAGCCGGTACTCCACGCTGAACTTTGTGGTGTTGGTCTTGTCGGCCACCGTTTCCAAAAGCAGCGTCATCACCCGGTCTTTGTCCTCCGGGTGCAGAAGCTCCGACCACGCATCCAGCTGGTTCGGGAAATCCAGAGCGTCATGATACCCCAGGATCTGCCGGAAGGCATGGCTCCAGATCGCACGGGCGATCCTGCCCTTTTCATCGCATTCAATGCTCCACGGTGCCGAGTGGATGGACTCATTGACCAGCGCAAGGTCTTCATACGCCCAATTCACCTGCACCGACAGCACCCAGAGCGGCCTGCCGTCCGCGTCCACGGTATCTTCCTTATAAAGACGCACGAAGACCGGTGTTCCATCGGCTGTGAGGATCTGGCCCTCCCCTGCGCCCTGGATCTGACGAAAGCGCTCCGGTTCGAGGAAGCTGACGTTTTCCCCATAAAACAGGTTTTTCAGCAAACCCTTCGTCCGCTCCATCAGGGACGCATAGCTGTGGTTCAGGTTATGCAGCAGCAGTTCGCTGACCGACAGGATCGGCAGGCCCGCATCATAGTACCCGGTCACGGTCCCGATGCCGCCATTCTGATGGATCGTGTTCTGCATCGCCTGAAGCACGTTCTCTCCCAATTTTTCTGTATCGGATGTATAGATCTCATCCGTAAGTCGGTTGTTGAACTTCATTTTCATCCTCGCATATATTTGAATCTGCCGTACGTTCCAGCCTCGCCAGAGGGCATACCATAACGATTATAGTATACAGCTGTCCAGTCACCCGTTCAAGCCATTTTTTTCAATAGGGTAAACAATCTTCCGGTGCCCCGCGCTCCCCCATTTTTCGGGCAGATTGCAACAAAGGTCCAGCAATTTCCGCAAAGGGCACCATTTTTCATCGCTTTCTCCTAAAAACACGTTCAGATTCCTTGCAATGCCGTTGTCGGGGTGGTAGAATGGTCTTATATCTCGATCGTGCTGCGCCTTTTTTCCGGCTCTCGAACGGCTTTTTGCCAGAGTTCCGGGCAAGCCGCACGCAGGGGGCGGCGTCATTCCCGTGGGGTGGGCTGTATCATCATACAAGAGGTCCGGGCCAGCCCGCTGCACTGCGGCGGCTGGCAGCGGGCCGTGAGGAAGAGGAACATAAAAAATGAAGAAGAACACACTGCGCAGCCTGTTTGCCCTGCTGACCGCCCTGGTGATGGCGGTCTGTCTGCTGACCGGCTGCGGCGCAGCGGACACCGAGCCGGTGGAAGCGCAGGAAGACGCCGAGACCATTCAGGTGTATCTGTGGACTGCCGCCCTGTACGACACCTACGCCTCCTACATCCAGGCCCAGCTGCCGGACGTGAACATTGAGTTCATCGTCGGCAACAACGATCTGGATTTTTACAAGTTTTTGCAGCAGAACGGCGGTCTGCCGGATATCATCACCTGCTGCCGCTTCTCGCTGCACGATGCGGCTCCCTTGAAGGACAGCCTGATGAACCTTGCCTTGACCAACGAGGCGGGCGCTGTGTACAACACCTACCTCAACAGCTTCAAAAACGAGGATGGCAGCGTGAACTGGCTGCCGGTATGTGCCGACGCACACGGCTTTGTGGTCAATCGCAGCCTTTTTGAGCAGTACGATATTCCTCTGCCCACCGATTACGAGAGCTTCGTTTCGGCCTGTCAGGCGTTTGAGAAGGTAGGCATCCGGGGCTTTACCGCCGATTATGCCTACGACTACACCTGCATGGAAACGCTGCAGGGACTTTCCGCTGCCGAGCTTACCACGACGGAAGGGCGCAAGTGGCGCACCGCTTACAGCGACCCCGCCAGCACCGCACGGGTGGGTCTGGACGACACCGTGTGGCCGGGGGCGTTTGAGCGGATGGCGCAGTTCATTCAGGATACCCACCTCACGGCAGACGATCTTGCGTTGAATTACGACGATGTGACCGGGATGTTCCGGAACGGAGAAGTTGCCATGTACTTTGGCAGCTCTGCCGGTGTCAAGATGTTTCAGGATGAGGGCATCGACACGATCTTCCTGCCCTTCTTCAGCCAGAACGGCGAAAAGTGGATCATGACCACCCCGTATTTCCAGATCGCTCTGAACCGTGACCTCGAGCAGGACACCGCGCGCCGCGAAAAAGCCATGAAGGTGCTGAACGTCATGCTCTCCGAGGAGGCGCAGAGCCGCATCGTTGCCGACGGGCAGGATGTGCTGAGCTACAGCCAGAATGTCCCTCTGCGCCTGACCGAGTACATGAAGGATGTGCGCGATGTGGTGGAAGAAAACCACATGTATATCCGCATCGCCTCCAACGATTTCTTTGCCGTCTCCAAGGACGTTGTCTCCAAAATGATCGCGGGCGAGTACACGGCACAGCAGGCTTATCGTGCGTTCAATGCCCAGCTTCTTGCCGAAGAAACGCCTGCCGATGACGAGATCGTGCTGACCTCCGGGAAGAGCTATTCCAATGTCTTCCACGCAAACGGCGGCAGCGCCTCCTTCTCCGTTATGGCGAACACGCTGCGGGGCGTTTATGGCACCGATGTGCTGCTTGCCACCGCAAACAGCTTTACCGGCAGTGTGCTGCAGGCAGACTATAACAAGAAAATGGCCGCTTCCATGATCATGCCCAACGGTCTGATGTCCCGCCAGCGCACCATGACCGGCGCAGAGCTGAAGGAGACCGTCCGCGCCTTTGTGGAAGGCTGCGAGGGCGGCTTTGTGCCCTTCAACCGCGGCTCCCTGCCGGTGGCCAGCGGCATCGCACTGAATGTTCAGGAGAACAGCGGCAGCTACACCCTGACCGGCATCACCCGGAACGGTCAGCCGCTCCGGGATGACGACACCGTGACCGTGACCTGTCTGGCCACGGCCAGCCAGATGGCACCGCTGCTTTCCGGCGAAAACGGCGCGTTCCCCTGCCTTGACACGCCGGTCAAGCAGGCCTGGCGCGAAGCTCTCTCCGGCGGCGGCGTGGTGCTTGCAGAGCCGGAACACTACATGACACTGAGGTGAACAGAATGCCAGACGAAAAACACGAACCCAACCGAAACGGCCATTTCCGGCAAAAATTGTTCTCTGCTGCTGCCATCCTTCTTCTGGTCTTGCTGGCAGTCCGTTTCGGCATTCAGTATCTCTCGTTCGTGTCGCAGACCATCTATCAGGAAAGCACCTCGCATCTGGAAGAAGTGCTGCACAAATCCAATAATATGCTGAAAGAGATGGTGCGCAAGAACGTGAGCTATCTGCACCTGTACAACTGCTTTCTGGAAAGCACCTCGGACGCGGACGCCATTCAGGCGTATATCGAGAAAGCGCAGCAGGACATCGGATTTGTCGGCTTCTACTTTCTTTCCTATGACGGCAACTACATGACCGTGAACGGGGAAACAGGCTACCTTGGCTTGCAGACAAATCTGGACGAAAAGCTCGCCGATGGCGAGGATATCGTGATGAACACAGCACTGCCCGGCAAGGCACAGATGCTTGTGTTCATCTGCCCCGAAACACAGGGCAGCTACCGGGGCTTTGCCTACGATGCCGTTGCCATCTCTTATTATAATGATGCGGTGCTTAGATTGCTGGACAACTCTGCCTTTGAGGGCAATGCCAGCAACTATGTCATCTACCCGGACGGCCGGGTGATCATCGACAATTCCGTAAACCGCAAGGAGACCATTTACAACTTCATTGCGATGCTGCGCGACCATTCCGACCTTTCCGAGAAACAGATCACGGAGCTGTCCAATGCCTTTGCGCAGGGCAGCGGCGGAAACCTGAGGGTGACGCTGGGCGGCATCAGCTATTATCTGGTCTACGAGGGCACATCGGTTCAGAACTGGACGATGCTGGGGCTTGTGCCGGTCAGCATCGTCAATGCCAGTCTGGATAAGCTGTGGTTCCATACCATACAGATCGTGACGGGCATTGCCGCCGGTTTTGCGCTGATGATCATTCTGCTCATCGTGCGCAGAAGCCATACGACCCTGCGCCGGAAGAATACCGAGATCTCCTACCGGGACGAGCTGTTCCAGAAGCTCTCGCTGAACGTGGACGACGTTTTCCTGATGCTGGACGCAGAGACCGCCAAGGTGGATTACGTCAGCCCGAACATTGAGCGGCTGCTGGGTATCCCATGGAGAGAAGTCCGGCAGGATGCCCGTGTTCTGGCAGGGCTGCACCCGAAGAATGACCCGGACCGCGATAAAAACTATCTGGAAGGGCTTCTCAGCGGGCAGCAGCGCGAATGGGATGATGAGTATGTGCATCTGGAAACCGGGGAGCGGCGCTGGTTCCACATCGTTGCCATGGGCAGCGAGGTGGAGGGCAGAACCAAACACATCCTTGTCATGTCCGACCGCACCGCCGACAAACAGGTAAATCAGGCGCTTTCGGATGCCGTTGCCGCCGCCGAGACTGCCAACCGCGCCAAGAGCACCTTCCTTTCCAATATGTCCCACGACATCCGCACCCCCATGAACGCCATCATCGGCTTTACCACGCTGGCACTCAGCAACATTGACGATAAAGACCGGGTGAAGGATTATCTTGCCAAGACCCTCGCTTCCAGCAATCATCTACTTTCCCTCATCAACGATGTGCTGGATATGAGCCGCATCGAAAGCGGAAAGATCCATCTGGAAGAGGTGGAAGTCAACCTTTCGGATGTGCTGCACGATTTGAAAACCATCGTCAGCGGGCAGATCTACGCAAAACAGCTGGAGCTTTATATGGACGCGATGGACGTGACCGACGAGGATGTCTACTGCGATAAGACCCGGCTGAACCAGATCCTGCTGAACCTGCTGTCCAACGCCATCAAGTTCACCCCGGCGGGCGGCACGGTCTCGGTGCGGGTGCGGCAGCTTGCCGGTAAGGTGCGCGGCTGCGGGCAGTATGAGTTCCGCATCAAGGACAACGGCATCGGCATGAGCCCGGAGTTTGCCCAAAAGATCTTTGAACCCTTTGAGCGGGAGCGCACCTCCACGGTCAGCAAGATCCAGGGCACCGGCCTTGGCATGGCCATCACCAAAAACATCGTGGATATGATGGGCGGCACCATCGAGGTGCAGACAGCGCAGGGCAAGGGCAGCGAGTTTATCATTCGTGTGCCGCTGCGGGTGCAGGCAGAGCACCGCCCGGTGGAAAAGATCACCGAGCTGGAAGGCCTGAAGGCTCTGGTGGTGGACGACGATTTCAACACCTGCGACAGCGTGACAAAGATGCTGGTCAAGGTGGGAATGCGCGCGGAATGGACCCTTTCCGGCAAGGAAGCGGTGCTGCGCGCGCGGCAGTCCATCGAGATGAGCGATGTCTACCACGCCTATATCATCGACTGGCGGCTGCCGGATATGAACGGCATCGAGGTCACCCGCCAGATCCGCAGCCTGAACGACGATACCCCCATCATCATCCTGACGGCCTACGACTGGTCTGACATTGAGGTAGAGGCAAAGGCCGCCGGTGTGACCGCCTTCTGCTCCAAGCCCATGTTCATGTCTGACCTGCGCGAGACCCTGATGAGCGCCCTCGGGCAGAACCAGACAGATGCGGCGCAGGAGCTTTTGCCCCAAAAGAATGCCGACTTCAAGGGCAGGCATATCCTGCTGGTGGAGGACAACGAGCTGAACCGCGAGATCGCAATGGAGTTTCTGACGGAAGCGGGCTTTGTGGTGGATTCTGCCGAGGACGGCGCGATCGCCGTCCAGAAGATGGAGCAGGCTGCGCCCGGCCAGTATGACCTGATCCTGATGGACATCCAGATGCCCAATCTGGACGGCTACGAGGCCACGCGGCAGATCCGCGCCCTGCCGGACGCCGAAAAGGCGGCCCTGCCCATCGTCGCCATAACGGCGAACGCCTTTGACGAGGACCGCCAGAACGCCGCAAAGGCCGGCATGAACGGCCACCTCTCCAAGCCGTTCGATATGCAGCAGCTGCTCGCGATGATCGAAAACATACTGCCGTGAGAGAGCCTTCCCGAAAACGTTATAACGTCAAAACTGCATAACACTAAAACTACATAACGTTATAACTTTTACTCTCGCATTCATTGCGAAAACGCCAAGATTTCACTAAAAAACCTGTCTTATAGGAGGAAAACGCACATGAAGGGAACCGCTGTTTATCATTCGCCGTTTGGGAAAATGCAGCTGGACTGGGAGGACGGCGCGGTCACGGCCCTACAGCTCGCCCCGTCCGGCGCCTGCGAGGAAGCGTCGAACGAGCTGACCGCACTCGTAT
>OGHU01002236.1_pt1 | contig 10181 bp, 11 predicted proteins | sample 1571521 | NCBI WGS metagenome assembly OGHU01 (sample SAMEA2581963, study PRJEB24529) | metagenome | biome: Human gut stool | place: China | collected 2011 | reverse complement strand
AGGAGCCACTATGCCACATTCCACAAGACCAAATTCGGAAAAATACGAGAAGATACTTGAAGCGCTAAGAACCCTTTTAGAAACAAAAAAAATATCCCAGATATCTGTCAGCGAAATCGCCCAGACAGCCGGGATAGGCAAGGGTAGCATATATTATTATTTTTCATCAAAGGAAGCTATCTTTGATGCACTTATGGCAAAAAGCTACGAAGAGCCGCTTGCCACCGCAAAGGAACTTGCAAAGCGCACCGATATCTCTCCGTTTGTGCGCATGGCGATGATATTTCAGGCGTGCCGCAACTCCTCTGCCGCCTTTTTAAAAATCCAGTCCGATGCCGGAAACGGTGTGCAGGAGAATGCTTTTTTGCACAACAAATACATCAATTACCTGATTACCGAGCTAAAGCCGGTGACCGGTGAAATCATAAGGCAGGGAGCAGCTGAGGGACTTATCGTGTGCCAACAGCCTGATGCGCTTGCAGAGATTGTGCTTCTTGTGCTCGTCGTAAAGCTAGACAATACACTGATTCCGTCCACAAAAGAAGAGACCGAACAGACTATCTCTGAGCTCATCTCACTGCTTGAGAAGGGCACTGACAATCCTGAAGGGTCTCTAAATTTCCTGCGTGTCTAAGGACACTATTTATGCTTTTTTCTAAAAAAATATTGGACTATTGCTGCCGGAATGATTCCTCCCAATAAAATCATTCCTTTTGAAAGCGCCGGTGTTTTACGTACAACGTGCGGTGACCTTTCCTTACTGTATCCTACATATATAGGCTTTTCTTCTTTGTCTGTGTAGTCTGCCTTTATATATCCGATAGCATTATCCCTATCCGGTACATATACCCTGATTATATCATGATGTAAATCACCATTAAAAGCTTTATATGCTGCCACTATCTCATAATCTGAGTGATGCGGCAGATACACAAAAAAATACTGTCTATTATCAACACACCATAACAAAAGCCATATTACAAATACCATAATAAGTGCTCTCATGTCTTCTTTTTCATTTGAATTTTCCATATCCAAACACGCCTCGATTTTAATTGTATATATACATGTTACACTAACTCCGGCACTCTGTAGCCAGCCTCACTCATTGATTTCTCAAACTCATCCACTGACATTCCAAGCTTCTCAGCTCCCCTGTTCACCGAATAGTCCCCATCCTGAACCGATAAGAATATTTCTGTACGACGTCCGGTCTGAATGCCAGTCTCAATTCCAGTCTCAATGCCAGTCTTAATTCCAGCCTTCATACCTTCTCTTCTTTGTTCCTCACCATACTCTTTTGCATACTCTTTTGCATATTCTTTTGCATATTCCATTGCGTACTTTCTTACAGCTTCACTCATAGCACCACGTCCTTCCTTTTCTTTGTAATAAGCCACTGCTTTTGACAATGTCTCACTTTTTATCTGCTCCGGCCTGCACTGGTGAAAATCTCTCATCATCCGACCTATATCATCATTACCTTCATACCTTCCATTTACATAGATGATATGTGAACCGTCTCCAAAGACTTCGCCTGTTTCATCAACACGTCTTTGAATGTGATAAAATGGCAGTCCCTTTCTAAATTTATCGTGATCATAAATAAAAATCACGTATGAATCCTTAATCTCCTTAAACTCCTGTCCTTCCTTCAGCATCCTCGCATCCATCATACTGCTGTGATATCTGGCTCTTCTGACATGCGAGCCCTCCGCATTAATCTGCACCTCGATATCAATATGCCTGCCATCGACATCTATTGCATGCACATCCAAGGTAATACATCGACCGCCAATCACTGGATTTTTTAATTCATCCTGCCCCCTGACGTCTATAACCTTAATATCACGCTCCATTATTACGCGAAGCAGCAGCTCCGTTGTCTCGATATTCTGCCCGAATACAAGACTCATCAGATTGTCATCAAACAGTGTCATTTTATCAATCAATCTGTTGATGATTACATCGTTTTAAAATCCGAATCATTATTATTATTAAAGCACCTCTTTCAGCACTTCCTCAATCTCGCTCTTTACCGCCTTGACAGAGCCCTGCACCATAACCGGCTTACCACCGCCTCTGGCGCCCAGCTTATTTCTCAGTGCCGCGGCAACTGTATTGCAGTCTGCATTCCTGCTTCCGATAATAAAGCTGTAGCCATCCTCATCATTTCCTGTAAAAAACGCGCTAAAACCGCTGTATTTCTCCACAAGGCCATTGACGCAATTTCTTGCTGTATTCGTGTCAATGCCGTCCTCAAACAATACTGCATTGTCCGTATCTGTAGGAAGCTCTGCTACCTTATAATCCAAAAGAGCTGACTTTGCTGTACCAAGCTCTGACTTAAGCGACTGGTTTACTGCCTTAAGCTTTGTGACGTTATCCACAATAGCTTCCTGATTTGTGGTAAATATCCCCATGAGCTCTGAGATGATGTCGCACTTTTGTCTGAAAGCCTCCAGTGCCCTGAAACCACAAAGGATGCTGATTCTGACGCCTCCTTTATAATTCTGATAATTCATAACCTTAAGTATGCCAATCTCGCCGGTGCGCTTTACATGCGGCGCACAGCATGCACACACATCATAGCCCGGCACTGTCACTATTCTGACCTGTCCTTCAATCTCGATTTTGCTTCTGTACTCCAGCTGCGCAAGCTCATCCCTTGACGGATATGTCACCTCTATCGGAATATTTTTTGAAATGGCTACATTTACCTCATGCTCCACCTCTGCTATATCCTCCGGTGAAATCACGCCACTGAAATCCATTGTCACTACAGAATCACTCAGATGAAAGCCCACATTCTCAAATCCAAACCTGCGGTGGACAATTCCCGAAAAAATGTGCTCTCCACTGTGCTGCTGCATATTGTAAAAACGATGCTGCCAGTCTATTTTGCCCTGTACATGAACTCCTGCCGCAAGCTCAGCTTTCTCCGGCTCAAATTCATTGCCTGCGGAAATATCCACCGTATGAGTAATGACTCCATTCTTAATCTGCACATCAACGACCCTGTAGCCACCAAGTATTCCCATGTCCGGGCTTTGTCCGCCCTCCTCCGGGAAAAATAAAGTCTGATTTAATATTATATCAAACCGCTTATCATCTGCCTTGTTCGGCTCGCAGGATATAATATCTGCCTCAAATTCCGTGGCATATGCATCCCTGTCGTATAGTTTAATTGTTTCTGTCATGCCCATACTGCTTGTTCCTCTCGCTCTATATTCTTACGCCTCATTGCTATGTTCTATTATAGCGCATTAATAATTCATATGAAACCCCTAAATCTGGTTTCCCACAATCCTGTAGTATGCCCTCGAAGTAATCCTGAAAACAATATAGTATATAGCTGCAAACACCCAAAGCGTAGCAACCATACAGATCGCAATAAGCTTAACATCCGTCAGATTAAACATGGCAAGCAGCCTGCGCAGCAGCGGAAATGCTGCTGCAAGATGACACGTTGCAAGCATAATCGGCAGGAAAAACACCATGCGCACCTGTGAAGTAATGGATTTCTTCACCTCGTCATTGCTCATGCCTACCTTCTCCATAATCTCATAGCGTGCTTTGTCATCATAGCCCTCTGAAATCTGCTTATAGAAAATAATCATCACAGTAACCATAAGAAACATCGTTCCAAGGAATATTCCGATAAAGAACAGGCCACCATACAATACATAAATCTGTTCTCTGTTTGCATCACGGCTTTCCTCATAGAAGCCTGACACATCTGATTTTACACTATTTTCCTCAAAATGCTTATCCAGAGCCTTTGCCACAGCAAGCTTATCCTCACTGCTGCCATACAGATTATAATCAATTTCATTGTTGAGCATAGTCGGCACACTATCCTCTTCCAGAGAACTGTTCAGGTTAAATATCTCTGCAAGTGTTGCCTTGCTGTCTACCACTACATAGTACACACCACTATACATTGATGCCATATAGCTGTCTTTACTTACAGCAGTTTTTTCTGCTGCAGCCACTTTAAATTCTTTGCTCAACAAATTAATTATATCATTATTAAACTTTTCAGTTCCATAAACAGCGACCGAACCGGCATCGAGCTTTGGTATTTTATTCTTTAATCTGCCCTGCAGACCTGGCTCCATCTTTTCGATTTCATCTCTCGTTACAAAATACAACATGGAAATATCATTGTTGTAATTTAAAACCGGCTTAAACTCCTCCCCCTCTCTGCACACAGTCCAGCTAAAATATGTGTAGCTATTGCTTTCCTTAATATCACAGCCACTGCCATCGATTATCTTATCCGACTCTTCCTCTGCTTCTTTCAAAGCATCATCCAGCTTAAGCCCTGCCGGTATTTCCTTATACCAGCTATATACGCTTATATCCGCAGGATATCTCTGCTTAAGCTCTCCCTCCATGCCCACATACATGCTCACGGTTGTAGAAACAACAACCAGCACCATTGTGGAAAGCACACATATACTCGCTAGTCCGCCTGCATTCTGCTTCATTCTGTAAATCATGCCTGAAACTGCCGCAAAATGCTTTTTATTATAGTAAAACTTCTTGTTTTTCCTGAGTGCCTTAAGTATTACAATGCTTCCTGAAATAAATAAAAGATACGTTCCGACGATGACAAGCAGCACTGCAACAAAGACCTGGAGAGGGTTCTTTGTGGTAATCGCAATATAATATCCCCCGGCAAGACAGCCTAGTCCGATTATAGCGATAAACCATTTGCTCTTTGGCTCTTTCTCACCGACATTGCCCCCGCGAAGCAGCTCTATCGGATTGGCAAGCTTCACCTGCATCAGGTTATAGATGAGAGTGAGAAAATATAACACTCCAAAAATTAATATTGTATTTACGACAGCGCTAGCAGATACAGTGAAATTAATTTGCGCTTTAATATTTATAATCCTATAAAGAAACATAATCATCAGCTTAGAAAATAAAATCCCTGCTATAATTCCGGATGCTATTGCTGCGAGTGCTACGGTAAGTGTCTCAATTGACAAAACTCTCGCGATATGACGTTTTTCCATGCCAAGAATATTGTATATTCCGACCTCTTTCTTGCGCCTTTTGATGATAAAGCTGTTTGTATAAAACAGAAATATATATGAAAAAAACGCTATTGTTCCGCATCCAAGCCCCATTATCGACGACAGTGCATCCGCGCCCGGCACCTTGCCAAGTCCCTTTGAGTTGTTTAAAAACATCATCACATAAAACATGGCTATCATGACCATTCCCGATATAATGTAAGGCATATAGAGAGTCTTATTATTTTTTATATTTGTAAATGCCAGCCTGCTATATATTTTATTCATGCTTCTCACCACCTGTCGTAATCAGCATAAGTGCATCCTGAATCTTCACATAGAGCTCGTCATTTGTAAGATTGCCACGGTAAATCTGATGAAACACCTGACCGTCCTTTATGAAAAGCACCCTGTTGGCATGACTTGCAGCCTTTGTGCTGTGTGTCACCATGAGAATGGTCTGTCCGTCCTCGTTTATCCTGTTGAACAGCCTAAGCAGGCTGTCTGTTGCCTTTGAATCCAGTGCCCCAGTTGGCTCATCAGCCAAAATTAATTCAGGATTTGTTATTATCGCGCGTGCCACTGCTGCCCTTTGTTTCTGTCCGCCTGACACCTCGTATGGATATTTATTAAGCAGCTTTTCAATTCCAAGCAGCGAAGCTATAGGTGCAAGCTTTTTTTCCATATTCCTATAGTCCACACCTGACAGCACAAGCGGCAAAAAGATATTGTCCTTCAGTGAAAAATTGTCAAGCAGATTAAAATCCTGAAATACGAAGCCCAGATGCTCACGTCTGAAGGCAGATATTTCCTTTTCCTTCAATGAGACAAGGTTCTTTCCATTTAAGAGTACCTCTCCCGCTGTCGGCTTATCAAGTGCCGCGAGAATATTTAAAAGTGTCGTCTTTCCTGAGCCGGACTCTCCCATGATTGCAACATACTCACCTTCCTCTACAGAGAAATTGATGTTTTTCAATGCCTGAACCTGATTTCCACCAAATCTGGTGGTATATATTTTTTTGAGATTACTTACTTCTAAGATTGCCATTTCAATGCTCCTTTACGATGATTTCAAAATGTTATTTAAACTTCTATTTTTGTTGCATTTATTTTAAATATGACGTCATAATCGGCTTCACAACTTACATTGTTGCTGCTTCATGTAATTATAATAACAAAAGGCCGGAATATATGCTATCGAATCAGCTTACATTTCGAACTCGTATCTTACATTTTTGTAAGAAATTAATTTGTAGTTGACAAATAACCTTACATGTATTATTGTATTAATTGAATAATACAGTAGTACAAAAGCAGGTGAAATGATGGAATGGAATTTTAACAACGAAACGCCCATATACCTACAGATCATAGACCGTTTCAAGATGGATATTGCAAACGGCAGCCTAAAGCCAGGTAACAAAGTGCCATCCGTGAGAGAGCTGGCATTGTCAGCCGGTGTAAATCCAAACACCATGCAAAAGGCTCTATCCGAGCTTGAGCGTGACGGCTATCTGGAGTCGAGACGTACCTCCGGCAGATTTGTCACAGACATGGAAAATCAGGCTGACTCACTAAAAAATGATCTGGCACATAAGCTGTGCAGTGAGTTTTGTGAAGGGATGACAAAGGTCGGTTTTACACCTGAACAGTCCCTGATGGTATATGAAAATTATCTTAAAAGTTTAAAAAAGGAGTGATGTAAATGACAGAACGTATAGAAATCAAAAGTCTAAGCAAAAAATATAAGAGCCATAAGGTTATCGAAAATATGAATGTGACTTTTCCCGGTGGAAAGATTATCGGCATCCTCGGCCCTAACGGCAGCGGTAAAAGCACACTGATAAAGATGCTTGCCGGAGTATTGCAGCCAAACAAGGGGCAGATACTGATAGACGGTGAGCCTGTCGGAGTAAAGAGCAAGGCTATGGTATCATATCTTCCTGAGCGGACATATCTTAATCCGTCAAAAAAGGTGAGTGATATCATTGCATTTTTCAAGGATTTCTATGCTGATTTCTCACCTGAGCGTGCAAATGCCATGCTTGAGAAATTCGGAGTTGATCCACAGGCAAAGATCAAAAGTCTCTCTAAAGGTATGCGTGAAAAAGTACAGATCGTGCTTGTAATGAGCAGGAATGCAAAGCTTTATCTGCTCGATGAACCTATGGGCGGTGTTGATCCTGCCGCAAGAGACTATATTTTACGCACAATAATCGAAAACTATAATGAAGATTCAACAATTCTTATCACAACTCATCTAATAAGTGATATAGAAAAAGTGCTCGATGATGTGGTATTTATCAGAGATGGCGGTATTTTCCTAAACGATTCCGTAGACAATATCCGCACTAATTACAAGAAAAGTGTTGATGAGCTTTTCAGGGAGGTGTTCGCATGCTGTTAAAATTAATTAAATATGATTTCAAGGAGCAATTCAGGGAGCATATCGGACTTTATGCACTGGTGTTTGTGTCAGCCCTGACAGAAATAATTTTGGATAGCTTTGAATTTGATCTTGTATCCGTATTTTTCTGGGCACTGCATAGCCTGTCAGTAATCGCCATGCTGATCTGCAGCCTTGTGATTATAGTTATTTACTTCAGACGCAATCTGTTAAAAGACGAGGGCTACCTCATGAATACGCTGCCTGTCGAGCCATGGAAGCTGTATGTGTCAAAATTCCTGACAGCTTTTGTAATTTTTATACTTGATCTGATAGTTGCTGTTTTAACATTTTCTATAATGAACCATGGCTTTGCATGGATCAAAGATATTATAGGTAGTATGTCTGATGAATTTGCCAATGCCGGATTTACAATGAGTCCCATTGTAATGTTTGGCAGTATTGCCGTAATATCCCTGCTCTACACGATCTCTATGCTGTTTTTCAGCCTTACTACCGGCTACAGGGCAAATGGAAGCAAAGATGCTAACTCTGTGCTTACTTTCATCATACTTTATGTGATCGGTCAGGTAACAAATATTATAGTGATGATTTTTACATTTTTTATTCCGCTGTCATCAAAGGGATCTATCACTTATATTTTAACGGTATTAACCCCACAGGATGTTGCAGGTCTTATGAACAGAGCGGTCATCGGTGCACTTGCCGTATCGCTGATTCTCACTGTTGTGTATGTCGCAGGCTCGATATACAACATGACAAGGAAGCTTAATCTGGAGTAGGAAAAATGAGGGGCAAATTACCTTTTGCCCCTCATATCATTATATCCTAATCTCTCACATCCGAATAATCCAGATCAAACCCTATCCACACCTTAGTTCCTTTTCCAATCTCTGACTCCATGCGGATTGTATGCCCCAGCTTGTCTGCCATCTGCCTGCACAGATAAAGCCCAATTCCTGTAGCCTTCTTATCGGCATGACCATTGTAGCCTGTGTAGCCCTTTTCAAAAACGCGTGGCAGATCCTCGGCTTTGATTCCTATTCCGGTATCCTTTATTGTAATAAAAAACCGGTTAGCTTTCTTAGCCGTTTCTATTTTAACAAAACCCTGTGGCGTATATTTTATAGCATTTGAAAGTAGCTGTTCCAGTATAAATGCAAGCCATTTCCCGTCAGTATATACCTCCTGCACGGTTCCTGAATAATTCATCCCAATATGCCTTCGGATCATAATCTTTGCATATTTTTTGATGGTATCACGTATGACACCATCCACACTGACTTTTTCAAGCACAAAATCATTTTCGGTGCTGCTCACACGCTGGTACTGTAAAGCCATGCTGACATATTCCTCTATGCGGAATAATTCGTCCTCAAACGAGTCCATGTTATCTGACAGCAGGCACTGACTCTGTTCATCATCACATATAAGCTGCCCAAGCTCCTCCCGCTCTGCCTCAAGCAGTAGTTTCATAGCCGATATCGGAGTCTTTATCTGGTGCACCCACATAGAGTAATAATCTCTCATCTGTGATTGTCTGATTTCAGCACTGCTTTCTGACTCACTCCTTGCAATACTTTGATTTTCCAACAGCCTGTGATAAAGCATCTCCACATCATCTGTTGCTTCCGGAAGCTGTGCCTGTTCCTCAACCGGACGCTTTAAAGCATTGCTTAGAGCTTTTACCTTGCTGCTATATCTGAAAAATCCAACCAAAACTGTTATCAGAAGAAGTATTGCATCAAGCACTGCCGCATACACCACATCCTGTTTGCGAACACCAATCAGGTACATGTAAAGCAAATGGATACATGACATTGTGACTATCATCAGAATCCATATATAGTTTTGTTTTATAAAGTTTGTCAGATGCGGTTTATTTTGTGTTTTTGCCATGACCTCTCACCCCAGCCTGTACCCAAGCCCCTTTTTTGTGACAATAAAGCTCTCAAGCCCTATAGAATCCAGCTTTTTACGCAGCCTGTTGACATTCACCGAAAGTGTATTCTCGTCCACATATGCATCACTCTCCCACAGCTTTTCCATTAGAAGGCTGCGTGATACAATCCTTTCTTTGTTGTCAAAAAGTGTCTGCAATATTTTGAGCTCATTCTTTGTAAGCTCGAGCCTTTTGTCGTCATAGGTTATGGTGGCATCAGATATACTGAGCATGGCGCCATTATGCTCCAAAACACTGTTGTTTGCTCCAAAATCATAGCAGCGCCTGATGATAGCCTGTATCTTTACGGTCAGCACATCGAGGTCAAACGGCTTTGCTATAAAGTCGTCTGCCCCCATACTGACTGCCATCACTATATTCATATTATCAGCAGCGGATGACAGGAATACAACAGGAACCTTTGATACCCTTCGGATTTCAGTACACCAGTGATACCCATTGTAAAACGGCAGACCGATATCCATAAGCACAAGCTGCGGATCAAATGATGCAAATTCTGACATTACAGCATCAAATTTCTGCACCACATGCACATCATAATCCCATTTTTCCAAATGTCTTCTGACAAGCTTTGCTATGGTCTCATCATCCTCAACCAAAAATATTCTATACATTATTTTCCGCTTTCTTCCATGATAATCTCAGCCGCATCGATGATGAGCTGTGATGCCTTCATACGGAGTAAATCCGGCTTGAGCTGTGCCTTTGGAATCACCTGCTTTACAACGTCAACAGGCTGACCATACTTCTGTGAAATAAGCTCATACTGCTCATCCATCTCCTA
>OGHU01002233.1_pt1 | contig 10199 bp, 9 predicted proteins | sample 1571521 | NCBI WGS metagenome assembly OGHU01 (sample SAMEA2581963, study PRJEB24529) | metagenome | biome: Human gut stool | place: China | collected 2011 | reverse complement strand
GTCGTGCAATTCTTTTTCTGAAGCGTGGCAGTAGAAGTTACTAATGCAATCAACTGGGAATATTTTTCTGATTTGCCGGTGAAACTTTTTGTGGGAATACAGCGTCAAAATAATAGAAAGCTTAAGAAGAATATGTGATAAAATGAATATCAGAGAAAATGATTGCATGCAGTTTTCATAAAAGTGAGGAATGGACATATGTCAGACAGAAAAAAAGAACAGGCGGTGGAGCGTGCCCTGACGGAGGGGTATGAGAAGTATTACCGTCTTGCTTATAGTTATGTACATAATGAAGCGGACGCGCTGGATATTGTACAGGAAGCAGCCTATAAAGCCATTTTAAAAAGTGACAGCCTGAAGGAGCCGCAATACGTGGAGACCTGGGTATACCGGATCGTGGTCAACGAGGCATGCAGCTTCCTGCGCAACCGGAAGGAGAGCGCGGATGTGGAGGAGATCCAGGCGGCAAGTGAAGATATCTATGAAAATATTGATTTAAAACGTGCTATAGAAAATCTTGACCCGAAGGATCGTGCCATTGTGGTTCTGAGATTTTTTGAGGACAGGCAGCTGGAGGAGATCGCGAAGATACTGGATGAGAACCTGAACACGGTAAAGAGCAGACTGTACCGGGTGATGAAAAAGCTGCGGCTGAACCTCGAGGGCAGCACAGGCTGAGCAATCCGTAGGCAGCAAAGTCGGGAGATTTTGACCCCGACATCATATATATGCAGGACATAAGACAGATACAGGCAAAGAGATATAGGAAGATATAAGAAGAGATAACATGAACGGTCCGAATAGACCGGACAGATGGAGAATAGATATGAATGAACAGGAACAATTAAAACAATTAAAAGAGGAGTATGAGAATATGACAATACCCGAAGCGGGACGGGAACGGCTGCAGGCAGGTATCGACAGAGCCCGGATGGAGAAAAAAAGAGCGGAGCGTGTCCGAAGACGTTCCGCATGGACTGCGGCAGCGGCAGCTGTGATCGTGTTGATCGCACTGCCAAATACCAATATGCAGATCGCCCATGCCATGGAAAATATTCCGGTGCTGGGAGGCTTTTTTAGACTGGTGACGGTGCGGCAGTACAATTACAGCGATGATAACCATGATGCCGAAGTAGAACTTGCACAGATCTCTTATGGAGAAGATGCGGGAGAAGGTGTTCCCGCAGGAGAGGTGGCAGTCGGTGCTGCCACTTTGGAGGGCACAGCTGCAGAAAGTGTGGAAGGAGTCGGTGTCGGACAGGAGGCTGCGGAGGCGAAGCTGTCGGAAGACGGTGTGGAAGCGGTCAATCAGGATATGGAGGCTACGGTAGAGGAACTGATCCGTCAGTTCGAGGATACCTTATCCGAGGAAGGGTATCATGGACTGCATGTAACACAGGAGGTTGTTACAGATAATGCACTGTATTATACAGTGAAGCTGAGTGCCCTGGAGACGGAGGCCAGCGGCTATGAACATAATCAATTTTATACGATTGCTAAACAGACGGGAAATGTGGTGACACTGGAAGATCTGTTTGCAGAAGGGAGCGACTATATTTCCGCGATCAGCGAGAACATTAAGACCCAGATGAAGGAACAGATGGCGGCGGACGAAGGCGTGATCTATTTCCTGGATAATGACGATATGCCGGAATTCAATTTTCAGGGGATCACGGAGCAGACGAACTTCTATTTTAATGAAAAAAACGAACTAGTCATTGCCTTTGATGAATACGAAGTGGCGCCCGGTTCTATGGGAGCACCGGAATTTGTAATCCCTCAGGAAGTGACGGCAGCACTTTTAAAATAAATATCTAAATGGGGAAACTCCCGCATATCATGAAACAAAAGGATATGCGGGAGTTTTTTTATGCCATTGATCGTATTGGATGCGGGGCACGGTGGTGCAAACCCCGGGGCCACGTATAAGGGAAGAAAAGAAAGTGAGGATGCGCTGGCGCTGACACTGGCGGTGGGAAGCATCTTAGAAGAAAACGGAGTGGATGTGTATTACACCAGGACCACAGATATCTACGAGTCTCCTTATCAGAAGGCGCAGGAGGGAAATGAGGTGGGAGGAGATTATTTTGTCTCGATCCATCGCAATTCCAGTCCTTATCCGAACCAGTACAGCGGAGTGGAGAGTCTGGTCTACAACCGCTATGGGGCGGCAGCCAGGATGGCGTACAACATCAATGCCGGACTGGAGCAGGTGGGATTCGTGAATCTGGGGGTGAACGAAAGACCGAATCTGGTGGTGCTGAACAGCACAAATATGCCGGCGGTACTGGTAGAAGTGGGATTTATCAATACGGACGCGGACAATGAACTCTTTGACAGCCGGTTTGATGAGATTGCCCGGGCAATTGCTGACGGCATTCTGGAGAGCATCTGATTTACGTTCAGCCCACGCTGCATTCATAAAAGCGTCTGCTACGCATCCGTCGCCATTTTCACGGCTCACCTTTTTACCTAAATCTTACAAATAAATTACCGGACTGTGATATTATGTGAATTTCCTTCATGTTAGTATGATTGCGTAATCAAGAGAAAGAAAAACAAACACATGGAGGACATTATTATGAGAGTAAGACACAGCAAATTATTAGCTCTGATCGGAGCAGGAATATTAGCAGTAACTACATTGGTTGCATGCGGTAACAGTGATGCAACCACAGCGCAGCTTTCCGTAGCAGAGAGCAGCGCAGCAGAAAGCACTGTAGCAGCAAGCAGTGAAGTAGCTTCTACTGAAACCACCGCAGGTCTGTCCGGCAGCATTTCCATGGTAGGAAGTACTTCTATGGAGAAGTTAGCCAATGCATTGAGCGAAGCTTTCATGGAAGAATATCCTGATGTAACCGTAACTGCTGAGTTCGTAGGATCCGGTGCAGGTATCGAAGCTGTTACCAACGGAACTGCCGATATCGGCAACTCTTCCAGAAGCTTAAAGGATGAGGAAAAGGCAGCAGGCGTTGCAGAGAACATAGTAGCAATTGACGGTATTGCTGTATGTGTAGATCCTGCTAACGAAGTAGCAGATCTGACCAAAGAGCAGCTGACGAACATCTACAATGGCACAGTTACCAACTGGAAAGAAGTCGGCGGCGCAGATGAGCCTATCATCGTGATCGGCCGTGAGGCAGGTTCCGGTACCAGAGGTGCTTTTGAAGAGCTGGTTGACCTGAAGGATGCCTGCAAATATGCAAACGAACTGGACAGCACCGGTGCTGTGATCGCTAAAGTAGCATCCACTCCCGGAGCTATCGGATACGCTTCCCTGGATGCACTGGATGATAGTGTTAAGGCACTTTCCCTGGAAGGCGTAGAGGCTACCGCAGAGAACATCAAGGCTGGTAACTACTTCTTAAGCAGACCCTTCGTAATGGCTACCAAAGGTGAGATCTCCGAGCAGAACGATCTGGTACAGGCATGGTTCGACTTTGTACTGGGTGACGAAGGACAGCAGATCGCTTCCGAAGTTGGTCTGATCACTGTAAAGTAAGTTTCGGAATCGAGAAAAGGAAAAAGCGATGAATAGTCAAACACACGCTTCCGTAATGGGAAACAGAAAAAACAAAGCGGTAGTGGAAACTGTGGCACAAATAGTCTTTACGATTTGTGCCTTCTTCGCTGTACTGGCGGTAGTTTCCATTACCTTATATATGATCATCAGTGGCACTCCGGCAATCTTAAAAGTGGGATTAAAAGAGATTCTGTTCAGTACAGAATGGATGCCGACGGCGGCAGAGCCGAAATTCGGTATTCTGTGGGTTATTCTGACCTCCATCATCGGTACGACTCTGGCGATTTTACTGGGTGTGCCCATCGGCGTACTGACAGCGGTATTTCTGGCAGAGGTGGCACCTAAGCCCTTAGCTGCCATTGTAAAGCCTGCGGTAGAGCTGTTAGCCGGCATCCCTTCCGTTATCTATGGATTGTTGGGAATCTACTTATTGAATCCTCTCATGTATCAATTAGAAAGACTGATCTTCCGGGGATCCACGACACACCAGTTCACCGGAGGTGCGAACCTGTTGTCTGCCGTGATCGTACTGGCGATCATGATCCTGCCCACGGTGATCAATATCAGCGAGACTTCCATACGCGCCGTTCCCGCCGGAATAAAATCGTCCTCCCTGGCACTGGGTGCTTCCCATGTGCAGACCATTTTCCGGTCCATCCTTCCGGCAGCCAAATCCGGAATTGTGACCGCTATCGTTCTGGGAGTGGGACGAGCTATCGGAGAGGCTATGGCTATCACACTGGTATCCGGCAGCAGCGTGAATGTGCCCCTGCCCTTTAACTCCGTGCGATTTCTGACCACAGCCATTGTCAGCGAGATGGGATATTCTTCCGGACTGCACAGACAGGTGTTGTTTACCATCGGACTGGTGCTGTTTGTATTCATTATGATCATTAATGTAGTGTTGAATAAAATACTGAAAAAGGGGGCGGACGACAATGAATAAGGACACCTTATATGTAAAAAGAAAACGCCCCACAGACATGCTGTTACTGGCAGCTATCTACATCTCCGCCACACTGGCGGTGGCACTTTTGCTGGGAATTATCCTGTATGTCTTTGTGAAAGGCATTCACACCGTGAACTGGGCATTTCTAACGACTGTGACCAGTGCCAGAAAACAGACCACGGGTATTGCCGGTAACCTGTTAAATACTCTGTACATCATCGTGATCACTCTGCTGATTGCAACCCCCATTGGTGTGGGAAGCGCTATTTACCTGAATGAATATGCCAAGCCAGGCAAGCTGGTCTCCCTCATTGAATTTACCACCGAGACCCTGTCCGGTATTCCTTCTATCATTTTCGGTCTGTTCGGTATGATCTTCTTCGGAGAGACTTTGGGATTTGGGTACTCGCTGCTCACCGGTTCTTTTACCCTGGTACTGATGGTGCTGCCCCTGATCACCAGAAATACGCAGGAAGCACTGCGTACCGTGCCGGACAGCTATCGTACCGGTGCTCTGGGAATGGGATCTACGAAATGGCATATGATCCGTACCATCCTTCTGCCGTCCTCCATGCCGGGTATCGTCACCGGTATCATCCTGGCACTGGGACGTATCGTGGGAGAATCCGCTGCACTCTTATTTACCGCGGGAAGCGATTATAAGCTGCCGAAGTTCACCGGAGCTTTCGGGGACAATCTGGCGAAGCTGGCCCATAAGGCAATGGAGTCCGGCGGAACCCTGACGATCGAACTGTATCTGCAGATGCAGAAGGGACAATATGACAACGCATTTGGAATCGGATGTGTTCTCATTGTTATTGTATTGATCCTGAATCTGCTGACCAAGCTGGCAGCAAATAAATTGAGACGAGAGTAAGAGAAATCACAAAAAGGAGAGACCTTTATGGCTAACAGTAAAATAACCGTGGAAAGCTTAAATCTCCATTACGGAGAGAACCACGCACTGAAAAATGTAAATATGGAGATCGCAGATCATGCCATCACCGCATTTATCGGTCCCAGTGGCTGCGGCAAATCCACTTTCCTGCGCTGCCTGAACCGGATGAATGATCTGGTGGATGGCTGCAGAGTCGAAGGAAAAGTGATCCTGGACGGAGAGGACATTTACGATAAGCGGGTGGATACCACATTGCTTCGTAAAAAGGTGGGTATGGTATTCCAACAGCCAAATCCTTTTCCCATGTCTATCTATGACAATATTGCCTATGGTCCAAGACTGCATGGCATCAAGAATAAAAAGGAACTGGATGAGATCGTGGAGCGTTCCCTGCAGGGTGCCGCTATCTTCGAAGAAGTAAAGGACCGTCTGCATAAATCTGCACTGGGTCTGTCCGGCGGGCAGCAGCAGAGACTGTGTATTGCCAGGGCACTGGCAGTATCCCCGGAGGTGCTTCTGATGGATGAACCTACTTCCGCCCTGGACCCGATCTCTACATTAAAGATCGAGGAATTGATGGAGACCCTGAAGAAAAAGTACACTGTGGTCATCGTAACCCACAATATGCAGCAGGCAGCCCGAGTGTCAGATGATACCGCTTTTTTCCTGGTAGGAGAAGTGGTCGAGAAGAATGCAACCTCCGAGATCTTTGCAAGACCCCAGGATAAACGGACAGAAGACTACATCACCGGACGGTTTGGTTGATTTTGAATGAAAAGATAGGAGGAATGGGAGATGTCACCCAGAGTATTATTTGAGCAGGATCTTGAGACTTTGAAAAACAAAGTATCGGAGATGGGAGAACATGCGGAGATCAGTTATGATCATATGTTATATGGAATCCGGGAGAACAAAGAGGATATTTTAAAGACTCTGCTGGATACGGATCACAAAATGGTGGATATGCAGAGAAGCATTGAAGCTATGTGCTTAAGTCTGCTGACCAGACAACAGCCGGTGGCAAGAGATATGCGGCTGGTGAGTGCGGCATTAAAGGTTGTAACAGATATTGAGCGGATCGGTGATCATGTGGCAGATATGGTGGAGCTGTATCTGCGGATGGGGAATATGAATTCTGAGGGAAAACAGGAAAAGCTGCTTCTGAAAATGATGGAAGAGGCAAAGGATATGATCCATAATTCTGTGGAGGCTTTCGTGGAGGGAGATGAAGCGAATGCCCAAAAAGTTGTGGAGCATGACGATGTGGTGGACGACCTCTTTAACGATATGAAGAAAGAGATGATGCAGGCTATCCAGGAACAGAATCTGGATGCTGATCGTGTGGTGGATTATCTGATGATGGCAAAGTACCTGGAAAAGGTAGGCGACCATGCAGTAAATATTGCCCAGTGGGCGATCTTCCGTATGACCGGAGATATGGAAGGGGTAAAATTATACTAGAATTCGATGATCCCAGCAACAATGCAGAGCCTCAATTCGCAAAACCGCCTCTGCGAGGCTTTGCTTTTGCTCATTGAGGCGTGCTCGCCAAAGAACCTTTGCCATATACTCTTACGAATGCCAGCATTCGACGAGTATCCGGCAAGGTTCATGGCTCTGCATCGTTGCAATTTTACATAAATTTTACATTCGAAGATATTGCATTTTACATAAGCAAGATAAAGTGTAGATAGAAACCGAAAATGTAAAGTATGTTATGTAAAATGAGAGGATTAGAGTATGGACTTTTTTGATTTGCTGAAGATGGTAGGAGGACTTGCACTGTTTTTATACGGAATGAATCTATTGGGTGATGGATTGTCCCAGGCATCCGGCGGACGTCTGGAGCGTATCCTGGAGAAACTGACCAGCAACCCGATCAAGGCAGTCTTGATGGGTGCGGTGGTCACCGGCGTGATCCAGTCCTCCTCCGCTACCACTGTAATGGTAGTCGGATTTGTCAATTCCGGCATTATGAGCCTGAAACAGGCAGTGGGCATTATCATGGGTGCCAATATCGGTACCACGGTGACCTCCTGGATCTTAAGCCTTGCAGGCATTGAGAGCGATGCCTTCTGGATCCGTATGCTCAAACCCAGTTCTTTTTCGCCGATTCTGGCAATCGTGGGTGTGGGTATTTTACTGTTTTCCCATAAAGATAAATTAAAAAATGCGGCAACCATCCTGGTGGGCTTTGCAATTCTGATGTTTGGCATGGATTCCATGAGCGCAGCAGTTTCACCTCTGGCAGAGGTACCGGAGTTTACCAATCTGCTGATCAAGTTCCAAAATCCCGTATTCGGTGTGCTGGCAGGACTCATTCTCACAGCGGTGATCCAGTCCTCTTCTGCATCTGTAGGTATTTTGCAGGCACTGTGCATGACCGGAGCGGTAAGCTTCGGCGCAGCAGTTCCCATTATCATGGGACAGAATATCGGTACCTGTGTTACCGCTATGATCTCCGGTATCGGTGCTTCCCGCAACGCAAAGCGTGCGGCACTGATCCACTTGTATTTCAATATTATCGGAACGATATTGTTCCTTGGAATCTTTTATACTGCAAATGCCATTCATCCCTTTGCTTTTTTAGGAGAAGTGGCAACCCCCTTCGGCATTGCAGTGGTCCACAGCTGCTTTAATGTTGCTGCCACGCTGGTATTGCTGCCATTTTCCAATGGACTGGTAAAGCTTGCCTGCCTGACACTGCCTACGCATGAAGATGTGAAGGAAATGTCTGAGACAGACAAGACACTGAGCCTTTTGGATCCCCGATTCCTGGATACACCTGCCTATGCGGTAGAACAGAGCAGACAGGTAGCGTCTGTTATGGCAGACAAATCCCGCAAGGCAATGGACCTCGCCATGGAATTACTGCAGGGGTATGACGTGGCAAAAGCAGAGCAGGTAGCACAGATGGAGACAGATGTGGACCGCTTTGAGGATGAGCTTGGCACTTATCTGGTGAAGCTCAGCTCCAGACAGCTGTCCGGTAAAGACAGCGAGACACTGAACACTATTTTACATTGTATCGGTGATTTTGAGAGGATTTCCGACCATGCCCGCAATGTGAAAGAAGCTGCGCAGGAAATGTATGACAAAAAGCTGGATTTTTCCGATAAAGCACAGGAAGAACTGAAGGTATTCGAAAGAGCGGTACATGACATTCTGGATATTACCATGAACAGCTTTATAAAGGGAGACCTGAACCTGGCAAGACAGGTAGAACCCATGGAAGAGGTTATTGACGGATTGAGCCTGGATGTGAAACAGCGTCATGTGCGCAGACTCCGTAAGGGAAAATGCACTATTGAACTGGGATTCATTTTATCCGATGTGATCACGAACTTTGAACGTGTCAGTGATCACTGCTCCAACATTGCGGTCTGCCTGGTACAGGTGAATGAAGATGAATTCGATACGCATGCTTATCTGGATGAACTGCGCCAGGAGGATAATCTGGATTTTCAGGGTAAAGTGATGGCATGCCGTGAAAAATACCAGTTACCTCCCACAAAGCAGGATCGTGTTATGGAAAAGAATGCAAAATTACTTGCGGAGTAAGGATTTACAGAGGTATAGTTAAGAAGAGAAAGCACAGTCAGAGAGGAGTGCTGTGAGATGGCATTGATCTATGTAGTAGAAGATGATAAAAACATTCAGGAGATTGAGACCTTTGCGTTGGCCAATGTAGGGTACGAGGTAAAAGGATTTGACTCCGCCACAGATTTCTATGCGGCATTGAACGAGACAGCACCGGATCTGATCCTGTTAGACATTATGCTGCCGGATGAGGATGGACTGAGTATCGTGAAAAAGCTACGTACCAGACAGGATACAGTACTGGTGCCGGTGATCATGGTGACGGCCAAGACCACGGAGATCGATAAAGTGAAAGGTCTGGATCTGGGAGCGGATGATTATATTACGAAACCTTTCGGTGTCATGGAACTGATCTCCAGGGTCAAAGCAATGCTTCGGAGAAGTCAGAAGACTCAGGACAAAGATAAGATTTTGAAGCTTGGCAATATTGTGCTGGATAGAGAGAAACATTCCGTGATGGTAGGTAAGGAGCCGGTGGAACTGACTTACAAGGAATATGAACTGTTAAAGCTTTTGATGACGAATGCCGGTATCGTGACTACCAGGGAACTGATCTTAGACCGGGTGCGGGGGATTGATTTCGATTTCGATTTTGGACGTGTGGATGCCATTCGTACGGCTTTTAATTTGAACGGTTCGTATATGTGGAGGAAATCCGGTTCTAATAATTATATGTTCTGGAATAAAATTACAGGAACAGATTATTCTAAATATCCCCATATGGGAGTTTTTTCTCCGGATTATGAAACTGATTATAGCGAACGTTTGGCTACAAATTTGAGGGTCATCCATAATATTCCTCAAATAGGATTGGTGGTAACATTGACTGCTAATGTGATTTGGAAAGATCGCTCATGGAAATCTTATGGTAATGACTCAATTCCTATAAAATATATTTCCCGTTTAGATGGAAAATTATATGACTTTAATCCGGATGATATTGATAGTGAGGAATTTATCGGGATAGACCGGAGGTCAACTGTTAATCCGACCCGGTTGATCCGGGAAGGAGTTATGCCTCCGCTTTTAACCATGAATTTGAATATAACTAAAGAAATACGTGACTTTTTGAAGGTTTCTTTCTTTGCAAATAATATGTTCAGGAGTACTCCTTTATGGGAAAGCAAGAAAAATCCGGGATCCTATACCCGAAGGAATACTACAGAGAACGTGTTCTTTTTTGGTCTGGAATTGACGGCTATTATTCGTTAACATTAAAGAGCTCATCA
>OGHU01002228.1_pt1 | contig 10209 bp, 18 predicted proteins | sample 1571521 | NCBI WGS metagenome assembly OGHU01 (sample SAMEA2581963, study PRJEB24529) | metagenome | biome: Human gut stool | place: China | collected 2011 | reverse complement strand
GCCGCCCGCTACGGCAGACCAGCTGGGCGGCGTCAAGGTGGGCGACTATCTGGACATTGCCCCGGACGGCACCCTGAGCGGCAAGACGCTGTATGACACCATCGCGGCCAGTGTGGCGGTAAAGTCGGAGCCCCGGCTGGTGTGGAACACTACGGTGACTGCCGCTGCCTCGAACCACAATATGATTCGGTCTTACGACATCCAGATTCCCGATGGCGTGGATTATGTGCATATCAAATCTAAATCGGAACGCGGCGATGGTACCGAAGTCGATATTGCACGCGGCGGGTCGACTTATCACAACCTTGACGCTTCCACCGTCGCTACTTACTCCACAACTACGTTCCGGTCGGAGGGTACTCTGCACTTTCAGTTTGAAAAGTCAACAAATGCGAGTATCACTTTTTGGGTCACCGGCTACCACTACCCCACCTTGGCAGAGCTGGTGGCGGAGACCCAGGCCGCGCAGGCGGACACGGACGCCCTGGCGGTAGATCAGGAATACCGCCTGACCCTGCTGGAAGCCGGGGTAGACCCCACAACCACCTGAAAGGAGGACTGCATAAAATGCTGTACCGCATCTGCAAACGCATGATCCAACGGGGCCAGACTGCTGGCCTGGCGGAAAAGCTGGATATCTTTTTTGCCGCCGACCGCCTGACAGCGGACCAGTACCAGGAGCTGACCCAGCTGCTGGCCCAGCAGGAGGCCGCCCATGGCACTTAATGCCTACTCTTTGACATTGGGGGTGATCGCAATAAACAACACATTTTTGACCGCACTTTTCAATTTTTTGAGCCGGTTCTTTGCCGCTTTGGCGGAAGAACAGGTAGAACAGGAGGACACAATGGCATCTGTGACTGAGGTGACCGAGTGGACGGGAGCACCGCCCTACCGCTACATCGACGTAAGCCGGTATCAGGGCAGCATTACACTGGATGGCTGGAAGAAGGTCAAGGCCGCTGGCTATCAGGGCGTCATGCTCAAGACCGTCAGCACAAACCGCAGGCTCTCCAAGCGAGCAGACGGCCTGTACATCGACCCGACCTTTGAAGCAAACTACCGCAACGCAAAGGCGGCAGGTCTGGCGGTGGGCGTGTATTACTACACCTACGCCACCAGCAAGGCAATGGCCGATGCAGAGCTTTCCCTGCTGGCTGACGCCCTGCGTGGCAAGACGCTGGAAATGCCTGTGGCAGTGGACGTGGAGGACAACAAATTCAGGGTTCTTGGCAAGCAGGCGTTGACCGACCTGACAGCCTACGCGCTGAAAAAGGTGGAAGACATGGGCTTTTATGCCCAGCTCTATACCTACACCAGCTTTGCTAAGACGCGCCTGTATATGGGCGGTGCTGCCCTCAGCCCCTACGACGTGTGGCTGGCCGACTACACGGGAAAGACACCTGCCGTGACCTTTGCCTACAACACTCACCAGCACACCAGCAAGGGCAGCGTGCCTGGTATTTCCGGCCACGTTGACCTCAATGTGACCACACGCAACTACCCGAAGATCATCTGTAAGAAGGGCCTGACCCGTCTCCGGGAGGGCGCATGACCAAAGAGCAGGCAATCTTGTGGGTGGCTAGCATCCTTGGCAGCGTGTGCGCTGGCGCTATCACGGTGGACAAGGTGCTGGAAATCATCCACAAGTACATCAAAAAGGCCGGAGCACCGGACGAGGCGCAGAACAAACGCCTTGACGACCTTGACCGGCGCGTTGGCGTACTGGAAACCGGTTATACCCAGCACACAGCGGCACTTTCCCGCGATTTGAGCCGCTTTGGAGACATCGACGAAGTGAACCGCCTGACCCTGCAGGCCGTGCGTGCCTTGCTAGAAGCGCAGCTCACCGGAAATAACGTTCAGGCCATGCAGAAAAGCAAGGCCGAAATTGACAACTATTTGACAGAAGGAGTAACGAAACATGGCAGCAATTCTTAATTTCATCCCCGCACCCGTCGCAATCGTTCTCATCATCGTCGGCTTTGTGGCTCTGGCAGTCGGCGCTATCCGCATGGGCTATAAGCAGCTGGTCAAAGATCTGGCCTATGACCTCGTGTGCAAGGCCGAAGACAGCATCATGGGCAGCGGCCAGGGCGCAAAGAAAAAGAAGCAGGTCTTTGACGCGCTGCGTGCGGCCTGCCCTGCATGGCTGAAGCCTATCATCACGGATGAAGTGCTTGACGCGGTGATTGAAAAGGCCGTAAGCCTGATGAAGAAGGCACTGGCAGAAAAGAAGCCTACCATCAACAAGGAGTAACCCATGATTGAGCTAAGCGTATCTCTCGCATCCAATGGCGTCGTCAAAGTGCCGGGCTATGAGCAGCTGGTGCGCTTTGGCTACACCAAGAATCAGGGCGTGTACCGCCTGCACATCGATGCAACCGGTGAGTGGGAAGGCCTGACTATCCGGGCTTTCTGGCACGTCCCGGACGGCAAAGACCCGGCATCCTCACTGGTGACAGACGGCTCTGTGGCCGTGCCTGCCAGCGTGACCGCACAGCCCGGCAATGGCTGCATCACCTTTGACAAGCGCAGACCTGCGCTACCGTGTGGCTGCCAACTCCGGCACGGAGGACGGCACAGAGCCGGAGCCTAGCACACCTGCCTGGCAGGAGCTGGTGGATGCCGTGCACACTGACGCCGCCGCCGCAGAGCAAGCAAAGACCGATGCACAGACGGCAGCGCAGCAGGCTGGGGTATCTGCCAAAGCCGCCCAGACCGCCGCCAGTGAAGCAGCCACCAGTGCTGGCAATGCAGCCCAGAGCGCTCAGGAAGCCGCTGACAGCTTACAGGAGCTGAAGGACGGCATTGCCGCTGGTGACTTCAAAGGCGAGAAAGGCGACAAGGGCGACCCTGGCCCCGTCGGCCCGCAGGGCGAGCAGGGGCCGCGTGGCATTCAGGGCGAGCGCGGCCCGCAGGGTGCGCAGGGGCCGAAAGGAGACACCGGCGACACTGGACCACAGGGGCCACAGGGCCCAGTCGGCCCGGCAGGTGCAGACGGCAAAGATGGCACACAAATTGATGATACCACCGTGGGGCTTGACGCATGGAGCAGCAAGCACATCGTGGATATGCTCTGCCCACCGCTGGAGGAGACCGGGAACCCTGTTGTGTTCTACCCTGTGGCAGACTATCCGCTGGGTGTGACTGCCAGCTGGGAACCTGTGCAGGAGGGCAGCGGTGACCCAAGCCCGGACAACATCCGGCCTATCAAGGGGCGGGACAGTGTGAAGGTGGAGCGGTGCGGGGGGAATGTTATTGAGTTTTTAAGAACAAATGATTCCCATGAAAGCGTTAAAATAGCAGTAGACGCAGAAAAAAATATTACGCTTAACGGAGCATTAACTCGCGGAGCCAATATCATAATTGGAATGTGTCGGCTGCATTGGGTTGCGGGAAAAACCTACACCATGTACGTCAAGAAGGTGGGCGGCAGTGCCTCTCTTGGAAGCGGTGACGGCATTACTTTTGCCTATTCGCTGTTCACGCAGGATTATAATCGTTACTTCCATGGTGATACACGCAGCACAAACCTTAATGCGTATATTGCAAGCGATGCTGCGCTGGCAGAAACCGAGCTTGTTTTTATGCTGCAATGCTGGCGAGCAAATACAGTATTCAACAACTTCAAATTCCAAATCGAAGTTGTTCCTGGCACCACCGCCCCTACCACCTACGCCCCATACACCGGCCAAACCGCCACCCTCACTCTGCCCCGCACCATCTACGGCGGCACGGTGGATGCAGTGACGGGAGAGGGGCAGGAAACGTGGAAAATAGCAACCATTGATGCTAAAAAAATCAAATTCTCATCTGATGGTAATGATAGATTTTGGAATTTGCCGTACCACACAGCAGATGGTGCAACTGGCGCATCTAAAATTATATGCAGCCATTTCATTTCCTCTACATTTTTAGTAAATGAACCATATGCGTTCTTTTTTACGCAGCCAAACCGTTTGCAGAACTTGTTCTCAAGTGTAGATGAGCTGAATGATTATTGTGCTGCACAATATGCCGCAGGAACGCCTGTGCAGATTGTGTATCAGTCGCTGAAAGAGCCTGTGCCTTTTACAGCCACCGGAGCGCAGCCTATCCCCGCCCTCCCCGGCGTGAACACCATCATGACCGACGCGGACAGCGTGATGGTGACCGGAAGAGCAGACCCCATTAAGCGCATCACTGACCTTGAGGATGCTGTGGCATCAATGACCGACACATAAGGAGGTACATACATATGGCAATCAAAAGCAGATCTCGCCATGACCTGACCCTGCGCTCCATCAAGCGGGAAATCGCCGCTGGCCGCGATGTTGCGTTCTGGCTGGATAAAGCATATATGCACTACGACAACGGACTGCTGACCGCAGATGACATCGCAGAGGTGGAGCAGCTGGCACAGGCGTACTATGACGCGCTGGACGCGGAGGAAGCGGCTGACGCTGAGGAAATCACACTGTAAGGAGGATATCATGGCAAGCACTACATACCGCCATCTCGGTGACGTCACCGGGATGTTCGCCGCACAAGAACAATTTCGTGACATCACGAAATTGGTGACAAAACGTCACCATTTTGCCGTGCTTGGCAATATGGTGCGCAACGCCGGACAGCTCCCGCAGCCCTTCTGGCTCGGTGCTGCCTGTGGCGGCGGCTCGTGTAGTGCTGCCTCCTGCGCTGCAAGGGCTTGACCGACAGCAGATGACCGCCGCCATCAAAAGAGCACCGCTTGGGAGGGTAGACCGTAAGATAGCCTTACTGCGGTACGTCGAGCGGCTTCCGCTGCCGGACATTGCGGCACAGACACATTACAGCCGGACGGCGATAGGCTACCGACTGAAAAGCATTGAAAAAATGCTGAATGTGTGATATACTAATCATACGAGATGGTGGATAGCGCATACACATCCATCATGAATGTATGCAAGAGACCAGCGGAAGAACGTTTACCCGCTGGTCTCTTTTTTTCAACCCCCGGTGTTCCGTTTGGAGCATCGGGGGATTTTTTTACTTTTTCTTCAATTCCTCAAGCCTGCTGGAAAGTTCTTCTTCCCATCCTTCATGTTCTTTAAGGTACGGGGCGTAGATCAGTTCTTCGGCCTCTTTGCGGGCCGCAACGGCTTCCTCGACCGTGTCATAGCTGCCGAGATGATATTGCTTGCGTTGGAAATTGATATATGCACGCCATCGACCGTGGCAGTCTTTACACACGCCATTTGCGCCAGAAGTGGAATTTTTATTGATATGGCCTCCGACCGCCCTTGTGCGAATCGACATAAGGGAAGAGCCACCCGCGTAAGCTGTGCTGTGAATTGCCCCGGTTTTCTCTCCAATGTCCCTGTTGCAATCTGCGCAATGCTGGATTCGAGAAAGCCTTGTGATCTTTACGGCGGTTTCCTTCCCACATTTCGGGCAAATAGCACGGCACAGAAAGCAGCCTGACCTCTTTTCGGGCAAAACTTCCAATACTTTCCATCCGTTAATAATCTGTCCTTCTTTTTTCTTCGCCTTTCGTAAAGCCGTCTCCGTCATGGCTGGCTTTTGCCCTCGATTCGCGCAAGACAGACAGCTTCGGCTTTTGCCAAGACGCAGGGAGCTGTCATACACGTCTTTTACCACTCCACACTCACACTGGCATGTGTAGTAGTGCGGCTTTTCAGACGGCGCAAGTACCGTCCACTTTCCAAAATGCTTTCCAGTCAAATCTTCTGCCATAACATTTTCCTCAGATCAGGCCGTAGTGCTCGGCCAGCAGGAAGCGGACGTATTCCGGGCAGTCGCGCTCGCCCAAACACCACCCCTGCACCGTGCGGCGCGGGATTCCTGCCCGCTTTGCAAATACGGTCTGCGACAGACCGGTACGGTCTACCAACTCCCGCATGGACAGGTGCGCAACGTCCCAGATGGTGGACAGCCTTTCTTTCTCGGCGTCCAGATCGGCGCAGCCATCGGAATCGTCCGGGATGCTGAGGGTGACGTTACCGAGAAAAACTTCTTTCGGCTGCTTGGCAGCCATGCCAAAAAGTTCTGCTTTGCTATACATGGTTGACTTCCTTTCTTTCGCATGATAATATGTTCGTGTACCTCCATGGTACGTCTTTCACAAAAGCCCCGTCAGGTGTTCGCTGCACTTGACGGGGCTTTTTTATTTAGTAGATCTCAACGCCCAGTTTTTCGGCGGCGGCTTCAACGACTTCTTCAAACGAGGGGCCGCGATTCGGGTCGTTCCAGTCGTAATCGCCAGCGGATGCAGCTTCCCACTCTTCTTCCATGTCAGCTGCCTTGCACAGCTCGGTGCACAGCTCGTAATCCCAGACATCGGACTTGCGGATGTCAGCGGCGATTTCAATAGCGTTTCTCATAATTTTGTACCTCCATGTTGTTGTGTGTTGGTGTCTTTCACTGTCTTTATTATACGCTCATTGAGCGCAAAATACAAGTCTATTTATAAAATTTTGTGCTCAATGAGCACTTTTTTTCTTTTGGCAAAATAGAGCATTTTGTCCTTCGTTGGTCGCTCGTTGCCTCTCCCGCCGGTCGGATCTGCTACACTGGGCGCAAAGGAGGCAAGCGCCAATGTGGATCAAGTTCAGCCCCAACCCCCACGGGGGCAGCGTCGGGGATTGCGCCGTGCGTGCTGTAGCGGCTGCCACAGGGCAGAGCTGGGAGCAGGTCTACATTGGATTGGCGCTGACCGGATTTGCCCTCGGCGATATGCCTAGCGCAAACCGCACATGGGGCGCGTACCTTCAAAAGCGCGGGTTTAAGCGCCGTTTGGTGGAGGCAGACTGCACCACCTGTTACACCGTGGCAGATTTTGCCCGGGAGTACCCGAACGGCGTGTATGTACTGGGCTGCTCCGGCCACGTTCTGGCCGTGGTCAACGGCGACTGGCTGGACAGCTGGGACAGCGGCGCAGAATGCCCGATCTACTACTGGTACAAGGAGGACTAAGCAATGCCGATCTATAACGGATACCCACAAGTGTATTACCCGCAACAGCCGCAAGGGCAACTTGAACAGCTCAGGGCAGCACAGTACCAGCCTCAGCCTGTCATGATGCCGACAATGCAGGGGCAGGCCGCACCGGCTGACAGCGGCTTTATCTGGGTACAGGGTGAAGCGGCTGCCCGTGGCTATCTTGTCGCCAACGGGAGCCGGGTGCTTTTGCTGGATGCCGATTCCGATACCTTTTACATCAAAGAAGTGGGACAGGACGGCAGGCCGTTCCCTCTCCGCATCTACGACTACAAAGAACGCACCAGCGGCCCCAAAGCGTCGATTGCGGCAACGCAAGCCGCAGGCGGGGAGTATGTCACCCGCAAGGAGTTTGACGCGCTGGCGGCAAAGCTGGCGGCGTTGGAGAAGCAGGAAGCACCAGAGCCGGAAAAGGAGAGCTAAACGATGAGCAGCAGCTTGTATAACTCGATGGGCCGACAGACCCAGAACCCCATTGGCGGGCAGTTCCAGCAGTTTATGGGCCAGATGCAGGGAAAGAACCCGCAGGAGATGATAAACCAGATGCTCACCTCCGGGCAGCTCTCACAACAGCAGCTCAACGCCATTCAGCAGCGGGCACAGCAGATCGCGCCGATGCTCAACGGCATGAAAAATATGTTTGGATTCTAAAATGCGGCCGCATTTAGAATAAATTTCAAAATCTAACGTAAAGGAGTAAAACTATGTCTCTTTCTTCTGATAGCACGGTTCTGACCATGCCGGTACAGCCCGCCAATGGCTACAGCAACGGCTTCAACGGCTGGGGCGGCGACTGGATGGGCTGGATCGTCCTCTTCCTGATTTTCGGCATGTTCGGCTGGGGCGGCATGGGCGGCTTTGGCTGGGGCGGCGGCATGGGCGGCGCTTCGCCTTATATGACCAGCGCTGTCACACAGGCAGACCTGCAGCGCGGCTTCGACAACCAGAGTGTCATGAACAAGCTGAACGGGCTGGAAAGCGGCCTGTGTGATGGCTTCTATGCCATGAACACTGGGATGCTTCAGGGCTTCAACGGCGTGCAGCAGGGCCTGAACGGTGTCACCAACGCCATGCAGCAGGGCTTCAACAGCACCAACGTTGCGCTGATGCAGGGTCAGAATGCTCTGGCTACACAGCTGGCAGACTGCTGCTGCAAGACCCAGACCGCGATCCAGGGAGTCAACTACAATCTGGCCACTCAGGAGTGCGACACCCGGAACCAGATGCAGCAGGGCTTCTGCGCAACGCAGAACGCCATGAACAACAACACCCGGGACATCATCGAGAATCAGAACAGCAACACCCGCGCGGTGCTTGACTTCCTGACCAACGATAAGATCGCCACCCTGCAGAGCGAGAACAACGAGCTGCGCCGGGCTGCTTCTCAGGATCGCCAGAGCGCGCTCCTGACCACCGCGATGAACGCGCAGACCAACCAGATCATCGGAACGCTTCAGCAGAAGGTTCCTGTGCCTACCTATCAGGTGCCCAACCCCAACGCCATTTACTATGGCTGTGGGACCGGCTGCGGCAGCTGCGCATAACCGAATCACGGCAACTGACTGCAAATTGTATGTAGTCTGTTCAGCCCCTGAGCTGATTTTGCAAACCAGAGCGCCGGGGCAGCAGTCCCGGCGTTTTTATTATGAAAGGAGCCGATAAAATGGCTGAATTTACATCTGTCGCAACCCAGACTGTGGCAGTTGGGCAGAACCTTCCCCTCACCGAGACTGCGGCGAAAGCGCCTGCGTGCATTGTGCACCGTGCTGGCAGCGGCCTTGTGACGCTGCGCGGCCTAACAAGCGGGCAGTGCCGGGCCCGCTTCAAGGTGAGCTTTGGCGGAAATATCGCCATTCCCACCGGCGGCACCGTGGGGCCCGTTTCCGTGGCGCTGGCTGTCGGCGGTGAGGCACTCAATAGCGCGACCGCCATTGTCACACCTGCTGCAGTCGAAAACTACTTCAACGTTTTCGTTGCTGCGTTCATCGAGGTGCCGCGAGGCTGCTGCTTGACCGTGGCGGTTAAAAACACCGGCACGCAGGCGGTCAACATTGCAAACAGCAACCTGATCGTTGAGCGGGTAGCATAAGAAAGGAGATAAAGTCATGCTGGATAAACTGAATCATCTGAAGGATGAGATGTGCGACGAGCTCATGGAGCTGACCGACAAAAAGAACCGGTCCCCTGGCGATGTTGAGATGATCGGCGAGATCGTGGACATCATTCTGGACATCCACCGCATTGCGGACTACTGCGAGGGCGGAGAGTACAGCCGAACAGGCGAGTGGGAAGCTGACATGCGCGGGACTTTCGGCCACGATGCCGGAAACGGTTACAACCGGGGAAACAGCTACGCCAACCGTGGCCGTCACTATGTGCGCGGTCACTACTCCCGCACGGATGGACGTGAGCGCATGATTTCTGACATCGAGGACATGATGCAGGAAGCCACCGGTGCAGAGCGTGACGCCTACAAGCGGGCGGCAGACATCCTGCGCAACGCATAAGAAAGGGGGCGGCAGGTATGGATATTGACGAGATCAATGAGCACATCCGCAAGCTCAAGTGCGAGGAAACCAGCTGGCAGAGTGTCAACAAACTTGCCGCCCTCTGCACTGTGCGGGACGAGTTGGAAGAAGCGCACGCGCCTGAAACGCAGATCCAGTCATTGCCGCCCGCGACTTATGCGGCGGCATACTCCACAAAAGCAAATCCGCAAAGCGAGTTCGTGGAAGCGGCCAGCGCCGCGCCCTTTGGAGGCTTGATGGAAGTGCTTGATGAGCACATGAAGGCAATAAAGCTGGTGTACCCGAAAGAGTATGAGCTAGTAATGCGAAAGATAAGCGACTTGTAAAAAGACATAGAATGTGCTATTTTTACATAAGCTTCAGCGTTTTGGCACGGGGTGCATAATCTAGCAGAAAGCTAACAAATTGATAATTATTCACATTAAAACGCTAAATAAATTTGATTTGTAATCAGTGGGTTGCAGGTTCAACTCCTGTCACCAGCTCCAAGAAAAACCGCTCGGGAACATTGATTTCCGGGCGGTTTTTCCATGGGGCGAGTTTGTTGGAGAGATTGGTGCAGAAATTGCGATAAAATCTGTTGCAGATGGTTGACAAACTGCTTTGCGCGTGGTAATATATACAGGCAGTCCGCGCGGCGGACACAAAAGAATATGGGCGTGTTCCCGAGTGGCCAATGGGGACAGACTGTAAATCTGCT
>OGHU01002220.1_pt1 | contig 10244 bp, 6 predicted proteins | sample 1571521 | NCBI WGS metagenome assembly OGHU01 (sample SAMEA2581963, study PRJEB24529) | metagenome | biome: Human gut stool | place: China | collected 2011 | reverse complement strand
GGAGGCCATTCTGGGGGAGTGCGACCGGCTGGACGTGCGGGTGATGACCATTCAGGACGCGGACTATCCCATGCGCCTGCGGCAGATCGCCGACCCGCCGGCGGTGCTCTATCTCAAGGGAAGGCGGCTCCACTTTGACGAGGAGGCGGCCATCGCCGTGGTGGGCACCCGGTCCTGCACCCCCTATGGCCTGCGGTGCGCCCACCGGATGGGCCATGAGCTGGCCCGGCAGGGTGCGGTGGTGGTGTCCGGCATGGCCAAGGGCATCGACGGCGCCGCCATGCGGGGCGCTTTGCAGGCGGGAGGCTTCACCGCCGCCGTTCTGGGCGGCGGGGTGGACGTGGTATATCCCGCGGAAAACCGCAGATTATATGAAGATATCGCCGCCACCGGCGTGCTGCTGTCGGAGTATCCGCCGGGAACGGAGCCCCTGCCGGGGCATTTTCCCGTGCGCAACCGCATCATCAGCGGACTGAGCCTGGCGTCCTTGGTGGTGGAGGCCCCGGTGCGCTCCGGGGCGCTGATCACCGCCCACGCCGCCCTGGACCAGGGGCGGGACGTGTTCGCCGTGCCGGGACCCATCGACGCGGCGGCCAGCGTGGGCTGCAACCGGCTGATCCGGGACGGCGCGGGACTGGCCGCGTCGGGCTGGGACATTCTGTCGGTGTATCACAGCCGGTTCCCTCACCGGCTGCATCCGGCCCAGATGACCGTTCCCGAGCCGGGGGAGACCCCCAGGCAGGAGGAAAGCCCCCCACCGGCCCAGAAACCGGAGCCGGAAGCCCCTGCCGCGCCGGAGCTGCCGGTGCTGGACCTGGACCGCAACCGGGAGGGGCTCACCGACGATCAGCTGGCGCTGATCCGGGTGCTGGATACGGAGACGCCGCTTCTGACGGATGAGGCGGCGGAGCAGACGGGCCTGCCGGTGCGGCGGGTGCTGTCGGCGCTGACGGTGCTGGAGATCGACGGCTATGCCCAACGGTCCGGCCCCCGCAGCTATGTGCGCACAGTCAGGTTACATTCGGAAAAGGAAGGATCATAAATATGGCAAAAAAGGCTGAAAAATACCTGGTGATCGTGGAGTCCCCGGCCAAGGCCAAGACCATCGGCAAGTACCTGGGCCCGGCGTATCAGGTGAAGGCCTGTATGGGACATCTGCGGGACTTGCCCAAAAGCAAGCTGGGCGTGGACGTGGAAAACGATTTTGAGCCCAATTACCGGCCCATCAAGGGCAAGGAGGACATCATCCGGGACCTGAAGCAGGCGGCCAAGGAAAGCGACGCCGTGTATCTGGCCACCGACCCGGACCGGGAGGGAGAGGCCATCAGCTGGCATCTGAAGCAGCTTCTGGACCTGCCGGAGGATAAAACCTTCCGGGTCACCTTCAACGAGATCACCCGCAAGGTGGTCACCGAGAGCATCCGGCAGCCCCGGGACATTGACCAGGACCTGGTGGACGCTCAGCAGGCCCGGCGCATTTTGGACCGCATCGTGGGTTATGAGCTGTCTCCGCTGCTGTGGAAAAAGATCCGCAGGGGTCTCTCCGCCGGACGGGTCCAGTCCGTGGCCATGCGCCTGGTGGCGGACCGGGAGAAGGAGATCGCCGATTTTGTGCCCCAGGAATACTGGACCCTGGACGCCCTGCTGAAAAACGACCAGGGGGCCCGGTTCAAGGCACACTACTATGGCCGGGGCGGCAAGAAGTATGAGCCGTCCTCCCAGCAGGAGGTGGACGACATCCGCGCCCGGTTGCAGGACACGCCCTTTGCCGTGTCCAACGTGAAGCGGACGGACAAGCGCCGCTCCCCGTCGCCTCCCTTCACCACCTCCACCATGCAGCAGGAGGCCTCCCGGAAGCTGAACATGACCCCCCGCCGGACCATGGCCATCGCCCAGCAGCTGTATGAGGGCGTGGACATCAGCGGCGAGGGCACCGTGGGTCTGATCACCTATATGCGTACCGACTCCCTGCGGATCTCCGACGAGGCCCAGGCGGCGGCCCGCAGCTTTATCGAAAGCCGCTACGGCGCGGCCTATCGCCCGGAGACCCCCAAGCAGTACAAGGCCAAGGCCGGGGCCCAGGACGCCCACGAGGCCATCCGCCCCAGCAGCGTCACCCTGACCCCGGAGCAGGTGAAGGGCGACCTGACCGGCGAGCAGTATCGCCTGTACCGGCTGATTTGGAGCCGCTTTCTGGCCAGCCAGATGTCCAACGCCGTATACGACAGCGTCAGCGTGGACATTGCCGCCGGGGAGCACGCCTTCCGGGCCAGCGCCAGCAGCCTGAAATTCGCCGGCTACACCGCCGTGTATGAGGAGAGCCGGGACGACGATAAGGAGGACAGGGAGCCTGCCCTGCCGGAGCTGCAGCCCGGCGAGGTGGTGACCCTGGAGGGCTTCGAGCCCGGCCAGCACTTCACCCAGCCCCCCGCCCGGTATACCGACGCCACCCTGATCCGCACCATGGAGGAAAACGGCATTGGCCGCCCCTCTACCTACGCCCCCACCGTGTCCACTATTCTGGACCGGGAATATGTGGTGAAGGAGGGCAAGGCCCTGCGGATCACGCCTCTGGGCCAGGTGGTGACGGACCTGATGTGCCAGCGGTTCCCGGACATTGTGGACGTGAAGTTCACCGCCCGGATGGAGGACGAGCTGGACGAGGTGGAAAGCGGCAAGATCCCCTGGAAGCAGCTGCTGCGGCAGTTTTACGGCGGCTTTGAAGGCAACCTCCGCCAGGTGGAGAAGGATATGGAGGGCGTATACCTGAAGGTCCCCGACGAGGTCACCGAGGAGAAGTGCGACGTGTGCGGCCGCAATATGGTGGTCAAATCCGGCCGGTTCGGCCGGTTCCTGGCCTGCCCCGGATACCCGGAGTGCACCTTCACCAAGCCCCTGGTGGTGGAGATGCCGGGCCGCTGCCCCAAGTGCGGCGGGCGGCTGATGAAGCGCACAGGCGTCAGCAAGAAAACCGGCAAGCAGTACACCTATTACTGCTGCGAGCGGCTCAACGCCGCCGATGAAAGCGCCCGGTGCGATTTCATGACCTGGGATGTGCCGGTGAAGGACGACTGCCCCGTGTGCGGACACACCATGTTCAAAAAGGCCGGCAAGGGCTTCCGCAAGCCCTTCTGCATCAACCCCGAGTGCGCCAACTTCCTGCCGGAGGATAAGCGCGGCTATGTGAAAAAGGCCAAGACGGAGGAGCCTGCGGAGGGCGCTGCCGAGACCCCGGCGGAGCCTGTCCAGGAGGAGAAAAAGCCCGCCAAAAAGACTGCCAAGACCACAAAAACCACCAAAACTACCAAGACTGCGAAAACTACCAAGACAACCAAGACTACGAAAACCACCCGGAAAAAGGCGGAGGAAGCATGAACCATGTTACAGTGATCGGCGCAGGGCTGGCCGGCAGCGAGTGCGCCTGGCAGCTGGCCCAGCGGGGCATTCCCGTGACCCTGCGGGAGATGAAGCCGGAAAAAATGACCCCTGCCCACCAGACCGCCGATTTTGCGGAGCTGTGCTGCTCCAATTCCCTGCGGGCGGCGGGGCTGGAAAACGCCGTGGGCCTTCTGAAGGAGGAGCTGCGGCAGCTGGGCAGCCTTATCGTCCGCTGCGCGGACGAGACCGCCGTTCCCGCCGGAGGCGCTCTGGCGGTGGACCGCCACGGCTTTTCCCGGCTGGTGACGGAGCGGGTGAAAAGTCACCCCCTGATCACCGTGGTCCCCGGTGAGGTAACGGACCTGCCGGAGGGGGAGGTGGTGGTGGCCACCGGTCCCCTGACCTCCGACGCCCTGGCGGACAGGCTTCTCTCCATGCTGGGGGGCGAGGATTCCGCCCTGCACTTTTTCGACGCGGCGGCCCCACTGGTGAGTTTCGACAGCGTGGACATGGACAGCGGCTTTTTCGCGTCCCGGTACGACAAGGGGACGCCGGACTATATCAACTGCCCCATGGAGAAGGAGGAGTATCTGGCCTTCTGGCAGGAGCTGACCCACGCCCAGGAGGCGGAGGTCCACGGCTTCGAGGACAGGAACGTCTTTGAGGGCTGCATGCCCGTGGAGGTCATGGCCCGGCGGGGGGAGGACACCCTGCGCTACGGGCCCCTGAAGCCCCGGGGGCTGAAGGACCCCCGCACCGGGCGGGAGCCCTATGCCGTGGTGCAGCTGCGCAAGGACAACGCCGACGGCACCATCTATAACCTGGTGGGGTTCCAGACCCACCTGCGCTTCCCGGAGCAGAAGCGGGTGTTCTCCATGATCCCCGCCCTGCATGATGCGAAATTCCTGCGCTACGGCGTCATGCACCGGAACACCTATCTGGACTCTCCCCGGCTGCTGGACCGGTATTACCGGCTGAAGGCCCGGCCCCGCATCGCCTTTGCCGGGCAGATGACCGGCGTGGAGGGGTATGTGGAGTCCTGCGCCTCGGGCTTTCTGGTGGGGGTGGAGACGGCCCGGCGGCTGCTGGGCCAGGCCCCCATGGACTTCCCCCGGGAGACGGCCATCGGCGCTCTGGGGCTGTATGTCAGCAACGAGTCCGTGACCCAGTTCCAGCCCATGAACATCAATTTCGGCATCATGCCGCCTCTGGACCACCGGGTCAAGGGCAAGCGCAACAAAAACGCCGAGCTGTCCCAGCGGTCGCTGGCCATTATCGAGCAGCTGAAGCAGGAGGTTCTGAACTATGAAGATCATCATTGACGCCATGGGCGGCGACAACGCCCCGCTGGAAATCGTGAAGGGCGCCCTGCTGGGCATGGAGCACTGGGGCGTGGAGGTGCTGCTGACCGGCGACACCGAGGCCATTCTCCGGGCGCTGCGGGACTGCGGCCACGACACCATCCCCCGGGGGATGGAGATCGTCCACACCACGGAAACCGTGGAGATGTGCGACGACCCCTCCAAGGTGTTCCGGCACAAGAAGGATACCTCCATGGGCGTGGGCCTGACCCTGCTGCGGGACGGCAAGGCCGACGCCCTGGTTTCCGCCGGGTCCACCGGGGCTTTGCTGGCCGGGGCCACCCTGATCACCAAGCGCATCCGGGGCATCCGCCGGGCGGCTATGGCCCCGGTGATCCCCACCACCGGCGGCAAGGCCGTGCTCATCGACTGCGGGGCCAACGCCGAGTGCACCCCGGAGTATCTGATGCAATTCGCCTACCTGGGCAGCTTCTATGCCAGCCGGGTGCTGGGACTGGAGCGTCCCCGGGTGGGCCTGCTGAACATCGGCGCGGAGGACAGCAAGGGCACGGACCTGCAGCGCCAGACCCTGGCCCTGCTGCGCAAGGCTGGGGAGGAGGGCCACCTGAACTTCATCGGCAACATCGAGGCCAAGGAGGCCATCAAGGGTGGCTGCGACGTCATCGTCACCGATGGCTTCTCCGGCAACATCCTGCTCAAGACCATGGAGGGCGTGGGCTCCTTTGCCGGTCACGCCCTGGGGGACATTTTCCGGAAGAACCTGCTGACCAAGCTGGCCGCCGCCATGGTGATGCCGGGGCTGCGGGCCTTCAAGGCCCAGCTGGACCCCAACAAGGTGGGGGGCACCGCCTTCATCGGTATCTCCAGGCCCGTCATCAAGGCCCACGGCTCCTCCAACGCCGAGGCCATCGACAACGCCATCGGCCAGGCCAGGCAGGTGGCCGAAAGCGGCATCATTGGACAGATTCAGGAAAATGTGCATCTGATGCAGGTGCAGCCGGAATAATTCACAAAAAGGGTATTGACAGACCTGACCAATTGCCGTATTATTTTCCAAGACAAAGCCCGAAAGGAGGGATCATCTCATGACGATGGACGAGATCTTCAAGACCATGCAGGATCTGATCGCTGAGCAGTTTGCCATTGATACCGACGAGATCGGCATGGATAGTTCTTTTGTGGACGATCTGGGCGCCGACTCCGTGGACCTGGTGGAGCTGGTCATGGCCATGGAGGAGGAATTCGACGTGGGCGAGATCGACGAAGAGGACCTCACCGGTCTGAAGACCGTGGGCGACTGCGTGCGCTATCTGTATAATAAGCTGAACTGAATCAATCAAGCAGCTGAAAAAGAAGGCCCCGTTGGTTGCAACGGGGTTTCCTTTTTCCGCTGCGGAAGGGAGAAAAATATCATGCATACCCTGCAAGTACTGGAAAAAAAACTAGGCTATACCTTCCGCTGCAAGGAGCAGCTTCAAGCGGCCCTGTACCACAGCTCCTACGCCAACGAGCACCGCTGCTGCGGCGTCAGCAGCAACGAGCGGCTGGAGTTTCTGGGGGACGCCGTGCTGGGCCTGGTCACGGCGGACTATCTGTACCACAAGCACCCGGATTTGCCGGAGGGGGACCTGACCCGGATGCGGGCGGCCCTGGTGTGCGAGGAGAGCCTGTACGAGGTGGCCCAGAGCCTGGGCCTGGGCAATGAGCTGCGGCTGGGCAAGGGCGAGGAGGCCGGGGGAGGCCGGTGCCGCCCCTCCATCCTGGCCGACGCCACGGAGTCCGTGTTCGCGGCGGTGTATCTGGACGGCGGCATGGAGGCCGCCCGGGCGCTGATCCACCGGGTCCTGCTGGACAAGGAGCAGGAGGAGGCCGTGGAGGAGCGCCGCCGGGACTATAAAACGGAGCTGCAGGAGCTGGTCCAGCGCCGCAGCAACCAGACCCTGCACTATGAGATGATCGGGGCCACCGGCCCGGATCACGCCAAGCTGTTCACCTGCGCGGTGCTGCTCAACGGCCAGACGGCCGGAACCGGCACCGGCAAGAGCAAGAAGGAGGCCGAGCAGGCCGCCGAAGCCGAACGGGTCGAGGCAGAGAAAAAGGCCAAGCGCGAGGCAAACCGCGCGGCACAGAAGTCCCGAAGCGAGAAAAAGAAGGGGGACAAGTAAATCATGCAGAAGTTTTTAGAAGCAACCGGCGAGAGCCGTGATGCAGCTATTGCAAACGCGCTGCGTCAGCTGGGCCTCGACCGCGATGATGTATCCGTAGAGGTACTCGACAACGGCAAAAAGGGCATTTTCGGCATTGGTGCGCAGGTGTTCCAGCTTTTGTGTAGACAGGGCGATTTCCTGTCGCTGTTTTCTAAGCATGATGGTTATAATAATAAATATGAAGATTAATAGGATACTCCCGGTCAATATGCCAGTGATGAATTTGTTGTGCTCTTCTCTACTGGCTATTTCCATTTGGTCTATCTGATACTTGGCTCGTAGAATATTGATTTGTCGGACATAACCTTCTGCAGTGAGCGTGTCAACAGTGGAATATAATTCTTGATACAACAGGCAGGCGGCCATTGATTTCCCTTGTATCTTATATAGGTATATTGTTTCTTGCGTGATCCATCGGTAATAGGCAGACTGTTTGTTGACCGTGTATTCTTGTCGTAGCTCTTCATACAGCTGCAGGGCTTTGTTCCAATACATTCTGTTCCAGTTGCCCATTGCCCGATGGTAGGCGGCGGTAGTATATTTCAGGTGAAAACAGTAAAACTTTTCAGGATGTATCCGGTAGATGGAATCCATGTTGTGCAGATATGCTGCGGCTTCCTTGAGATAAGCCTTTGAAAGATGTCCGTGAGAGATTGCATAGTTGGCTTTTTCGATATTGGCAAAAAAACTGGTGGCATAGTCCGGTTGTTTCTGAAGAGTTTGTTCTATGTCATGCAATGTTTTTTGAGCCTTTTCCAGTTGTCCTTTACGTTGTAAAGCATTGGATATCTTTAATAAGAGTTGTATCCGGTAGGGATGTTGCTGCGAGAGATGGTTTAATTCCTTTAAAGCATCCTGATACGAATCCAATGCTTTGTCGCATTGATTGGCTATGGTGTAAGCATCGCCGATGGCTTGGTTGGCAACTGCAATTCCGAACTCATATTCCGTTTCTTTGGCTTCTTCGTACATTAGTCGTGCCCGGTCTATGGCGAGGCTGATGTCGCCTCGTAATGTATAGGCATTGGCAAGTTGCAGTTGCAGCAAAAAGTAGTTTTCGTCATTCCGATTGTTTGTCTTGATGACCGGTAGGATGTTTTCGCTCCAGCAAATGACGCTGTCTATCGGTACGTATTCATCGTAAAGTATTTTTTTTCGAAGAAAAGCTTTCAGCGTATCTAATTTGTTCGGAGTGGCTGAAGCACATATAAAGGTAGCGTATGGTATACACATCACCCACAGCACCATTAATACGGCAACGTCTTTTCTCATTGTTTGCTTTGTTTGTCTATTATTGGCAAAAATAAACATAAAAAGCGATATGCAAAATAAAATATAATGCTTTTATTTTCAATAAGTTGTGACGTGTATGTGAATATTGAGCCTCTTTACTTATAATGCTTAGTAAAGTTCCAATCCGAATTCGTCTTTCAATTGTAAAAGAGCATTGTTTTTCTGAACCATCATTTGGAATTTTTCAACACGGCCGTACGCGCGGACTTTCTCAGTGGGAGTGCTGATACGTACACTCATGGTTACCTTGCGGTTTTTCAGGCGGGTACGTAGGTAATCTTGTAATTGGGGAGTCATCCAGATAAATTCTTTTGCCACAATTTCATTATCTACGACAGCTTCAAAAGTAGTGGCATTTAGTAGAGTGACGTGCATATTCTGCATGCGTTTGGCAATGGCTACTTGTTCTTTGGGCATACGTCCTGCATACTCTTGCCAATAGTAGTTTATGTCTCTTTCATTGAAGAAGTGGTCCACTTCGGGTTGGGCTGTTTGTGGTGTGATAGTGGCTGTAGCCGTATTTTTTACCTCTTCCTCGGCTTTCGGGCGTTTAATGGATACGCCAAGTCCTGACATTTTTATAACCGGAATTTTCTTTTCTTCTTTGCCTTGTGCCAGCAAGATGGAGGTAGGGGTGGCGTGCGAAGCAGTATTTGCTGTTGTGGCGGTAGTGCCGGTGGAGGGGGGAACGGTAGGAACTGCTTGCGGTTTAGCTATGACGGGTGCTTGCGGCCGGGGTACAGCGGGAGTAGCCTGTGGCTGTTGAGTGGCTGCAGGCTGTGTAAATATAGGTTTTATGACTTGTTTAGGGCTGTGCCCATTAGCTATATCGTCTCCTTCGGCGGTTATTTGTGCCACCTGTATTAAAGTGAGCTCTACCAGCAATCGTTTGTTTTTGCTGGCGCGATAGTTTAAATCACAGTCGTTGCACAATTTCATGGCACGGTAAAGGAAGGGTAACGGACATTTTTGTGCCTGCGTTTGATAACGTTGCCGTATGCTTGCTCCTACTTCAAGCAGGGGAAGAGTGGCTGGATCTTTACTTACCAGCAAATCGCGGAAATGCGAGGACAGTCCGGTGATGAAATGGCTGCCGTCGAATCCTTTGCTCAGTACATCATTCAGCAGTAATAGGGCATCGCCGACTTTGTTCTCAAGAAAATGGTCGGTCAGTTTAAAGTAGTACTCGTAATCCAGTACATTCAAATTTTCGATTACGCTTTGGTAGGTGATGTGTCCGCCGGTAAAACTCACTACCTGATCGAATATGGACAAGGCATCGCGCATACCACCGTCAGCTTTCAGTGCGATGACGTTCAGTGCCTCCGGTTCGGCGGTAATACCTTCTTTGGAGGCTACATAGGCCAGATGTGCTACGGTATCTTCCACACTGATGCGGTTGAAGTCGTATATCTGGCAACGCGACAAGATGGTTGGCAATATCTTATGCTTTTCAGTAGTGGCAAGGATAAATATGGCATGGCGGGGAGGTTCTTCCAATGTTTTCAGAAAAGCGTTGAAAGCGGAAGCCGACAACATGTGCACCTCGTCAATGATGTATACCTTGTATTTGCCTATCTGGGGCGGTATACGTACCTGTTCTACCAATTGCCGGATATCGTCTACGGAATTATTGGATGCAGCATCCAACTCGTGAATATTGTATGAGCGCTGTTCGTTGAATGCTGTACACGATTCGCATTGGTTACAAGCCTCTCCCTCTGCAGTGGGACTCATGCAGTTGATGGTTTTGGCAAAAATACGTGCACACGTCGTCTTTCCAACGCCACGCGGACCGCAGAACAGATAAGCGTGTGCCAGTTTGCCTGTGGCGATAGCATTCTTTAAGGTAGTAGTCAAAGCGCGTTGTCCTACTACCGACTCGAAGGTTGAAGGGCGGTATTTTCGTGCCGAAACGATATAATTTTCCATATTCAGGGTATTCTTGTCACTTATATAGCGTGCAAAGGTTGTATGGTTTATCTTTGCTTTTGTGCAAATGTACGCAAAAAAAAGAAAATTCTCAGTTATTCGTCTTATCTTT
>OGHU01002188.1_pt1 | contig 10346 bp, 4 predicted proteins | sample 1571521 | NCBI WGS metagenome assembly OGHU01 (sample SAMEA2581963, study PRJEB24529) | metagenome | biome: Human gut stool | place: China | collected 2011 | reverse complement strand
TAAAAGGTACCCGGTTTCTAGTAGATAAAAAAGAAGCGGGAAATAATGAGATTATGCTGTTCAACGGTTGTGTTGAGTTTAATGTAGAGGCGACCGGCAAACAGATAGTAATGAAGCCCATGGAAAAGATTTTTTATAACTCAGTTAATGCGGAAATAGGAATACGGAAGATTGAAAATATAGAATGGCAGGATGGTAAATTCAAGTTTGACGCTATGCCGCTTAACCGCCTCATTTCTATCATTAATCAGATGTATCATGCTAATATAGTGTATGAAGGTAAGGACGAAACTTCTCCGTTCAGTGGTACCATTCGTCAGGAGGAAGCGTTGGATGATATTATTCTCAAAATCTGTTTCCTTATGAATTTGAAAGAAGAAAGAGTAGGTAACACAATCATTATCAGAAATTGAATTTTAATAAACTATATGTCTAATCTAATAAAATGAGAACATGAAAAAATGTATTTTTTTGTATCGACAGCGGTATTTGAGCTATCTCGTATTACTCTTATTATTATGGCCAACTGTGATGTTAGCAGCACAAGGGAATATTCAGATAAAGGGAAAGTTCTCTCTCAAGGAGGCTATCCGGTATATAGAAGAAACGAGTGATTATACTTTCTTTTATAAAGATAGTGACTTGAAAGATAAATCAAAAAAAGAGATTAATTGTAGTGGTACAATTGAGGAAGTCTTGAAAAATCTATTTAATGGAAGTGGAGTTAATTATATAATTAAAGGAAAAGAAGTCATTTTTAAAGTAGCAAATGCTCAAAATGCCGAACAGCAACAGCCGAAAAAACGTGTAATTACAGGTACTATAATTGACGGAGAGACAAAAGAGCCTATTATTGGAGCTAGTGTATGGTTGAAAAATAGCTCGTCAGGTACTGTTACCAACTTGGACGGTCACTATTCTCTTACAATTGAAGGTATTGGTGGTGTACTAGAATTTTCATACATTGGTATGAAGAAGCAGGAAATAGCTATCAGCAATAAGAATATTATTGATGTAATATTAAATCCGGATACAAAGAAGCTGGACGAAGTTGTAGTAGTAGGTTACGGACGTCAGAAGAAGGAAAGTGTTGTAGGTGCTATTTCTTCATTGGATGTGGGTGAACTCAATATACCGGGTTCTAACATCTCCAATGTACTGGCGGGGCAACTGGCAGGTGTTGTCTCTATGCAGGCATCCGGTGAGCCGGGTAAAAATAGTGCTTCCGATTTTTATATCCGTGGTATAGCTTCTTTTAAAGGTAACTCTACTCCGCTAGTTCTGGTTGACGGTATCGAACGGGAACTGGACTTGGTTGATGTAGATGATATTGCTACATTTTCTATCTTAAAAGATGCTTCTGCTTCGGCAGTATATGGTGTACGTGGTGCGAATGGCGTTATTTTGATTACTACCAAGAAAGGCAGTGAAGGCAAACCTCGTATTAATGTACGTGCGGAAATGGGTTTTAAAACTCCGACACGTATGCCGCAAATGGCAAACTCTGTACAATGGGCCGAGATGTATAATGAGGCTAAAGGCCTGACGGGTAATGGTGATGGAGGCTATTCATCGGAAGCTATTCAAAAATATAGTGATGGTTCTGATCCTGATTTATATCCAAATGTAAATTGGTTAGACCAGATGTATCGAAATTTGGCTTCGAGCGAACGTGTGACATTGAACCTTTCTGGAGGCGGTGATATTTGTAAGTATTATGTATCAGGTGGTTTTTATAATGAAGGCTCTATATTTAGAAACGCTGGGGATGTTTATGATTATAATTCTTCTATTCATTATACAAAATTCAATTTTCGTGCCAATATGGATTTCTCCGTTACACCGACTACAACATTCAATGTGAATTTGGCTAATATTTATGAAAGTTCGTGGGGACCGGGAGCTACGACATCTGATATTTGGGGATATGCATTTAACACCTCTCCAAATGCATTTCCTGTGGAATATTCTGATGGTACTCTTTCTGCACCAAGTGCAGCCAGTGGTAGTAATCCATGGAATCTGCTAGTACATTCCGGTTATCGTGAGCAAAGTTGGAATTCAGCCCAATCATTGATTGGTGTTACTCAAAAATTGGATATGATCACTCTAGGGTTACCTGCCAATATTAAATTTTCTTGGGATGCATCTAATAATACGTTGCAAGTTCGTTCAAAGACCCCACCGCAGTTTCATGCAACAGGTCGAAATGAAGACGGTTCATTAAATTATAAAACAATATATGAGGGTTCCAATAATCTGTCGTATGCTGCTCCAGTGACCGTATCTAAGATTACTACTTATATGGAAGGTTCTCTTAATTATACTCGTTTATTTGCTCAAAAACATCGGATAGGAGCTTTGTTTTTGTACAATCATAAAATTTATAAGTTATTGACAGCAGAGAATCAGAAAAAATCATTACCATATAAAAGTCAGGGACTGGCAGGACGTTTGACTTATGCTTATATGGATAGATATTTTGCCGAATTCAATATGGGATACACTGGTTCTGAGAACTTTGCTCGTGGCCATCGTTTTGGATTCTTTCCAGCTTATGCAATAGGTTGGATGGTGTCCAGTGAGAAATGGTTTGAACCGTTGACTAAAGTAGTTAATGATCTGAAATTGAAAGCGTCTTATGGTAAAGTGGGTAATGATGACATTGGAGCCTCCAGAAGATGGGCTTATGAACCTTCTGTCAATACAGTAACAGGATGGTCATACGGAAAAACTGCAAATCAGACAGGTACTGGTTATCGTGTAGGAGAAATTGAGAATACAAATGTTTCTTGGGAAGAGGCAACTAAGGTAAATGCAGGTATTGAACTTCGTTTGTTCGAAAAATTAAAGATTCAAGCTGATTATTTTTATGAAGAACGTAATGGTATCTTTCTGGCTCGTGCTGGGCTACCGGCTATTGTCGGCCTTACTACTACTCCATATGTAAATGTAGGTAAAGCGAAGGTATCTGGTCTAGATGGAACACTGGAATATCAGCAACAGGTAGGTAAGGTTTTACTGACAGGTCGCGGAAACTTTACTTTTTCGCGTAACCAGATGTTGGATAATGATGAACCAGATTGGGAATATAAATATCAAAATTCTATTGGCAAACCGTTTGGCCGTAATGGTGCAGCGCAACGTAAGGGATTTATTGCTTTGGGATTTTTTGAAAGTCAGGCAGAAATAGATAATAGTCCGAAACAGATGTTTGGTGAATATAGGATTGGTGACGTTAAGTACAAGGATGTAAATGGAGATGGTAAAATTGATACGTATGACCAGATTGCTATTGGCTATACTGATCTTCCTGAGATAACATACGGGTTCGGATTGACAGCAAAATGGAAGAATTTTGATGCAAGTGTATTTTTTCAAGGGGTAGCGCGTACTTCTATCTATTTAGCGGGTACACCTTTGCGTCCTTTCAGTAGTGATAATATGGATCGTTCTGCTATCTATGAAGATCTTTATAAGTATTCATGGAAAACGACCAATACTCCTGAACAGAATGCTTCTGCTAAATATCCCCGTTTGAGTTACGGTGCAGAAGCAGGCAGTTCTAACAATAGCCAGTCGTCTACTATGTGGTTACGTGACCGTAGTTTTCTGCGTTTGAAAAACGCAGAAATAGGATATACATTGCCAAAAACCTGGTTGAACAAGACCTTTATTAAGTCTTTTCGTTTCTATATCGCTGGTACGAACCTTCTTACATTCAGTAAGTTTAAATTATGGGACCCTGAATTGCTGGATACTACCAATGGAGCAAAATATCCGAATAACATGACCGTTACTATCGGCCTAAATGCTAATTTCTAATCAATAATACAGAATCAATATGAAACTATCATTAGTAAAATATATATTGTTATTTTGCGGGGTTATTCCTTTGTTAACTTCGTGTGAAAGTTTTCTCGATAAACAGGAAACGGAAGATCTTACTTTTGAACAACTTTGGCAGAAGAGAGCATATACACGCGGGTATTTCTTGAATGCAATGAGTTTTTTGCCAAATGATTTGACTGGCTATGTTAGTACTCCTCAAAGCACTGCTACTGATGAATTGATCAATGCATCGAATGCAGCTGCTGAGTCAATGAATACGGGAGCTTGGAATGCATCCAGCGTACCAGGTGCTAATTTTAATTTGTATAACGGAATACGTGAATGTAATATTTTTATGCAGAATGTTTACAGTTGTTCAGATCCTACCGTAACACAGGAAGAAAAGGATGAATGGTACTGGTATACACGCTGGGCACGAGCATATTATTACTTCTTGATGATGCGTAATTACGGACCTATATTTTTGTTGGGAGATGAGATATTGCCATATGATGCTACGACAGAATCTCTATATCGTCCGCGTAATACTTGGGAACAATGTGTTGATTATGTTGTAAATGAAATGACTCAATGTGCTACCTACTTTAAAGAACACGGGAAAACAACTTGGACGGTAGATGCAGAATATGGGCTACCTACCGAGGGAGCTGCTTTAGCTGTGATTTCACGGTTAAAACTTTATTCAGCCCGTGATCTATATAATGGTAATAGTTTATACAATACCGTAAAGAATCCTACAACACCCGATTTTCCGGAATTATCAGACCAATATCTGTTTCCTCAAACTTATAGTAATGAAAAATGGAAAGAAGCAGTGCAGGCTGCCAAAGCTGTCATAGATTTGGGAGTATACGAGTTACATAGAGACGCTTCAGATGACCCGTATGCTAATTATCTTGGCATTACGCAGGTAGATTGGAACAAAGAACTTATCTGGACTACCGGATATGCAAGTCGGGCTATTATAGCCAGAAGAACGACTCCGACGGGTGTAAAGACCAAAAAAGGAGGTAATGGAGCAGCTTATGGAGCACTAGGACCCTCGCAACAACAGGTGGATGCTTATGCGATGGATAATGGTAAGTATCCGATTACTGGATACGAGATAGATGGAACTCCTAAGGTTGACGAAAACTCTGGATATAGTGAAAATGGTATAACTGAATTTGCAAATCCTTTTCTTGAATATTTAAGTAAAGGTGACACATATCAGGCTAAATATTATAAAAGAGCAACTCGGAATATGTTTATTAATCGTGAACCACGTTTTTATATAGCTGTGTATTGGAGTGATAGTTACTGGAGATGCGGTCCGGGTAAAGATGACTATGTATTGTGTAACTTGGCAAAAGATGGTAATTCAAATACTTCTCATGACCATTCGAGAAGTGGATATCTAGTTAATCGTTTTTGTGATCATACTGCTAGTTTTGTGAATAATCAACCGGGTAATATGGTATTTCCGACATTCCGTCTTGGAGAAATTTACTTAAACTTTATTGAAGCAGCTTTGGAATGGGAGAAAAGATCGAGAGACAGTCAGTATCGTACAACAGCTATGGAGTATTGGGCTGATCTGCGTGCTCGTTCAGGTATGGATCCAATAACGGAAGTCTATCCGGAAGCTACAATAGACCAATTGATAGAACTTTGTCGCAGAGAACGCAGGATAGAACTTGCATTTGAAAATCATCGTTTTTTTGATACTCGTACATGGATGATTGCTACAACTACGGATAATGGACCTATCTATGGTATGAATGTAGAGGCACAGGCTGTTAACACGGAAGATACTCCGGATACTTTTTGGCGTAGGACAGTAGTTCAAAACCGTGTGTTCAGAGCTAATCACTTTTTATATCCGTTCAGTCAGAGAGAACTAGACCGTAACAAACTATTGACCCAAAATTATAATTGGAGATAGAATTATAGCATTAAAACAATCTAATCAGATTTTAATTTATATGAAGACAAAAATATATATCCTTTCGTTGTTAGGCGGTTTGTTGCTGACTATGGTGGCTTGCTTGAACGATGGAAAAGACGATTATCTGGATGATTATGAATCATTCCTTTGCATTTTGAATAGTAATGAGCAGGATATTACCTTTTATAATACTGGAGAGTCTGCTGCTTACAATATAACGATTGACAAAGGTGGAAACGACCTGAATATGTTAGCTTCAGCTACATTGAAAGTATTGAATGAGTTCGATCTTGAATATTACAATAATGAGAATAAGACTAATTTCAAGCCATTGCCTGCTGATTGTTATGAATTGCCTTCCGACATGACCGTCTCTTTTGGAGAAAAAGAACTGTATAAGATTAAAACGGTAACCTTTCATCCTGAGAAAATTTCTGTATTGAGTACGGGTAATTTCACTTATGTGTTGATGTTGGAGCTTACGGACGGTACTTCTACCATTAATGAAAAAAATAAGTATATCATCGTGAAGCCTACTGTTTATCAGCCTGCTTTCTCTCTTTCAGAGTCAGGATTTAAACTTCCGTTTACTATTACTGAAGGTGTGACTGAGTATATATATGAGCTTCCTGTGACTTTGAATACTGCTCTCACAGAAGATATAACCTGCGATGTAACAGTTAAAAAGGAACTATTGGATGAATATAATGCTACATCTCCCATTGAGTATTCATTAATATCAGACAAGGGCAACAACTATACTATCGGTAAACTGACCTTTAGCAAAGGTAATGTTACAGCGAATCTGACCGTGAAGATTGATATAACTAATCTAGAAGGGAACTTTGCACTTCCGTTAGAAATAACTTCTACAAAATATGCCTTTTCCGGTGAAAATACAGTTATTATCGGATTACAGAATTCAGCACCGAAGATTACGCTCACACCGGATATGATGACCTTGATAGGCACAAATTTTGCTGACGGTAATGGATTTGCCGACTGGTTGGATGGCAAATTGGCTACTCAGGCACAAGTTACTTACGGAGGAGGTGCGCCCGCCTTCCCGCATCAAGTGGATATTCATCTGAATAGTGCTATTTCCAAGTTGAGAGTAAGATATGCAACTAGAAATACTAATCAGCATCCTACTAAGTTCATCATTTATGCTAGTAATGATGGCGCAAACTGGAAAGAAATAAAAGTATTTACTGCAGAAGCAGACGGTCTCCCAGTATCGGCTACCACTTATTATGATACTTGTCCGACGATGTTGCTAGGCGATTCATATACTTATGTTCGTTTTGAGGTTCATAGTTCTACTAATCCGAGTAAATTTAATACATGGGCACTCTCGGAGTTTGAATTATATGGTAAATAACTGCTCTCTCTTAAATCTAACAAATAATTAATCTTAAGGGCTGGCAAGGGGATAATGCAGTGATGCATAAATTCTTTTTAGTCAGTCCTTTTTAAACGAAAAGAATATGAAGAATTATTTTTTATATGTATTCATATCCCTGTTTCTTTTTTCCTTGTCGTCCTGTAAAGATGATAAGGATGTGGTGGCTGTATTGGAACTAGGTTTGGAAAATGCAGATTTTTATAAAGAAGCAGGCTCTGTTGTTATTGATGTAAAATCACTTCCTGCAGATTGGACCGCTTCTGTGGATGTGGAAGGAGAACAGTGGTGTAAGACTGAACCTGTCAATTCGGGTGCAGGTGTGAAGATTAGTGTGATAAGTAACCCGAACAAAACTGTCCGTAATGCTTCGGTGGTTATCAATAATGGAAAATTGAATAAGAAGATTCTTGTACGTCAGTTAGGTACTGATACTGATATTTTAGTATCTCCTTTCGCTTTTACTTTGCCTCCGGTAGGTGGAACAGTCGCTTTTACTGTCACTACCAATCTGACGGAAGCGGAACTGGATGTCACCTATCCTTCTTGGATAAAGAAAGAGGTAGACACACGTGTTGCAACGATTGAAATACCTTATAAGTTTACCGTAGATACTCATGAGGGAAGTAGTGTACGTACGGAGAAGATAGTGATAAAGGATAAGAACTCTAATATTTCAGCAGAAGTTACAGTTATTCAGAATGGATTGGATGGATATACATTTGGTGATACTGAAGGAATTGCGGATGATGTTCAGTTGGAAGTAGTCAGAGGGGAAGCATCTACGGCACATGGTGGTGAAGGGATTGAAAAATCTTTTGATAGTGATATGAGTACTATTTATCATTCTAATTATCCTTTTGCAGAAGGGGTTACAAGCCATTATCCGGTCATGTTGACTTACTATTTCAAGGAAAATACGGAAGCACTTGATTACTTTATCTATTATCCGCGTATAAGCGGTTCGAACGGGAATTTTGGTGAAGTGGAAATTCAGGTATCGACTGAAGAACACCCGGCTTTTGAAAGTGTAACGAATGAAACCAATTTCGATTTCGGTTCCAAAGGTGCGGTAGTATCTTTTTCTTTTGATAACACAATACAGAAACCGAAGGCAGTTCACCTGATTATTAAGTCCGGTGTGAATGGGCATGCTTCCTGTGCGGAAATGAAGTTCTTTGCTAGGAATCCGGAAGGTTTTGACCCATTGACCCTTTTTACGGATGTTACTTGTTCCAAGTTACGGTCTGATATAACAGAGGAAATGATAAAGGCCTGTACTTATCCATTTTTTAAGAACATAGCTTATTATATGCTGAAAGATAAATATCCGGCTGACTTCCGTATTGCGGATTTCAAACCTTATCAACATCCGGATATACAGGCTACTATCAATAAGACAGGCACTTATAGTCTATTGGATAATCCTACGGGTATCTTTGTGAAAGCGGGAGAAACATTGATTGTCATGGTAGGTGAAACGCACGGGCAACATTTGAGTCTAAGAGTACAGGACATGGATACCCCTAATGCTGATGGTTTCAATAACAGCATTTCTTATAGCTTACGCACAGGTATAAATAAAATTGTTTCGGAGAAGAAAGGGTTAATCTATGTGATGTATCATGTTAATGGTAATCCGGTAGACTATGACGAGGTAAAGATACACTTTGCGTCAGGAAGTGTTAACGGATACTTTGATGTAGCAAAACATACCCGTGAACAGTGGGGTACTTTACTAAACGGAGCTGTCGATGGCTATTTTGATGTTGTAGGGAATTATGCTCATCTCACTTTTCCTGTCAGCAAACTAAAAAGTACATCTAATGGGAGAGATTTAATTAACCTTTTTGATGATATTGTATATAAGGAACAGATATTCATGGGTTTGAGAAAATACAACAATAATGGTGGCATCGGTACGGATACCGACAATCGTATGTTCAGAAACCGTATGTATTTCAATGTCATGTACGGACAGGGAGATTATATGTATTCCACTTCTTATCATACGGCATATCATTTTTCAACGATGGATAATCTGTGCAGTGTAGATCAAATGAAGACTAACAACTGGGGGCCTGCCCATGAGGTAGGGCATAGTAATCAAACCCGTCCGGGACTGAAATGGTTTGGAATGACCGAAGTAACAAACAATATTTGTTCGATGTACATTCAGAAATTATATGGAATTAATTCCCGTTTGCTAACTACAACGCCAAGTAATGCTTACAGTAATTACTACGAGCATGCAATGACTTTAGCATTCGGGAATAATGATATTTTTCATGCAAAATTAGGAGATGTATTCGATAAATTAGTACCTTTTTGGCAGTTAGAGTTATATATGGAATATGTATTAGGAAAAACGGATTTTTATAAGGATGTATATGAATATATACGTGTCAATAAGGACTTGCCTACCGATGGTGAACGTCAAATAGAGTTCGCCTATAATTGTAGTAAGGCGGCAGGATTGGATTTGACGGATTTCTTTGTAAAATGGGGTTTTCTGAAATCTGGTTCATATGAATTCAACGACTCTTATGGCGATGGAAAAGTGGTAGTGACGGAAGCTCAGGTAAGTGCTCTTAAAAATAGAATTCGAAATTTAGGATATTCTGTTCCGAAACATAAGCTGGAATATATCTGTGATAGTAACTTAGAGGCTTATATAAATAATGCAGCCGTAGTTGCCGGAACAGCTACCCGTTCCGGTTCCAAACTATCAATGTATGGTTGGCGGAATGTGGCTGTTTATGAAGTTAGCGATCATGCAGGAAAAGTAATATTTGTATCACCGCAATCTTCGTTTACTGTAAACACTACGTTACCCGAAGATTATAAAGTAAATGCTATTGCAGCGAATGGTGCTAAAACACAAGTAACGTTTTAAATTCATAAATTATGAATAGAAACAGGGATTTTGTGTGGGGAACATCAAAATTTGATGTGTATTTATAGCAAGTGATAAATCTTAATTAAATAAGGCATGAGAAACTTAGAGTATGTATTTTGTACATTAGTAGGTATTTCTTCGATACCTAACACGTTATTGGCAGGACAAGCACAACCGAGAAAAAAGCCGATCAACAAGCAACAACCGAACATCATTCTGATTGTAGCCGATGACCTTGTATATGGTTACTTAAGTTGCTACGGTGC
>OGHU01002184.1_pt1 | contig 10357 bp, 8 predicted proteins | sample 1571521 | NCBI WGS metagenome assembly OGHU01 (sample SAMEA2581963, study PRJEB24529) | metagenome | biome: Human gut stool | place: China | collected 2011 | reverse complement strand
GATCTATAACAAGCATAACCGCAGCTACTTTGAAGCACTTGAAGTAAAAGCTGAGGAAATGGCTAAGAAGTATGATTGTCCCTTTGTGGATAATGAAATGCCTTATGGCAGAGTCCCGCAGGGACATCCGGTGATCGTGGATTATTTCTATCATGAGGAAATCCGAGGGTCAGAAAATACAGGAAAAACAAATTGTTAAATAAAGCCTTAAATAGAACTAAAAACAGTAGGTGTCTTTTCAAATTACAATGGAGGGGAGATATATTTTGGCATTGACGAATTATGTTAAAAATGTTATTTAGTGTTGCATTTCCACATAGACTATGATATAGTGAACATATGAACAGATATTCATATGTTCATAAGATAATAACAGGAGGCGTTCAGACGTGAATACCGAGGAAAATAAGGCTCTGGAAGCAGAGGCAGAATGTTGTGAAAGTTTTCAAGTGCATAGTGATATGGTAGAGGCCGTGCGGTGTCATATGCCGGAAGATGAGCTGCTGGACAGTATTTCAGATACCTTTAAGGTATTTGGCGATAAGACGAGAATTAAAATACTGTATGTATTGCATACATGTGAGCTCTGTGTATGTGATATTGCACAGCTTCTGGATATGAACCAGTCGGCGATTTCCCACCAGCTGCGTGTGTTAAAGCAGGCAAAGCTGATTAAAAGCAGACGGGAAGGCAAATCTGTATTTTACTCGCTTGATGACTCTCATGTGCGAATGATTTTAAGCATGGGTATGGAACATGCAAAAGAACAAATATTATAATAAAAAGTAGAAAGGTGGAAAAAGTTATGAAAAAGAAATTTAAGTTACAGGATTTAGATTGTGCAAATTGCGCAGCAAAAATGGAGGATGCAATTAAGAAGATTGACGGTGTACAGGATGCAACTGTAAGCTTTATGACTCAGAAGATGACAATAGAAGCAGATGATGCACGCTTTGATGACATCATGAAGGAAGTTGTATCTGTATGTAAGAAAGTAGAACCGGATTGCGTTATTTTAATGTAGGAGTTGCGTATGACAGATAAGCAGAAAAAAGTTTTATACCGTATTATTGCTACAGCACTGCTGTATGCGGTGCTGCTTGTAATGGAACACATCGTAAAGCCTGCCTTTATGGAACAGTGGTATGTGACACTGGTATTATTTCTGATTCCGTATTTTGTAATCGGCTGGGACATTATGTACAAAGCCGTGAGAAATATATCACACGGACAGGTATTTGATGAAAATTTTCTGATGCTGATTGCAACAATCGGCGCGTTTGTGGTTGGAGAATATTCCGAAGGTGTTGCGGTAATGCTGTTTTATCAGGTCGGTGAACTGTTCCAGAGTTATGCAGTCAACCGTTCCAGACAGTCTATTACGCAGTTAATGGACATTTGTCCGGAATATGCCAATCTGGAAGAAGACGGCAAAGTCAGTCAGGTTGACCCGGATGATGTAGAAGTCGGCAGTATTATTGTTGTAAAGCCGGGTGAGCGTGTGCCGCTTGACGGGATTGTCATCGAGGGTGAATCCATGGTGGATACTTCATCCCTGACCGGTGAATCCGTGCCGCGCCGGGTGGCAAAAGACAGTGAGATTATCAGTGGCTGTGTGAATGGCAGTGGGCTGTTGCGTGTAAAGACGACAAAAGAGTTTGATGACTCTACCGTTACAAGAATCCTTGAACTTGTTGAAAATGCAAGCAGTAAGAAGGCAAAGGCAGAAAACTTTATTACAAAGTTTGCAAAATATTATACGCCGGTCGTTGTAATCGGTGCGCTGCTTCTGGCAGTGATTCCGCCGATAATCTTTGGTGGAAATTTCTTTGACTGGTTACAGAGAGCCTGCATTTTTCTTGTAATTTCATGCCCGTGTGCGCTGGTTATTTCAGTGCCGCTTAGTTTCTTTGGCGGAATCGGTGCGGCATCTGCGTCCGGTATTCTGGTAAAGGGCGGAAATTATCTGGAAGTGGCAGCAGATTTGGATACGATTGTATTTGATAAGACCGGTACGTTGACAAAGGGTGAATTTGAGGTCAATGAACTGCTGACGGCAGACGGCGTGTCCGAGGCGGAACTGCTTGAAGCTGCCGCATATGCGGAAAATTTTTCAGACCATCCGATTGCTGCTTCAATTAAGCGTGCATTTGCAAAGGAAGGAAATGAAATTGCCGCAGAGCGCATTTCTGATGTAAAGGAAGTGGCAGGTCACGGTATCCGCATCCTGCTTGACGGTGCAGAAGTATTTGCGGGAAATGAAAAGCTGTTAAGTGACAACAGCATTGCGGCAGTACCGACTGAAAAGCCGGGAACGGTTGTTTATGTGGCAAAGAGCGGCAGCTATATGGGCTGTGTAATTATTTCAGATACGATTAAGCCGGAAGCAAGGCAGGCAATTAAGAGCTTAAAGCAGGCAGGTGTAAAGCAGACGGTTATGCTTACGGGCGACCGCAAAAAAGCGGGGGAAGCCGTTGCAAAGGAACTTGGAATCGATACGGTTTATACCCAGGTTTTACTGGCAGATAAAGAGATAATGGCAGAGGAACTGTTAGCACAACACACGGATGGAAAAGGCAAGGTTGCCTTTGTCGGTGACGGTATTAACGATGCGCCGGTGCTTTCCAGAGCGGATATCGGTATTGCAATGGGCAGTATGGGTTCCGATGCGGCGATTGAAGCGGCGGATATTGTGCTTATGGACGATGACACCACAAAGATTGCCAAGGTTGTAACAATCGCAAGAAAGACTCTTGTGATTGTAAGACAGAATATCGTATTTGCACTGGCAGTAAAGGCATTTATCCTGATTCTCGGTGCATTCGGACTTGCCAACATGTGGGAAGCGGTTTTTGCAGATGTCGGTGTATCCGTGATTGCGATTTTAAATGCAATGCGTATGTTGCGTGTAAAATAAAGCTTTCATTAAGCTTCAATTAAACTTTAATAAAGTTTGTGTTCTTTTCCAGACATCTATTGCACAATGAAAGAAAGTGTATTATAGTGTAACCTCGAACAGGAAAAATGGAGGAAAAGAACAATGAGAAATTTTAAGAAACTTGCACTTGTCGGTGTATTTGCAGTAGTAACAGCATTTTCCGTAACAGCATGCGGTTCATCAAACGGCACTACACAGGAAGCAACAACTGTTGACGGCCAGGCAGAACAGGACAGCAAGAGAGCAGCTTACAGAGAAGAACAGTCAAGACTTGCAGAGTCTAAGGCAGCAGCTGCTGCAGAAGCAGAAGGCACAGCAACAGAAGCTGCAAAGTAATATAAATAAAATCGGCGGACAGCCGGAACAGGGGACAGCAGCACGCAGCGGCGTGGGGCTGTCCCCTGTTTTAAACAGCATCAGGGGTGCAGGAAACTTGACTTTGTCTGTAAAAATATGGTACTATATACATTGTCTGCGGGTATGGCGGAATTGGCAGACGCGCCAGATTTAGGTTCTGGTGGGAGACCGTGCAGGTTCAAGTCCTGTTACCCGCATTAAAATAATAATCAGGTGTGATAAAGGCAGCGGTATCGAAATATAAAGATGCCGCTGTTTTGTTATTTTAAAAACTTATAAAAAGTTTATAGATTTATCCGGTAAAAAGTGGATTTTTGACTTGAAATATAGTAGTATATGTAATATAGTATTTAATACTACGTAATGCAGATTGGCATTACACGATATGAAGTTAATGTGATACACGGAAATGAGGATGAATTATGGAATATAAAATTATAGCAGACGGGGCATGTGATCTTTACGGTGAAAATGCAGATAAAATCGGAGTTCAGATTGTACCGTTTTATGTTGCGTTTGAGGAAAATGTATATAAAAAAGAGGGTGCGGAAATTGAAGTCCGCCACTTCTATAAAGAAATGGTAGAAAATCCGACGGTTTTCCCAAAGACGTCCATGCCGTCTGTACAGGACTATGTAGATGTTTTTACACCGATTGTTAAAGCAGGCGAGGGCGTGCTTTGTATCTGTATTACCACAAAGTTCAGCGGCTCTTATAATTCAGCGGTCAATGCCAGAAATATGCTCTTGGAAGATTATCCAGATGCAAAGATTGAAGTGATTGATTCTACATTAAATACGGTTGAGGAAGGAATTTTTGTCAGGGAAGCTGCGCGGATGAAAGCGGCAGGACTTTCGCTGGAAGAAAGTGTGCAGGCACTGGAACGGATTAAATCAACCGGCAGAATTATCTTTACGGTAGGCAGTCTGGATTATCTGATTCACGGCGGAAGAATCGGCAAGGTGCTTGGCGGTGCGGTCAATATGCTCGGCATTAAGCCGATGATTGTCATGCAGGACGGCGAGATTTTCTCAAGCGGCATGGCAAGGGGCAGAAAGAAATCCATTGACAAACTGCTCGTGCAGATTAAAGAGCATTTTACGAAAAACAACCTCAATGCCAATGATTATGAAATTGTGGTGGGTTACGGTTACGACTATGATGAAGCGGTGTCCTTCAGGGACAGACTGCTGGAATCCGTGAAAGAATATTCGGATATTACATCAATCGACATTTATCAGATAGGTGCAACAGTCGGCGTGCATACAGGACCGTATCCGCTGGGTGTCGGACTGTTAAAGAAATATGATGCATAAGGCAGAACGGAAAATGTATGCTGATAACTGAAAGGCATATCGGGCAGAACGAACAAAACAGGCAGTGCCGCAGGAGAATTCTAAAAAGAAAAGTCCTGCGGCACTTTTTGTATAAAAGAAGACTGGACAACCATGCTTTCGGGTGCTATACTCACATTGCAAACAAATATATAACAAATAATGAAATATATAACACGAGGAGATTATTATGGAACTGGCGTTGATTACAGTGAAACAGGTAATTGTTTTATTTATACTGATTTTTGCGGGATTTGTCTGCGTGAAGACCAAAGCCGTTAAAATGGAAGGGAAAAAAGCATTTTCGGATTTACTCTTATATCTGATTGTACCGGCAATGGTTATCAATTCGTATATGATGGAATTTAATGCAGAGATTTTACAGAATCTGCTCAAAGCCTTTGGACTTAGCATTTTACTGCTGTTTATAGGGCTTTTAGTGACAATGGTGCTGACGGCAAAGCACAAAAGCCCGGATTTGCCGATTATGCGGTTTGCCTGCATTTTTTCAAATGCGGCATATATGGGATTTCCACTGATTCAGGCGCTGTTTGGCTCGGAAGGACTGCTTTATGCCAGCGCATTTGTAACGGTTTACAATATTTTGCTGTGGACGGTCGGATACGGCATTGTCAGTAAAAAGGTTCGTGCAAAAGAGGTTTGGCGTACAATCTTTACCAATCCGGTATTGATTTCGGTTGTGGCAGGACTGCTCATTTATCTGTGTCAGATTCCTGTGCCTGATATTATAAAACAGCCTATCAGCCTGATTGGCAATATGAATACTCCGCTGTCGATGTTTATTACCGGCATGATTATTGCGGGAAGTGACATAAAAGGACTGGTTTATAATAAAAATATATGGTATATTATTCTGGTGCGCCAGCTGGTGATTCCGGCGGTGTGCTTTGGCGTATTTTCGCTGTTTCATGTGACAGGCATGGCGGCGCAGGTGGTGCTTTTGCTGGAAGCCTGCCCAAGTGCAGCGATTACGTCTGTGTTTGCAGTGCAGTTTCAGTACGATGAAAATCTGGCGGCAGGAGCGGTGGTTATCACTACATTTTTAAGTATCCTGACACTGCCGGTCTGCGCAATGCTGCTGACAGTTTAAATAAAGAAATGGAGAAAAGGAACAAGAGATGAAATCAAAATGGAAACTATTTTTTCCGTGCTATTTTGCATTTTTTGTAAATGGCGCGATGGTGCTTCTGGTAGGGGCAATCCTGCCATATCTGATTGAAGAAGCAGGTATCAGCTACAGTGTGGCGGGCGGACTGCTTTCGGCATTTGCCATCGGAAATCTGCTGGCAAGCTTTGTAAATCCGCCGCTTGCGGGTAAAATCGGCAGAAAGGCAACGATTGTGAGTATGTCGGCATTGATTCCGCTGATGTGGCTTATAATTACATGGATTCCGCCGGTGCCGGTATTATATGCGGCATTTGTACTGCTCGGTATCGGCAGGGGTTCGGTCAGCATTATCAATAATGCAGTTGTAAACGATAATTCGGATGGAAAACCGGCAGCGTTAAATCTTTTACATATGACATTTGCAGTCGGTGCATTTTTATCGCCGTTTTTAACATCACTGTATATCGGTGCAGGCATGGGCTGGCGTGCGGTTGCGTACACGGTTGTTACAGGTTCGGCGCTTGCCTGCCTGTTTTATGCATTGATGGAGCTGGATTATAACTGGCCAAAGGAATCCAAAAAGGCACAGCAGGAAAGTAAAGAACCGGCAAAAGATGTCTTTTATAAAAATCCTGTATTTTATATTATGGGATTTCTGCTGTTTTTGTATCTGGGACTGGAAAACTGTGTCAACGGCTGGTTTGTAACGTATTTTAAGAGTATGGGTATTATGAGCAGTGCATATGCGACAAATCTTGTATCCGTTACATGGATTATGGTAATGCTCGGAAGACTGCTGACGGCAAAGCTTTCCGCAAAAATTGATAAAAATAAGCTGATTTTTTCATATTGTATTGCTACAGCCGCATTTTTTATCCTGTTAATAGCGACACACAATCTTGCAGTCATTACCGTAGCGATTGCGGGACTTGGATTTTTCTTTGCGGGCATTTATCCGACCAGCGTATCCAGCGCCGGTGCGGTATTGAAAGGCTCAAACACAGGAATGTCCATGTTTCTTGCGATTGCGGCACTCGGTGGTATCGTAACACCGCAGATTGTCGGTGTGCTGGCAGATTCTTTCGGTATGACAGCGGCAATTTTGGTGCTGTTGTTTAATGCAGCAGGCATGTTTGTATTGTCATTGGTGAATTTAAAGGTAAACAGTAAAAGCAAACTGTTTTGATGACAGATGAGAAATCGCCTGCGCGAATTTCTCATCGTCACTTCGCGATATAAAATCGCTCAGTATGGAGGGTATATGGAATATAAAATTGAAAATGAATTTTTAGAGGCGGTGGTTTGCAGTAAGGGCTGCGAACTGGTTTCCGTAAAGACCAAAAAGGACGGTGCAGAGCATATCTGGCAGGGGAATCCCGATGCGTGGAAGCGCCATGCGCCGGTGCTGTTTCCGTTGGTCGGAAAGTATAAGGACAACAAAACACAATATCAGGGAAAGACGTATGAAATGTCCCAGCACGGTTTTGCACGGGATATGGAATTTGTACCGGTGTCAAAGACGAAAGATTCGATTGTGATGAATTTAACAGATACCAAGGAAACACTTGAAAAGTATCCGTTTCATTTTGAATTACAGTGCCGTTTTACGTTAAAGGGCAGCAGTATTGAAGCAGGATGGAAGGTCATCAATTCCGATGTGGAAACGATGTATTTCAGCATTGGCGGACATCCGGCATTTATCTGTGACGACAGACAGTCGATGGCAGGCTGTGAAGTGGTTTTTGGGACGGAAAATCCCGTATTATCCTATAAGCTGTTAAATACAGACGGTTTGGTGGAAAATGAAGCGCATGAAATGAAACTGCATGAAAGTAAAGTCACCGTCACGGAAGACTTTTTTGACAAAGACGCATACATTTTTGAAAACAGCGGCTGTCATGAGGTCTCAATTCGGGCAGACGGTAAAACGGCAGTCACCGTGACTCTTGATGCACCGGTATTCGGGCTGTGGTCGCCCGGCGGTAAAAAAGTGCCGTTTATCTGCATTGAGCCGTGGTACGGCAGAGCCGATGCGGCGGATTTTGACGGAAACCTTCAAAAACGTGCATGGCAGAATGAATTAGAACCGGGAAAAGTTTTTGAAAAGACGTATACAATTACATTTTAAGTACATAATAAATACAAGGCAAAGGCAGAATTGTAAAGAAATGTTTGCGGTTCTGTCTTTTTTTTGTGCAAATTCAACTAAAAACGGTCATAAAATTCGCGTTTTTGACTGATTGATTTTGACTGAATTTGACGGTATAATCAGATTAACAAAAGGAACAGTGAATGAACAATTAAAAAGGCAGCGCAGGACGTTTGCAGAATGGAGAAGAATATGATTTATACAGTGACGTTGAACCCTTCGCTGGATTATATCGTTTCTGTAGAGCATTTTAAACTGGGGCTGACAAACAGAACCGGTTTTGAACAGATTCTGCCGGGTGGCAAAGGCATTAATGTGTCAATTGTGTTAAAGAATCTCGGAATTGCCAGTACGGCACTGGGATTTACGGCAGGCTTTACAGGGGATGAAATTATCCGTGAACTGGAAAATACCGGAATTTCACAGGAGTTTATCCGGCTGGAGGAAGGCATTTCAAGAATTAATGTAAAGTTAAGGTCCATTGACGGAACGGAAATCAATGGCAGAGGCCCTGAAATTAAAAAGGAACGGTTAAAGGAACTGACGGACCGGCTGTGCCGGTTACAGCGGGGCGATGTATTATTTTTGTCCGGCAGCATTCCCGTATCGGTGCCGGAAAATATTTACAGCACGATTATGCAACAGTTGAAAGACAAAGGTGTGATGATTGTTGTTGATGCGACAAAAGATTTACTGATGAATGTACTTCCATATCACCCATTTTTAATTAAACCCAATAATCATGAATTAGGAGAAATATTTGGCGTAGAATTAAAGACAAGGCAGGAAGTTGTGCCATACGGAAAGAAACTTCAGGAACTTGGCGCGGAAAATGTACTGATATCCATGGCAGGAGAAGGGGCTGCACTGATTACAAAGCACGGTGCGGTTTACAAAAAGGAAGCACCGGAAGGAAAACTGGTAAACGGCGTTGGTGCAGGGGATTCTATGGTGGCAGGATTTATGGCAGGATGGCTTGAAAAACAGGATTATGAATATGCATTTCATATGGGGATGGCGGCAGGAAGCGCCAGTGCATTTTCAGAAAATCTGGCGACAAAAGCAGAAATTCAGGCTGTATATGAGCAGGTAACAAGGATAAATTTACAGGAACAGACAGGAGGGATTTTATGAGAATTACGGATTTACTTGATGCAAGAAGCATTTCCTTACAGGCAGTACCGGGGAATAAGGAAGAAGCACTCAATCAGGCAGTAGAACTGATGACACAGCGGGGAAATATTTCAGATAAAGCAGCATACCGCAGACAGGTTGGTGAACGTGAAAAGGAAAGTACAACGGGAATTGGTGAAGGCATTGCGATTCCACATGGGAAATGTGCAGCGGTATCTGCTCCGGGACTGGCAGCGATGGTGATTCCGGGCGGTGTGGATTTTGATTCGTTAGACGGAGAACCGGTTACACTGCTGTTTTTGATAGCAGCACCCGATACAGAAGACAATATCCATCTGGATGTACTCGGTAAGCTGTCCATGCTGTTAATGGATGAAGAATTTACACAGCGGTTACGCGGTGCGGGCAGTGTGGAAGAATTTATAAAAATTATTGACGAAGCAGATGAAGAAAAAGCGGGAATTGAAGAACGGCTTGAAACAGCAGGAGAAACCAAAAAGAGCAGTGAAGGCAGCGTAAAGATTCTGGCAGTAACATCCTGCCCGACAGGAATTGCACATACGTACATGGCAGCAGAGGGGCTTGAAAAGGCGGCAAAAGGGAAAAACTGCACGATTAAAATCGAAACGCGGGGTTCGGGCGGTGCTAAAAATGTGCTGACAGAACAGGAAATCAAGGAAGCCGATTGTATTATCGTGGCGGCAGATGCCAAAGTGCCGATGACACGGTTTAACGGCAAAAAAGTAATTGAGTGTCCGGTATCAGACGGTATCAGCAAGGCAGATGCATTAATTGACCGGGCAATAAAGGGGGACGTTTCCATATATCATGCGGGGGAAGAAGAGCAGGATACAAAAAATGAAGCAAAAGGCGGGATTGCACATCAGATTTATACACAGTTAATGAACGGTGTATCGCATATGCTTCCATTTGTAATTGGCGGCGGAATAATGATTGCACTTGCATTTCTTCTTGATGATTATTCAATTGACCCGTCTAATTTCGGTATGAATACGCCTGCTGCTGCATTTTTCAAGACAACAGGTAATGCAGCTTTTGCATTTATGTTACCGATACTTGCCGCATTTATTGCATCATCAATAGCAGACAGACCCGGACTTGCAGTTGGTTTTGCCGGTGGTGTGCTTGCAATGAACGGAACTAATTTTGTTGATCTTGCACAGGGTAAGACAGTCGGAATTTCAGGAGGATTTCTAGCAGCACTTCTGGCAGGTTTCGTTGCAGGATATGTTGTTCTTGTTCTGGCGAAGATAAACAGACAGATTCCAAAGAGTATGGAGGGAATAAGACCGATG
>OGHU01002178.1_pt1 | contig 10376 bp, 11 predicted proteins | sample 1571521 | NCBI WGS metagenome assembly OGHU01 (sample SAMEA2581963, study PRJEB24529) | metagenome | biome: Human gut stool | place: China | collected 2011 | reverse complement strand
GAAAAGGAACCGGCGGTACATTGCAATTTCGTCATCGACAAAAGCGTGCATACCCGCATGAAATTCCTGGCCATCGAAAAGAACATGTCTCTCCGTGACATCGTCAACGAGGCCATGAGAGAGTATCTTGAAAAGAACGGGAAGTGATGGGATTGCCCTCACTTCCAGGCTTTTTTATACGAGAATGAACTACATGTCATCCATAGACAGCCCTTTGTAGGAGATTTTATACCCCTTGAACTCGCCCGTGGCACGCAGGAAGGCAGCCGCCTTATTCTCCAGCACCTTCATGTCAATGTTGTCAGACTTACGCTTCACCTCGAAAAACGTGGCTTCTTCGTCCAGTTCGTTCTCGGCCACAATGTCGATTTCATTCTCGCCCTTGCGGTCCCACCATCCGCCGATGCGCGTGTAGGCTTGGCGTTCGATCAGCACACGCCTGAAATAGCGTTCAAGCATCAGACCGCTGAACGTCTCGTAGTCCCGGTTGATGATCGTCTTCACGCTCTCGTAGTTCTCTATCTCCAGCATATAGCTGTACTTGTAGATGAAGCGGAACCAGAACGTGAAGAAGTTGTCCTCTATCGTATAGCGGACATTCTTGGTGGAACTCTTCTCGAAGAGGGGCTGCTTCTTGGCGATGACCTCGTAGCTGTAAGCGCACGAGAGCACCGCCGCCAAGACCTCGACCTCGCTCTCATCATAGGCGACACGGACCATGTAGGACGTGTAGGAGAGATTATCGAGCGAGGGCTTCATCGCGTCGATCTCCTCCTGCGTCACTGCAAACTTACCCATGTAACCCTTGTGCACGTCCAGCTCGCCGTTCATCACGTTGATGTACTTGGCGAAGAGGTTCGCCGTCTCGACGCTTTTCGCCTTGGCGACGCCCACGGCGCAGGTCTTGGCATAGTCCTTGAGATACAGGAAGTCCTGCATGATGTAGTAGCGGAACTTATCACGCTCCAGCGTGCCGTTCTGGATGCCGAGCACAAAGGGGTGCTCGTTGTAGGCGTCCCAGATCGTTTTGCTGGCGTTCAGCAGTCTTTCAGATGTTTTCACTTGGTATTCTCCCTTGCAAACTCGCCCCGCAGGTCAAAATTGTGCTGCATGGGCCCCGCCCCCTTGCCGAGGTCCAGCATTGCCGACAGCGCGCCGGAGATGTACTCCTTCGCCCGCGCGACGGACTCGCTGAGCGAGTAACCCTTGGCGAGGTTCGACGTGATGGCGCTCGAGAGCGTGCAGCCCGTGCCGTGCGTGTTGGGATTGTCGATGCGCTTGCCCTCGAACCACTGCATCTCGCCGCCTGCGTAGAGCAGGTCATTGGCGTCGTTCACGCGGTGACCGCCCTTTAAGAGCACGGCGCAACCGTAGGTGTCGCCGATGCGCTTGGCGGCGCGCTCCATGTCGTCCCTGCTCTCGATCTTCTCACTGGAGAGGATCTCACCCTCGGGAATGTTCGGCGTGATGACGGTCGAGAGCGGCAGAAGCTCGTCGATGAGCGTCTGCACCGCGTCGGTCTTCATCAGGCTCGAGCCGCTCGTCGCGACCATCACGGGGTCGACCACGATGTTCTTTGCCCCGTAGTGGCGCAGCCGCTCCGCGATCACGCGGATCAGGTCGGAGGACGAGACCATACCGATCTTGACCGCGTCGGGGAAGATATCTTCAAATACCGCGTCCAGCTGCTCTTTTAAGAATGCAGGCGTTGCCTCCTGAATTGCCCTCACGCCGGTCGTGTTCTGTGCCGTGAGCGCGGTGATCGCGGTCATGGCATAAACACCGTTCATCGTCATCGTTTTGATGTCTGCCTGAATACCGGCGCCTCCGCAGGAATCGCTTCCCGCGATGGATAATGCTGTTTTCATCGTTTTTCGTCCTTTCGATTCAAAATGCATCTCTTTTGTTATGCGACAGAGAGTGGTGCCCCCGGTCTGCCGCCCAAAGCCGCGGCTTTAGTCCGCCGCGGTCATTGCCCAGAATTGCTCCAATTGCTCAAAGCTCGTGATATAGCAGTCCGCCAGCGCTCTGACCTCGTCCTGGCGCTTTTCGCTCTCGTCAAAGACCGCCGCGACGGTAAAGCCGTCTTTTTTCGCAGTCTCGATGGCGTGGATGGCGTCCTCGAAGACCACGGTGCTGCCGCGCTGCGCGCCAAAATGCTCCATCGCGCGGCGGAAGATGACGGGCTCGTCCTTGCCGTGCCCGACCTCGCTGCATGTGAAGATCGCGTCGAAGAGGTTCTCAATGCCGCAGCGGCGCAGCGCCGATTCGATGAGATAGCGGTCTGTCGCCGTCGCGATGCAGACGTCGACGCCCTTTGCGCGCAGCTCTTTCAAAAACGGGACAACGCCCGGCTTTGGCTGCACCTCGTCGCGGTAAAAATGCTCGATGATGCGGTCGATGCCCGCCATGATCTCCTCGGGCGTCTCCGCAAGGTCATACTCTTTTTTCAGGTGCTCCGCCGCCTGCAAGAGGCTCAGCGCGCGCACCTCCTCGCGCACGGTGGGCTTGGGCTCTTTGCCGCGCGAGCGCACATAGCTCTCCGCCACCGTGTCCCAGAGGTACATGGAGTCAAACAGCGTGCCGTCAAAGTCAAAGATCACGCACTTGAGCTTCATGCGTTCACCATTTTTTCCGACAGCGCGCGCAGCTCGCGGCATTCGCTTTCGATGTCCTCCGCCGAGAAGATGGCGCTGACCAGCGCCACACCGTCCACGCCTGTGCCCGAAAGCTCGAGGATGTTGCTCTTGTTGAGCCCGCCGATGGCCACGACCGGAATATCGACCGCGTCACAGATGGCCTTGAGCGTTTCCTTCGGAAGCACGTCGACGTCCGTCTTTGTCGAGGTCGAGAACATCGCGCCCACGCCGAGGCAGTCTGCCCCGTCGCGCACGGCCTGCTTCGCCTCTTCGACCGAGTGGACGGAAACGCCGATCATCATCTTGTTGCCGACCTTTTCGCGCACCTTCGCCGCAGCCATGTCCTCCTGCCCGACGTGCACGCCCTCGGCACCGCAGGCGATAGCGACGTCCACATTGTCGTTGATGAACAGCGGCACGCCGTAGCGCTTGCACAGCGCCGCGATCTGCTTCGCCTCTTCGAGGAAATCCTCGTCGCCGAGCTTCTTTTCGCGCACCTGCACACAGGTCGCGCCGCCCTTGAGCGCGCATTCGACCTGCTCGTATAAGCTCTGTCTGCCGACCCACGCGCGGTCTGTGACGGCGTAGAGCAGCATCGTCTTCTTATCGCACTTCATACTTTGCGCCTTCCTCCAGCTGTTCGGGCGTCATGTTGTAGATGGCGTCGATGATGTAATTGCGATAGGTGGAGTTGCCGTCCTGCGCGGAAAGGCGCGCGTGCGCGATCTCGCCGGCAAGACCCATGGCGCAGACCGCCGCGGCGGCAGCCTCGAGCTTATTGTCGGGGTTCGCAACGACGAAGGCTGTCATCATGCCGGAGAGCTGGCAGCCCGTGCCGGTGATCTTGCCCATCTCGGGGCGTCCGTTGCGGATGACATAGCAGGCCGTGCCGTCGCTGACAAGGTCGATGGCACCGGTGACGGCGACGATAGCGCCGCTTTTAGCCGCAAAGTCCTTGACAAATTTGACGGCACTGTCCAGATTTGCGTCGGTCACGGCGTCCGCAACGTCAGCGTCAACGCCCTTCGTCGGGCCGCTGCCCAGCGTGAGCGTCTTGATCTCGGAGATATTGCCTCGGATGACGGTGAATTTGATCTTCTCCATCAGCTCGACGGCGGTGTTCGTGCGCAGGGCCGACGCGCCCGCGCCGACGGGGTCGAGCAGCACGACATGGCCGAGGGCATTTGCCTTTGCGCCCGCGCGGAACATGCCCTCGATGCTGCGCTGGTTCAGCGTGCCGATGTTGATGTTCAGGCCGCCGCAGATCGACGTGATGTCCTCGACGTCCTCCGGCTCATCGGACATGATCGGGCTGCCGCCGCAGGCCAGCAGAATGTTGGCCACGTCGTTGACGGTGACATAATTGGTGATGTTGTGGACCAGAGGCACGGTTTTGCGCACGTTGTCCAGGCAGATTCCCAGCATAGAAATACACTCCTTACAGCAAAAAATGCGGACATGCCAAAAAAGGCATATCCGCATGGCTTGGAGCATGTGCGTCGGTATGTCCCTACGTTGGCATTATCCAAATCAGGTTGAAGGGTCTGGGCGACGACAGCCCACTCTCAGCCCGCTGCGGCGAGCTCCCCTGTTGACGTAGGGTATGATAACACCAATTTTCGGGTTTTGCAAGGGGAAATTTGGAATTTTATAGCGGGAGATGGCGAACGGAGTAGTCCAGGATGATTTTTTTGCAGCGAGGGCAGTTGAATGCTTCCGCAGCTGCGCCGCCGAAAACGGACGAACCGGAATCCGCCAGCGTGATGGCATCCTTCTTCAGCCCGGCCAGCGCAGCCACAGCACCGGCTTCCCGGGACCAGTATACGCCGTCCCGGCTCTGGATGACGCCCGGGGTCATTTCTTCCCCGCAGAAGGGACATTTCATCGGCATAGAGACACCTCCATAATCATCAGATTGGCGAGATTGTAGCATAAAACCGGGGAAAAAGCAAGAAAGGCTTCCTTTTTGAAGCAATCTGTGATATACTGGGCAAAAAATACCCGAAAAGGGAGGGATGCGGGATGAAAATCGGAACGGTGGAGGTGCCCTCGCAGCTGGTGCTGGCCCCCATGGCGTGGGGGACGGACCTGGCCTTCCGGCTGATCTGCCGGGAGCTGGGGGCGGGCCTGACGGTCACGGAGATGGTCAGCGCCAAGGCCCTGTGCTATCAGGACAAAAAGAGCCGGGGCCTGCTGAAGCTGTCCCCCGGGGAGCACCCGGCCAGCGCCCAGATTTTCGGCAGCGACCCCGTGTGCATGGCGGAGGCCGCGTGCATCGCGGCGGAGATCTCCGGGGCGGACCTGATCGACATCAACATGGGCTGCCCGGTGGGGAAGATCGTCTCCAACGGCGACGGCAGCGCCCTGATGCGGGACCCGGAGAAGGCCGCCCGGATCGCCCAGGCGGTGGTGGAGGCCTCGCCGGTGCCGGTGACGGTGAAAATGCGCCGGGGCTGGGACAAGGGCAGCATCAACGCCGTGGAGCTTTCGCAGATGCTGGAGCAGGCGGGGGTGTCGGCCCTGGCGGTCCATGGCCGCACCCGGGCGCAGGTCTACGGCGGCACCGCCGACTGGAACTGCATCCGGGCGGTGAAGGAGGCTGTGTCCATCCCCGTCATTGCCAACGGCGACATCTGGAAGCCGGAGGATGCGGAGCGGATTCTGCTCCACACCGGAGCGGACATGGCCATGATCGGCCGGGGCTGCTTCGGAAATCCCTGGATCTTCCAGCAGGCCAAAGCCGTGCTGGAGGGACAGCCGGTGCCTCCGCTGCCGCCGCTGGCGGAGCGGTGCGAGACCGCCGTGCGGCAGATCCGCATGGCTGCAAGCTACAAGGGCGAGCGGGTGGCGGTGCTGGAGGCCCGGAAGCAGTATTGCTGGTATCTCAAGGGGATCCCCCATGCCAATTACTATAAGGAACAGATCGTACAGATGAATACCCTGGAGGATGTTGACCGCATTACGAAAGGCATCCAACGGGATCTGCGGGATTAGGAGGGGCCATGAACGAGGAATACAACTTGATACAAGCGGCCCGGAACGGCGATCAGGCGGCCTTCGGAGAGCTGGTGCAGCAGTACCAGAAGCGGGTGTTCGCCCTTGCGGTGCGGATGTGCCCCACGCCGGAACTGGCGGAGGAGGCGGCGCAGGAGGCATTCCTCGCCGCGTGGCAGGGCCTGCCCTTTTTCCGGGGGGATTCCGCCTTTGCCACATGGCTCTACCGGCTGACCTCCAACGCCTGCGTGGATCTTCTGCGGAAGGAAAACCGCCATCAGGGACCGTCCCTGGACGATGAGACCGTCAGCGCCGAGGTGCCGGACCCCACCCCCACGCCGGAGAAGGCGGTGGAGCAGAAGGAATTGCGCCGGCAGATCGAGGCGGGACAGCAAACTCTATTCTCGGACTAACGGGAGGTGCTGATCCTGCGGGAGATCCAGCAGCTAAGCTACGATGAGATCGCTGACGTTTTATCGCTGGATCTGGGGACGGTAAAATCCCGGATCAACAGGGGACGGCGGCAATTACGGGAATTTTTGCTGAAACAGGGGAACTTTTTATCGTCCGCTGCGTCTAACAAAACAGAAAGGGGGCTGTGAAATGAATATCCATGAAAACACTGCCCTGCTGGACGCCTTTGTGGACGGCGAGCTGACCAGTGAAGAAATGATTTCCGTCCAGTCCCATCTGGACGAGTGCCCGGAGTGCCGGGCCTATGTGGATGACGCGCTGGCGATCCGGGCGTCTTTCCCCACGGAGGACGATGCGGAGCTGTCGGCAGATTTTGCGGAAACGGTGATGAAGGCTGTGGCGGAAACGCCTCAGTCCCGGCCTAAGAAGCGGCAGCCCTGGGGCAAGCTGGCGGCGGCTGCCGCGTGTCTGGCGGTGATCGTACTGATGCAGCACGGCACGTTGGGCAGCATCAGCGGCAGCAGCAATACCTCCGCTGCCTGTGATACGGCCCCGATGGAGGCCGCCGCAGCGGAAAGTGCTCCCGAGGAACGGTGCCTGACCGCCGCCGGCGGGGACAACGACTCGGACAGCTTTGCTGATACGAACACGGAAAGCAAAAAGACGGATGCGTATTATGCCTGCGCTCTGCCGCCGGATCAGACCACTATGGAGAATGACAGCACGGCAGCTATGACCGACGGTTCCTCCGCTCAGGATGACCTCCCCACGGTGACGGTCAGCAAATCGGATCTGGGCGAGCTGCTGGATGACCGGGAACCCACCGAGGTAAAGCCGGGCGTGTGCCGGTATCTGCTGACCCGGCAGGAGTTTGAGGATCTGGCGGCGAAGCTGGCCGACCGGGGTGTGATACTGGAAACAGAGGACACCGACAGCGACCAGATCTGGCTGGAAATGCTCGATGAATAAACCGCGTAAACGGAAATGCAGAAAAAGCAATGCCTTTTGGCATTGCTTTTTTGTTTGAACTATGCTATACTGCCTTTTCGACAGGTGCCATCTCCCTGTCCAAGCGCCTTTGACCGGGCGTTCGTTCGGCAAGCCAACATAGGCCCGCCGTTCTCTAAACAAAAAAATGGAGGTTTTTTTATGTCCAAATGGTCTACCCGGCAGATCGCTACTGCTGCCATCATCGCCGCACTTTACACGGTGATGTCCCTGTTGTCCTCGGTTTTCGGCCTGACCTACGGCCCCATTCAGTGCCGCTTTTCTGAAGCACTGACGGTGCTGCCCTTTTTCCTGCCGGAGGCGGTCCCCGGCCTGTTTGTAGGGTGCCTTGTCACCAACCTGATGAGCACCGTCGGCCCGCTGGATATCATTTTCGGCTCCATGGCTACGCTGCTGGCAGCGCTGTGGACGGCGAAAATGCCCAACAAATTTTTGGCGACCCTGCCGCCGGTGATCTGCAACGCCGTCATCATCGGCGCAATGATCGCGTGGTATGAGGGCGGCTTCTCCGCCCAGTTCCCCGCCCTGTTCGCCTACAATGCCCTGACGGTGGGCATCGGCGAGGCCATCGCCTGCTGTGTACTGGGATTGCTTCTGCTGGAGGTCATGCCCCGGATCCCTGCCCTGCGGGGACGGCTGGCAGTCCGGTAAAGCCTGTATACAAAAAGAATCCGCTTTGACATCATGTCAAAGCGGATTCTTTCGTATGTGCTGCTGAAATGATAAGCAAATCAGGCTTTGCTTGCGAAATAGGCCCGGGCATCATCGGCGTTCCGGCGGATCTCCGCTTTCAGAGCGTCCAGAGAGTCGAAGCGGATCTCGTCCCGGAGCCGCTTGTAGAATTCCACCCGGATGGACTGGCCGTAGAGATCCCCGTCAAAATCCAGCATCCAGGATTCCACCGTCAGGTCGCTGCCGTTGTTGACGGTGGGGCGGGTACCCACATTGGTAACGGCGGCATAGCTGCTGCCGTCCATAAGGCAGACACGGGCGATATAAACGCCGTCTCCCGGCACCAGTACATGAGGGGGCGGCACCAGATTCACCGTGGGGATGCCGATGGTGTGGCCGATGCGGCGGCCGTGCCGCACCGTCTGGGTCAGGATATGGGGATGGCCCAGATACTCCATGGCCCGCTCCACCTGTCCAAGGCTTACCAGACGGCGGATGTAGGTGGAGCTGACGGTGATGCCGCCCACCGTGACCTCCGGGATAATGTCGCAGCCAAGACCCAACTCGGCGCACTTGCTTTTCAGCAGTTCCGGAGTGCCTTGGTTCTTGTGGCCGAAGCGGTGGTCATGACCGGCCACCAGATGGACGGCGTGATACCGCTTGATGAGAATTTCCGTTACGAAATCCTCCCAGGAGGTAGTCATCATCTCCTTGTTAAAGGGGACCATGATGACATCGTCGATGCCGTAGAGACTTTTGGCCAGCCAGGCCCGGTCCTCCGGGGAGTTGATGAGGGGCACCGGTACGCCGGTGACTACCTCCTTCGGCGGCTGCGCCCAGGTGAACACCGCAGAGCGGACGCCCCGGCGCTTGGCTTCCTCCACGGTACGGCGCAGCAAGGCGCCGTGGCCCAGATGGACCCCGTCGAAAAAGCCCAGAGCAATGACTTTTGGTTGAATGGACATGGTTTTATGCTCCAAAAAAGTTCTTGATAGATGTCAGCGTGCCGTTTTCGGCACGGGAAAGACAGAGAAATTCACCGTTTTTGCCATGGACCCGATAGGTGCCGTCCGCCAGCTCCGGCACCGTAATGGGGTTGCCGCTGCGGACCCGGGCTTCCTTGCCGGGAGAGGGCAGGGTGTAGAGGGGATAGGCTGTGAACATGGATTCCACAGGCCGCAGCAGAGCTTCTCCTTGGGCCTGTACATCCTCAAGGGAGACTGCCTCCGCCAGTGTGTACCCGGCGGCCATGGTGCGGCGGAGACTGAACATAGTGCCGCCGCAGCCCAGCGCTTGTCCGATGTCATGGCACAGCGTCCGCAGATATGTTCCCTTGGAGCAGCGGCAGCGGAGCAGATAGTCCGTCTCGCTGACCTGTTCCAATAGCTCTAACTCAAAAATGGTGATATTGCGGGGCTTCCGCTCTACCTCCTTGCCCTTTCGGGCCAGATCATAGAGCTTTTGGCCGTTGATCTTGATGGCGGAATACATGGGCGGGATCTGCGCGATAGGGCCGGTGAAGCGGGGGAGGACGGCTTCCAACGCCGCCCGGTCCACAGTGACGGGATGGGTCTCCAGCGTTTCCCCGGACGTATCCTGGGTGTTGGTGACCAGCCCCAGCCGCAGACCGGCGATATACTCTTTTTCGCCGTTTTCCGCGAACTCCACGGCACGGGTAGCCTGTCCCCCAAACACCGGAAGAACGCCGGTGGCCATAGGATCCAGCGTGCCGCCATGGCCTACCCGCTTTTCCTTCAGGATCCCCCGGATCTTGGCGCAGACATCCATGCTGGTCCAGCCGGGGGATTTATCGATTATTACAATGCCGCTGGCCATAGGCGGTTCCTCATTTCTTGAAATCCGGGACGATCCGGGCGATGGCGTTCAGCATTTTTCCTTCTGCCTCCGCCTGGGTAACGCCCTCCAGCGTGGCTCCGGCGGCGCGGGCATGGCCGCCGCCGCCCAACAGACGGCAGACCTCCGTAGCGTTGACCCGCTCGCCAGTACGGAGAGAGAATTTCCAAACGCCGTCCACTAGCTCCCGCATGGTCACAGCGCAGTCTCCCCCCTGGATCTGGGGGCCTAAAGCGGAGAGGTCCTCCGCATCGCTCTCCGTGGCGTGGAATTTTTCCAGCAGAGACTGGGGAACAGACAGCACCGCCGTCCGGTTGTTGTCATAAAATTTTGCCTCTGCCAGCATGGCGGCCTCCAGCTGCATCCGCACGCGGGATTTCGTCTGGAAGAACAGCTTGTTGACGGCGCGGTAATCGATGCCGGTGTCCATCAGCTCCGCCGCGGCCCGGTGGGTGGCGGCGGTGACGTTGGAGTAGATGAAGCCGCCGGTGTCGGTGGAGATGGCCACATACAGCGGCAAAGCGATCTCCGGCGTCAGGGCCGTCAGTTCCCGGACAATGTCCAAGATCAGCTCGCCGCAGGCGGCGGCCTCCGGACGGACGATGTTGGCTTTGCCGAAGCTCTCAAAGGAGGGATGGTGGTCGATGGCCAGATCCACCTTATCCGCGTAAGACTTGGCATTGTCGGGGAACAGTCCCACCGTGGCGATGTCCGCGGATACCACTTTTTTCGGCAGGAAGTCCGCCGGAGCGCTGTAAGGGGTAAAATAGGGGGCGGTATTCTCCGACAATGCCA
>OGHU01002169.1_pt1 | contig 10405 bp, 11 predicted proteins | sample 1571521 | NCBI WGS metagenome assembly OGHU01 (sample SAMEA2581963, study PRJEB24529) | metagenome | biome: Human gut stool | place: China | collected 2011 | reverse complement strand
CTTATCGCCTCGATGTTGTCGCGCATGGTACGGAGGCGGTTATAAGCCATATCCGTCCAGTATTTCGGTGATTGTTCCGAGCAGTTCTGTCAGCATCGGCTGATGGGTCTCCCTATCAAGGAAGTCGCCGTTGACCTCGTAGTGGTTGAGTATGTCGCTGACAGGTTTCTGGCCGAGCAGATGCACGGCGAAGTCAGGCATATACTCCGGCGGCAGGCGCAGCCAGAGATTTTCCTCCACCACATTATATATTATGTCGTAGCGCGACACATACAGCCCGGCAAGCAGTGTGCGCATCGCCAGCTCACGGGCAATCGGTACGGGCTTACCCTCCAGACGCGCAGACACGAATGTGTCGTATGCGTCATCGGAGCGCGTTTCTATGAATTTTTTATTATTTCTCTGGGGAAAATGATGGTCAATGAGATGACCTCGGAGATAGACTTGGAAAAAGTCTGCCTCCGGCAATTCTATGTTATGTTTCATCGGGGGATGCGGATATAGTGGTTGCCGGAATCCTTCTCCAAGCCGTTTTATTACGGCACAATGAAAAAGGACACCGGGTATCCCTCCCGATGTCCAACCACTAATCCGCGTCAAAAATGAAACAAAAAAACATAATGACGCAGAATCAGTTGCAAAGATAATAAATTATCCTGACACGGGAGGGATAGATATGGTTATTCTGTCTTGATTTCAAGAGGGTTTAGGCGGTTTTAACCGATTTTGCCTTCTTCCCCTTGCGGTAACGGCGGTTATTCTTCTTGCCGCCTTTGGACTTGCGCCCGTTGCCGTAGCTGTCGGGGGCGAAGGCGTCGATGACGCGCTTGACGATGAGGGTGTATAGCTTGTCCGCGTCGCGGCTGAGATCCGTGGGGTGCACTCCGGTGGTTACGATGCCGAATCCGTTATACACGCTCTCGCCGTTGCGGAAATTGTGGCACTTGGAGGGCTTGCCTTCGCACACCGAGCGGCCCCACCTGCTGTTGTAGCGCAGCATCTCCATATTGCGGAGCATCGCTTTCCATACTCCGCCGGGGACGGTGTTCTGCAACACGGCGGGCTATGATATGAGTTTCTTGGCATACAGTCGGTATGCTGTCAGTATTGTCTTTTCGTGGGTATAGTCCAGCTCACAGAATTGTTATAGACTTAAGGGAGGGAGATTGAACAGTGGACAGCGGTCGGTGATTAACCCGATATAGTTGTCTCCATCGCGCTTCTCTCCGGGAGCCGGGGCGGGTACGCCGGCACATTCCGCATCTTTGGCGGCGTCGCTGGCGGATATTTCCTCTACTGCGGGCGACCCTTTCAGTCCGGCGTTTTCCTCAGCGGCCTGTACGATGGCGTTGTAGATGGATTCCTCCAGCCATTTCTCGTATTCCTTGCGGTTCTGAGGCCCGTGGTTCACTGCATGAACAATGGCTTTCTTTGTCAGCACGGGGAGCCATGCGCGGCGCGTATCCACGGGGCAGCCGATGAAGTAGTAGAGGCTCAGGAAGTCGAGGTCTCCTGTAATGTCGGGGCGCATGGCGTTCACGACCGTCAGGCTCATCTTCCACAGGGCCTTGATTGTGTCGAGCTGTCGGATGTCCTCGGCTGATTTCTTGTAGCCGACAAGCTCGTCGTAGTTGCGCATGGCGAACTTGAAGTTATGGGCGTAGGCGAGGCGGCTCTCCATAGTTGTCGAGAGTACGAAACTCTCCTGCGGCGAGAAGGTAGCCTCAACGAGCTGTCCGTTTGTCCATGTCACGGCATAGCCGTTGCCGAGATAGTAGCCTTCATGCTTTTCGTTTGCGCCGATGGCTCTGGCGATGGTGTCAGCCGTGAGCTGGTGGTCTGTCACGACTGTTATGAGATTTTTCTGTTTCATTTTTGCTTTTTTATTGGGGGTGGATATTTCTGAATTAGTGGTTTTCTGAAATAGCACCGGAGATTCCGGACTCTCACGGATGCTGTTTTCAGTTGCACGAATCTTCTTGCGCAGGTCGTTCAGGGTGTGCGATGCCGTATCTGCCATTGCATCCGGCGCAAGGATGGCACTCGAGATCTGCTGCTCGAGGCCCGGCTGAGGAGCCAGTGCATAGAATAAGTCGTCCGTCGGAAGTGCATCGTGTTCCGAAGAACCATACCAGCTGACGAGGTTCTGAAAGTTGCGAAGCGCACCGGCCACCATCAGCAGTTCACCCATTGAAAGGACACCGCCCTTGACGGCGCGGGCGGCCAGCTGACTGACGCCCTCTACTCCACCGAAGCGGGGCGAGCCATTCTTGATGAGCAGTGAATTGATGGCATCGGTCTGTTCCAGCGCATACCGCACTTCATCGGGGTCGCACTGAGGCTCGATGGCAAGGAGCTTTTCGCGGGACTCTTTGCACACACAGCCCTCCGCCGCCCGGGCAATGATCTTGTCCAGTTCCAGCGTTTTCAAATAACTTGTTTCCATAGTAATTCCTTATATCAAATCGATTTCAAATGGTTATGGCAGGACGGATCTCAAAAAGGCGTAGCTTTTCAACGGCTTGTCCAGATGGGTCAGCGCATATTGCTCTGCTGCTGTAGAGAGTTTCGCCAGGCTGCCGACGGAAATACGGAAGCCGAATATCTTTTTATCTTCTACCAGACAGATATGCCGCAGCGCAAACAGCGCCCCGGCGTCCAGATTGCACTTCTTCCCCGCCTTTTGGGCGCAGGATTCGCAGAGCAGACAGCCCTCCGCCGGGTCGAGATAAAAGGCCGGGCCGTCGTAGGTGCCGCAGTCGCGGCAGTAGACCAGCTGCGGCAGAAATCCGCACTCGCTCATGGTACGCAGCTCAAATACGGCCTTGATGACCCGGAGGTCAGCCTTTTTCTCGCTTATCATGTAAAAACAATTAAGGAGAAGCCTCAATTCTTTTGCGGCTTCGTCTCCTGTGGGCGAAAGCGCCGAGGCCATTTCCGCCATATACATGGCAAGGCTCATCCCTTCGATGGAGGACGAGATGCCATGGAAGACGTTTTTGACATCCGCCTCTCGCACTGTATACATATTCCGTCCGGGGACAAGCACGAACTCCGAGTAACAAAAAAGCCCGCAGGCGCTGAACAGTTTGCTTTTCAGCCGCAGGCTGCTCTGCGCAGAGGCCGAGATGACTCCCAGCCCCGGCGTCAGAAGCGTGATGATCCGGTCTGATTCTTTATACCGGGTCTCTTTCAGGACAAGGCCCGGGGTCACAATGGTATCCATCTGTTTTTTCTCCTGCCGGGGCGGTGAGCCGCTGCTGAGCGAGCTGCCGCCTGTAGTCCAGATAACACAGAATATCACCGGTGCAGGCAAACGTCTGCCAGCTGAGTTCCACATCCATCGGACAACGCTCCCTTCTTTAAGGTATAGTATCACCTCTAGGGTACTGCGCTATCCCCGGGAAATCTGTCCTGTTATGATGCTCAGCGGTTGGGCTGCTGCTTAAAACCGAAATTGTTGAGCATGAACTCGTTATCGCGCCAGTCGGCTTTGACCTTCACCCAGCACTGTAAGTTGACGCGGCAGCCGAGGAATTCCTCGCAGTCGGTGCGGGCTGCACTGGCAATCTTCTTCAGCATTGCGCCGCCCTTGCCGATGACCATGCCCTTGTGGCTCTCCCGCTCACAGTAGATGTTCACGTCGATGTCCACGAGGTCCGTGCCGGGGCGCTCCTTGAAGCGCTCGACCACGACCGCAATGCCGTGCGGGATCTCGTCCCGCATATAGAGCAGCGCCTTTTCGCGAATAACTTCCGCTACAAGCTCCTTCTCAGGCATATCGGTGTAGGCATCATCGTCAAAATAATGCGGGCCTTCCACGGCATAGCGGCTCAGTGCATCGAACAGTTCCTCGCAGTGGTCATTATCGCGGACACTGACGGTATAGACATCATCAAAGACGCCCAAGGCCTTCAGCTCCGCCTTGCGGGCCTCGAGGTCCGCCGGGTCTTTGACGAGGTCGGTCTTGTTGATGACCGCGATGGCCGGGCCGCCCTTTTTCAGAGCCTCGACCAGAACCATCTCCGATTCATTCAGCGCGCCGTAGGGCTCGAACAGCATCATAGACACATCGACGTCAGCAATGGAGTCGCTGGCCGTCTTGTCCATCCGCTTGCCCAGCTTATTGTGGGGCTTATGCACGCCGGGAGTGTCCAGCAGAACGTACTGCAAAGGCCCCCGGGTGATGACGCCAGTAATGCGGGTACGGGTGGTCTGGGGCTTGGAGGTGACGATAGCCACCTTCTCCCCCACCAGCAGATTCGTCAGGCTGGACTTGCCCACGTTCGGGCGGCCAATGACCGCCACGAACACAGAGGATGTATCATAATGGCCCTGGATCGGTGTTTCGTTTTTCAAAATAGAACTCCTGTCTTTTTATTCCGTGTAGCTCACCGTACGGGGCAGACCCAGCTGGGTGAGGACAGCTTCTTCCTTCTCACGCATCCGCATGGCTTCCAGACCGCCGTTCTCGTGGTCATAGCCCAGCAGATGGAGCATGGAGTGGACCGTCAGGAAAGCGACCTCTCTCTGCAGCGGATGGCCGTAGAGAGTCGCCTGCTCCTGTGCGCGCTCCATGCTGATGACGATGTCGCCCAGCATCTTGCAGCCGTTGTTCTCGTCCACGTCATAGACGCCGTTCTCCCCCAGAGGGAAGCTCAGAACATCCGTGGGCATCGGCTTATTGCGGTACTGGTTATTCAGCTCAGCGATGGCTGCGTTGTCCACGAAGGTCACGCTGATCTCCGCCGGGTCGTCAAAATGCTCATATTCCAGCACAGCGTTGCAGGCGCGGCGGATGAGGATGCGAAGGCCCGAGGGGACCTTGATTGCTTTCTGCGAGTTGGTGATCAAAACTTTATTGGACATAAATCGTCCGCTCCTTTCGTTTCTACATTCTATCGAGCGAATGCCCCGATTTCTGTGGTATGCCGCCGGGGTTGTTTTTTTCAGTGTTTAGCCGGGTGGGCAGCGGCCTCGTAGGCTTTGATGATCTCCTGCACCAGACGGTGGCGCACCACGTCTTTTTCAGTGAAGTAGCACTGCGCGATGCCGTTCACGCCCTTGAGGACCTGAAGTGCATCCACAAGGCCGCTGCGGGTGCGGTCGGGCAGGTCGATCTGAGTGACGTCGCCGGTAACGACCACTTTAGAGCCGACGCCCATGCGGGTGAGGAACATCTTCATCTGCTCCGGGGTGGTGTTCTGCGCTTCGTCGAGGATGATGAAGGAATCGTCCAGCGTCCGGCCGCGCATATAGGCCAGCGGTGCAACCTCGATGATCTGCTTTTCCACGAGACGCTCATATGTCTCTGCACCCAGCATATCGAACAGGCCATCGTACAGAGGCCGCAGATAGGGGTCTACCTTCTGCTGCAGGTCACCGGGCAAAAAGCCCAGCTTCTCACCCGCTTCCACCGCCGGGCGGGTCAGGATAATGCGGGAGACCTCTTTGGCCTTGAAGGCCTTTACCGCCATGGCAACGGCCAGATAGGTCTTGCCGGTACCCGCCGGGCCAACGCCAAAGGTGATGGCATTGGTGCGGATGGCATTGAGATATTCCTTCTGGCCCAGTGTTTTGGGCCGGATCGGCCGTCCCTTGACCGTTACGGTAACAAAATCTTCGGTCAGTTCCTTGACCCGCTTTTCCGCACCGTCGTGAGCCAGACTGATGCAGTAACGCACCGTCTGATCCTCCAGCGGCGTGTGGTTTTCGATCAGGAGCAGCATCCCCTCCACGGCACGCACAGCAGCGGCCACGTTGGCCTCCTCGCCAGAGAGGCGAAGCATCGTACCCCGGCAGACTGCCGTGACAGAGAACTCCTTTTCCAATAGACGAATGTTGCGGTCACAGTTGCCAAAGATGGCAGCGGCGATCTCCACACTATCCAACTCAATACTTTTTTCGGCCGTGTAGCTCCTCCAGCGGTTTATGAATTTCCACATCTATTGTACCACCAAAGGCTCAAATAGAAAACTGTGAAACTTGCACAAAATATTTTCAACATTTTGGAGCGTGTTACAAAGCAGTACCCTGAAACATAAAAAATCGATGCTGCTCTGCATTTCCGCAAAACAGCATCGATTTCATTTATCGGATCGTAAAAAAACGACTCCTCAGAAACTTTTCAATTAGAACCAGTCACCGAAGCCCATCTTGACCAGATTGTCGTGGCTGATCTTCAGGCTATCGAACGGATCACGGCCATAGCAGTCATCCTGCTCCACCAGGAAGTACTCGCCGCCGCCCTCCAGGCCAGCCTGGATGATAGCGGGCATATCCAGAGTGCCTTCGCCAACCTCAGCAAACTGCACAATGTTGGTGAAGTTGCTCATGAACTTCATCATGCCTTCCTTGCTGGTGAAGTCCACGCCGCCCTCGGGGATGGGCATCTCACCGATGCGGTAATCCTTCAGGTGGACCAGACGGATGCTGCCGGCATACTTCTTGATGAACTTGACAGGGTCCTGGCCGCCGCGGTGGATCCAGTGGCTGTCCAGCTCAAAGCCCAGAGCAGGTGCATTTGCGCGGATGATGTCCAGCAGGAACTCGCCGTCGTAACGAACGAACTCTACGTGATGGTTGTGGTAGTACAGGTCAATGCCGTCTTCCTTCAGCTTCAGAGCATACTCATTTGCTTCCTTGGCGAAGTCCACAGCCTTCTGGTAGTTGCCCATGCAGGTCATGGGCAGCATGCCGATGCGCAGCATATCGCAGTCCAGCTTACGGCAGTCCTCAACGATCTTCTTATAGTCGTCGGGATTGCACAGGAACTCGCCGGGCATACCGGGCAGCATGGGAGAGGTGGATGCGGTGCAGGAAGAGACATTCAAGCCCAGCTCATCGATAGCCTTGCGGAAGCCTGCAACGTTCTCAGCGGTCATGGGGACCTGAGAGATCTCAACGCAGTGATAGCCGATATCAGCCAGCTTGCCCATGCTCTCGTATGCGTCAAAGTGAGGCATCTTAGCGGGGGCAATGGTGCTCATCTGAACACCGATCAAACCTTTGTTTGCCATGGTTCATTTCTCCTTCTATTTGTGTTTTGCGGTCACGGAGCAACGGGATGGCCAGCCTTGCTGCTTGCATGGATGGCATCAATCAGCCGGATGCTCATTTCCGCATCTCTTACATGGATATAATCGTCTGTATTGTTCTCAATGGCGCGGTAGAATTTGTTGATCAGGATGCCATGAGAAGCGCCAAAATAGAACTTGGCACCGGGCAGCTTCTCATTCTCGCACAGCCTGGTGCGCACGCCATCTGCATCGATCCGGAACAGGGCATCATCCTCGATCAGGAAGGAAGCCTTTTCACAGGCAACCTTGATCTGGACGCTCTCGTTGGTGTAATCACAGTTGGTGGCAAAGAACACACCGTTTGCACCATTAGCAAAGTGCAGGCGGGCAGCCACGGTGTCCTCGACCTCAATGCCGTAATCTGCCAGCTGATTCACCGAGCCATGGATGGCATCGATATCGCCGCACAGATAATACAGCAGATCCAGCGTGTGAACACTCTGGTTGATCATGCAGCCGCCGCCAGCAGTTTCCAGCTGGCCGCGCCAGGGCTGTTCGTCATAGTAAGCCTTGCCGCGGAACCAGGGCACAAAGCCGCGGCAGCCGATGACCTTGCCATATTCGCCGCCATCGATGATCTTTTTCAATTCAACGGTGGTGCGGTTCAGACGATTCTGCAGGCAGATGCCGATCTTGACCTCAGGGTGCGCAGCCTCAAATTCCACGAACTCCTTGGCCTGTGCGGTGTTCAGACCCACCGGCTTCTCGCAGAAGACATTTACACCGTGGGAAGCAAAATACTCCGACACGGGCACCTGCAGGTACTGCGGCAGGCAGAGATGTACCACATCGGGATGCTCCTTTTCCAGAAGCTCCTCATAGTCCGTATAGAACGGCACGGCCTTTGCTGCAGCAGGCAGCTTTTCCTGCACAGCGGGATTGTTATCGCACACGGCACACAGTTCGATCTCAGGATTTGCCACAATGATGGGCAGATGAACCTGAAAGATGGTGCCGCAGCCAATGATCGCAGCTCTTTTCATGGAAACGCAACTCCTTGTAAGCCTGGAACAGGCATTGCTTTTTTCAGGGATACTGATTACTCGCGGACGGGGAACTTGCCCTCAGCCTCGATCAGCTTATTCAGCTCAGCAGCATACTCCTCGGGATCGCAGGGGTTGGAGACCTCGCGGCCGGTCCATGCAGACAGCTGGCTGCTGTTTGCCAGGTTGACACCGTTGATGCCGTCCTCGCCGGGAGCCAGCAGCGGGCTGCCGGTCAGGATGTGAGCAGCAAAGTTCTGCATAACAGTGGTGTGCTGGAAGCCCCAGCCATCGTTGTTCTCAAAGGTCTCTTCAGTGTACAGCTTGGAGCCTGCACCGTTGCCGCTGGTCAGCATGGCAACTTCCATCATGCTCATGTGCTCGTTCAGGTAATCCTCGGTGCAGGGGTTGCCTTCCTTATCGATGTAGTGGTAGACGTGAGCGGTCTTGCTGTTGTCAACAACGATCTTGCCGCCGTCCAGGTCGATCTCCAGACGATCGGTGCCGATGGCATCGTGGGTGCAGGTGGTGAAGGTGCCGGTAGCGCCGTTAGCGAACTCGACCAGCATGGTCACGTCGTTCTCAACGCCGATGTCACGATGGCAGCCGTTGATGTTCTTGGAGAAGACCTTCACGGGGATACCGCAGATCCACTGCCACAGGTCGAGCTGATGGGGAGCCTGGTTGACCAGGACACCGCCGCCTTCGCCGCCCCAGGTAGCACGCCATGCACTCTGCTGGTAGTAGCTGTCAGGACGCCACCAGGAGTTGATCATCCACTGAGAGCGGCGGATCTCGCCCAGCTCACCGCTGGCAACGATTTCCTTGATCTTCTGATACAGCTTGTTGGTACGCTGGTTGAACATGATGCCGAAGGAAACTTCGGGATGAGCCTTAGCGCAGGCGATCATCTTCTGAACATCCTTGCTGCGGACACCGGCGGGCTTCTCGCACAGAACGTTCATGCCATGCTCCATAGCGTAGATGGAGATCTCGTGGTGCAGGTAGTGAGGAACGGTGGTGATGATGGCATCAACCGTGCCGCTGGCGATCATATCCTTCCAATCCTTGAAGAAGGGCACATCGGGGTACTGCTCCTTGCACATCTTCTCCTTCTCGGGGTCGATATCACACAGAGCGCCCAGTGCGCAGTTGTCGGGGCACGGTGCGCAGACCATGCCGGGGAACGGAGCGGGAGCGTTGGTCAGGAAGCGAGCATAGCTGCCGCCCTGAGCACCGATACCGATCAGGCCATAACGAATCTTTCCTTCAGTCTTTTCCATTTGAATCTTCTCCTTTTTTGTCTGTTACGTTAAAATTTTGCCAGAATATCGCACAGTGCGTGATACTGTGCGGCGTAACCTTCAGCACCGTTTTTGTACTTGTTCTCACGGATGATGTTCTTTGCATCCGTGGTCTCAAGGCTCTGCAGGCTGTCAAACAGCACCAGATGCGGCTCCAGGGTCAGGAAGCCGGTATAACCCTCTTCCACGATGGCCTTGTGCAGCAGCTCGGGGATCTTTCCCTCGCCGGTACCGCAGAGCACATTCTCCTTGTCGGTAGAAACGGCATCCTTGATGTGGATATATACAATGTACGGGCGGAGAGCATCCCAGCATTTGGCGGTATCCTCGCCGCACTGTACAAAGTTTGCAAAGTCGAATGCGGACTTGAAGTGTGCGCTGTTCAGCGTCTGCATCAGGTCAACACAGCGGGAAAGAACATCACCATAGATATCCTTCTCGTTTTCGTGCATCAGGATCACGTCGTGCTTTTCAGCAATGGCAATGAACTTGCGCAGCTTCTCGATGACAGCGTCACGATAGTCGGCAGGATCCTTGCCTTCCGGCATAAAGAAGCTGAACATGCGGATGTACTTGCAATTCAGGACCTTAGCGATCTCGCACAGCGTTTCCAACTGAGCACACTGCTTTTCAAAGCCCTCTTCATCATCGATCTTGACCTTGCCAATGGGACTGCCCAGGCTGGAAACGCCAACACCAGCGGCCTGCAGGCGGGGCAGCAGATCGGTCTTGACTTCCTCAACGGTAAAGTCAGCGATTCCCTTTTTATCTGCACTGCGCAGGCTGATGTACTGCATTCCAAGCTCACGGACTGTCTTGAGCTGCTCATCAAAAGAAGAGCTGATCTCGTCGGCAAAGCCGGAAATATAAATATCCTTCATAAAAATCTCCTTTTTTATAGTTACAGTTCATGGACAAGCCAATATTGCAGCAAATAGTTTTGCATGGCTCTGAATAGTTACATTTTAACTTAGAATACAGGAAAAAACAACAGAGCAATATTTTAAAACACAACCGCAACGAAAGATAATGTATTTCA
>OGHU01002167.1_pt1 | contig 10416 bp, 9 predicted proteins | sample 1571521 | NCBI WGS metagenome assembly OGHU01 (sample SAMEA2581963, study PRJEB24529) | metagenome | biome: Human gut stool | place: China | collected 2011 | reverse complement strand
GACAGCAAAAGCTTCCTCTACTTCCTGATGGTCAGTTCGGTGCTGAACATCGCGGGCGACCTGTTCTTTGTTGAGGTTCTGGACTGGGGCTCGGAAGGCTGTGCGCTTTCCACCGTCCTCAGCGAAGCCGCCTGCTGTGCGCTCTGCCTCGTCTACATCCGCTGGAAGATCCCCGTCCTGCAGCTTGGCCGCCGCTGGCTCATTTTTGACAGCTCTCTGCTGAAAAAGACCGTCAGCTATGGCTGGGCCAGCGCCATGCAGCAGGCCACCGTCCAGCTGGGCAAGATCGCGGTGCAGGCCATCGTCAACACGATGGGCGTCAACGCCATGGCCGCGTTCACCGCCTCCAGCCGCATCGACGATTTCGCCTATATTCCTCAGCAGAACATCGGCCACGCCGCCACCACCCTGATGGCCCAGAACCGCGGTGCCGGGAAAAAGGACCGCGTCCGCAAGGGCTTCTTCTGCGGCCTGAAGATCGAAGCCGTCTACGCCGTCTGCATTACGATCCTCTGTTACCTCTGCGCCGAACCCATCATCCGCCTCTTTGCAGACCAGCCCGAAGTCGTGGAGCTGGGCGTCCGCTTTCTGCGGCTCGTCTCCCTGTTCTACCTGATGCCTGCCCTCACCAACGGTGTGCAGGGCGGCTTCCGCGGCCTGGGCGACCTGAAGATCACCCTCAACAGCAGTATGCTCAACATGGCAGGCCGTGTGGCCGCTGCCGCTGTTTTCGTCCTCATCCTCCACATGGACATCGAGGCACTGCCCTACAGCTACGCCGTCGGCTGGGTCCTCATGCTCCTCTACGAAGTGCCCGCTCTCGTGCGCTGCCTGAAGGACGGGACGTTGTAAAACCAGACCCTTTTCCGGACGCTAAAAAGGGAGGCCTCCTTCGCAGGAAGCCTCCCTTTTGGTTTGCGTTTGATCAGCCGCGCTTTGCCAGCAGAGCCTCGATCTTCTTGATGGGATCAATGATGCTGGAAACGGACATGTCGTGGTTCAGCGCTACCACGAAGTAGGCAGCATACTTGGAAACATCGACATCGACGTACCAGTCGCGGGTCAGCAGCTCCGGCAGACGGTAGGTCAGGTTGGTGCCCACCACGTAGTCCAGCGTGCCGTCCGCCACGGCCTGGTCGAACTTTGCCAGACCGCTGGTAAACAGCGGGAAGGTGGCGTTGGCGATGATGCGGCCAGCACCGCGCTTCTTCAGGTTGCCGGCAACTTCCAGCATGCTCTCGCCGGAAGCGATGATGTCGTCCGCGATGAAGACGGTCTTGCCTTCCACGGAATCGCCCAGATACTCGTGGGCCACGATGGGGTTGCGGCCGTTCACGACGCGGGTATAGTCACGGCGCTTGTAGAACATGCCCAGGTTGCAGCCCAGCACACTGGAGAAGTACATGTTGCGGCTCATTGCGCCTTCGTCGGGGCTGACCACGATGAACTGCTCCTTGTCGAAGCTGATCTCCGGGTTCTTCTTCAGCAGGCTCTTGAGGACCTGATAGGTCGGCATCGCGTTGTCGAAGCTGAGCAGGGGCACGGCGTTCTGGACGCGGGGGTCGTGTGCGTCAAAGGTGATGATGTTCTTCACGCCCATGGTCTGCAGCTCCTGCAGGGCCACAGCGCAGTCCAGGCTCTCGCGGACGACGCGGCGATGCTGGCGGCCGCCGTACAGGCTGGGCATGATGACCGACACGCGGTGTGCCTTGCCGGCCACGGCCTGGATGAGGCGCTTCAGGTTTGCGAAATGGTCGTCGGGAGAGAGGTGGTTCTCGTAGCCGAACAGGTTGTAGGTCACGCTGTAGTTGCCCGGATCGACAACGATGAAGATATCGTCGCCGCGGACGGACTCCTTGACCAGGCCCTTTGCGTCGCCGCTCTGGAAGCGGGGGCACTCGCAGGGGATGATGAAGCTATCCTTCTCCACACCGGCAGACTTTGCCCACTCGACAAGGTGTCTGTCGATGAGGTCGGTCAGCTCCTCTGCACCGGGGCAGGCCAGCAGACGCAGATCTGCAACGCTGGGCTCCTGAAAAAATGCCATCGGGTTAATTTCGTTAGACATTGTTACAACTCCTTCATGTTCCTTAAACCAAGCCGACAACAGGACCGCTGAAGTCCATATCTGTCTCTATTCTATCACAAAATCTCCGTTTCGACACCCAAAAGTTCCCCCATGAGCGGATTTTCTGCGCCTTGCACATCTGTTATTCCAAAATCCGTAGGACTCTGTGAGTTTTTTACAAAAACCACAGTTTTTTCATACAAACCCGCCTTCTTCGACACAAAAAAATGGTCCGGGGCCTCTCCCAGCGGAAAGGTCCCGGACCGTTTTTTCAGTTTCTTATGCCGATCACAGCGCTGCCACAGCGGCCTTCAGTTCATCCACGCGGTCGGTGTTCTCCCACTTCACGCCCAGATCCTCGCGGCCCATGTGGCCGTAGGCGGCCAGCTTGCGGTAGATGGGCTTGCGCAGGTCGAGGTCGCGGATGATGGCGGCGGGGGTCAGGTCGAAGACCTTCTCCACAGCCTGCTCGATCTTCTCGTCGGCCACGACGCCGGTGCCGAAGGTGTCCACCATGATGGAGACGGGCTTTGCCACACCGATGGCGTAAGCCACCTGCACCTCGCACTGCTTGGCCAGACCAGCGGCCACGATGTTCTTGGCCACCCAGCGGGTCGCATAAGCGGCGCTGCGGTCCACCTTGCTGGGGTCCTTGCCGGAGAAAGCACCGCCGCCGTGGCGTGCGTAGCCGCCGTAGGTATCGACGATGATCTTACGGCCGGTCAGGCCGGTGTCGCCCTGAGGGCCGCCCACGACGAAGCGGCCGGTGGGGTTGATATAATACTTGGTGTTCTCGTCCAGCAGCTCGGCGGGGATGGTGGCCTTGATGACCTTCTCCATCACGTCGGCGCGCAGCTGCTCCATGCTGACGGCATCGCTGTGCTGGCTGGAAATGACCACAGCGTCCACGCGGACGGGCTTGCCGTCCACGTACTCGACAGTGACCTGGCTCTTGCCGTCCGGACGCAGATAGTCCAGCTCGCCGCTCTTGCGGACTTCGGTCAGCTTCTTGGCCAGCTTGTGGGCCAGGCTGATGGGCATGGGCATCAGCTCGGGGGTCTCGTCGCAGGCATAACCGAACATCATGCCCTGATCGCCGGCACCGCCGACCTCATCGTTGGTGCCGAGGGCGATGTCGGGGCTCTGGCCGTCGATGTTGGAGATGACGGCGCAGGTGTCGGCATCGAATCCGAACTTTGCGCGGGTATAGCCGATGTCAGCCACGACCTCGCGGACGATCTTCTGGAAATCGACGTAGCAGTTGGTGGTGATCTCGCCCATGATGTGGACGAGGCCGGTGGATGCGCAGGTCTCGCAGGCCACGCGGGCATCGGGGTCGTGGGTCAGGATCTCGTCGAGGATGGCGTCGGAGATCTGGTCGCAGATCTTGTCGGGATGCCCCTCGGTGACGGATTCGGAGGTGAATAAACGTTTTGCCATGGTTCTTTTTCTTCCTTTCTCGTTGTTGGGAAAAACAAAAAATACTCTGTCGAACCGACAGAGTATCGCGCTTTCTGCTCTTCCTCATCTTTCGATTCGTTCGTCGGATTTGGCACCTTGCCTCTTCGGGCAGGTTGTCGTGGTGTCATAGGGCCGATCCCTCAACCACTCTCGATGAAGTATTCACTTGTGGCTTTCGCCGAATCGTATTCTACCATGTTTGTGCGTTTTGTCAATCAGTTTTTGAAGATTTTGTGCAAATACTTGACTTTGTCCGGATTTATGCTACAATATTGTTCACAAATTGAATGTCATCGGGGACTTGCGGCCGCAGCCGCAGCGGTCGAGAGATGTCGGATGCGTCCGGTCAAGCAGTGACCGGACTTTTTTTATATTTTTTGAAACAATCGGAGGCTCTTCCATGCAGATTTCCCTTTCCGATCATTTTACGTATCAAAAGCTGCTGCGCTTTGTCGCGCCCAGCATTTTGATGATGATCATCACCTCTATTTACAGCATTGTCGACGGCTTTTTCGTCTCGAACTTCGTCGGCAAAAATTCGTTTGCCGCGCTGAACCTCATCTTTCCCGTCATCATGGCGCTCGCCGCCGTCGGCTTTATGATCGGCACGGGCGGCAGCGCGCTCATCGCCAAAACGCTCGGCGAGGGCAAGCCCAGGGAAGCGAACGAGATCTTCTCCATGCTCGTCATCGTGCTTGCCGCCGGCGGCGCGATTTTAAGCGGCGTGTGCATCGTTTTCCTGCGCCCCATCTCGTTCGCCGTCGGCGCGACGGACCTGACGATCGATGACTGCGTGCTCTACGGGCGCGTGCTGCTGGCTGCTCTCCCTTTTTTCATGCTGCAAAACAGCTTCCAGAGCTTTTTGGCGACGGCGGAAAAGCCGCACTTCGGCCTGCGCGTGACGGTGTTCGCGGGGCTGACGAACATGGTACTCGATTTTCTGCTCGTCTACGTGTTCCCGTTCGGGCTTCTCGGTGCGGCGCTCGCCACGGCGTTTTCGCAGATTGTCGGCGCGCTCATCCCGCTTGTCTACTTTCTCCGCCCGAACGATTCGCTGCTGCGCCTCACGCGTCCGCGCTTTGACTTCCGCGCCCTCGGCAAGGCCTGCTACAACGGCTCGAGCGAGATGGTCAGCAACCTTTCGACCTCTCTCGTCGGCGTACTCTATAACGTGCAGCTCATGGCGATTGCCAAGGAAAACGGCGTGAATGCCTACGGTGTTCTGATGTACGTGAGCTTCATCTTCATGGCGTTTTTCTTCGGCTATTCCATCGCCGTCACACCCGTCGTCGGCTATCACTACGGCGCGAAGAATCACGCCGAGCTCAAGAGCCTCCTCAAAAAGAGCCTGACCGTCACGCTCATCACGAGCCTTGCGATGACGGCCTCGTCCATCCTGCTGGCAAACCCCATCGCACATCTTTTCGTCGGCTACGACGCGGAGCTGTGCGACATGACGGTCAACGCGCTGCGCATCTACGCGCTCTCATTCCTCGTCTGCGGTTTCAATATCTTCGGTTCGGCGTTTTTCACGGGGCTCAACAATGGCACAGCCAGCGCGCTCATTTCGTTCCTGCGCACGCTCGTCATTCAGGTCGCCGCGGTACTTCTTTTGCCAAAACTTCTCGGCATCAACGGCATCTGGCTCGCCATCACCGTGGCCGAAGCGCTCACACTGATCGTCACAGAAACGCTTTTCCTCCTCGGACGGAAAAAATACCACTACGCATAAAGCAGATCATCCAAACAGCCGCGGTGGCTCGAACCACCGCGGCTGTGCTTGCGCTTTCTGACGGGCTGTGGTAAGATCAATTCAACAAGCAGAATTTAACAAAGGGGTACGAATATATGAGGAAATCAGCTAAATCTTCCATTATTGCTATTATCTTGGGATATCTTGGCTCTGGATTTGGAGCCGAAATAATGAATTGGCCTCAGCTCGGTCCAATTCTTGCAATTGTTGTAATGGGGTCTGCAATCATTACCTCTTTGGAAAAGGAGAAATAATTGCTTGACAGCTTTCAATTTGTCAAACTGTTGCTCACACGCTTTTTTCACCGACCGGTGCAATCACCGGTCGTTTTTTTGCATTTTCCTCTTGACACCTCATATTGTTGTGATATTATTTTGATATCAAGTTTGGAGGTGCTTTTTATGGAAGAAAAGATCATCACCGGTCACAAAAACGGCATGCTCGTGCTGCTGCTCGAGCTTGTTCTCTACATCGCCGCGGTCGTTTTTCTGATCGTCGGCATCAATGCGGGCTTTCTGCCCCTTGTCGTCCTTTGCGTCATCCTGCTGTTGCTCGGCTGGATCCCACTGTGCGGCCTGCGCGTTCTGAAGCCGCAGGAGGCGCTGGTGCTGACGCTGTTCGGCAAGTACATCGGCACGCTCAAGGGCGAGGGCTTCTACTGGGTCAATCCCTTCTGCTCGTCGTTCAACCCCGCCGCCAAGACGAAGCTCAACCAGTCCGGCGATGTGGACGGCGGCCACAAGGGCACGGACCTTCTCGCTGCCATGCAGGGCGCGTCCGCCGCGGTCGAGGTGGGCGGCAGCAAGAAGATCTCGCTCAAGATCATGACGCTCAACAACGCCCGCCAGAAGATCAACGACTGTCTCGGTAACCCCGTGGAGATCGGAATCGCCGTCATGTGGCGCGTGACCGACACCGCCAAGGCGGTTTTCAACGTGGACAACTACAAGGAATACCTTTCCCTCCAGTGCGACGCGGCACTGCGCAATATCGTGCGCGTCTATCCCTACGACGTCGCTCCGAATGTCGACACCACGGGCGACGGTCAGGCCGACGAGGGCAGCCTTCGCGGCTCGAGCGAGGTCGTCGCCGCGCGCATCCGCGATGAAATTCAGGCCAAGGTCGCCGACGCGGGCCTTGAGATCATCGAAGCGCGCATCACCTACCTCGCCTATGCGCCCGAGATTGCGGCCGTCATGCTCCAGCGCCAGCAGGCCAGCGCCATCATCGACGCGCGCAAGATGATCGTTGACGGCGCGGTCGGCATGGTCGAAATGGCGCTTGAGCGTCTGGCGGAAAAGGGCACGGTCGAGCTCGACGAGGAGCGCAAGGCGGCCATGGTCTCGAACCTGCTCGTGGTGCTGTGCGGCAACCACGATGCCCAGCCCGTCGTCAACTCCGGAAGCCTGTATTAAGCGCGCCGCGCTACTTTTTGAGAGGCTGCCATGAACGACAACGCCAAAAAGCAGGTGCCCCTGCGCCTGTCCCCCAAGCTCTACGCCGCCATCGCCGCCTGGGCAGAGGACGATTTCCGCTCCGTCAACGGCCAAATCGAGTATCTTTTGACCGAATGCGTGCGCCAGCGGAAAAAGAACGGCAAATACGTCGGCGAGGAGATCGACGTTCCGCCCGAGCTCGATCTCAAGTGAACAAGTGTTAAGAATGTGGAAAGAATTCGTTTCTTTCCGCATTCTTGCTCTTCATTCCATTCAGGAATAGTCATTTGTTCAAACTTTATTGATGACTTTTCCCCGCCGCTGTGTAATAATGTTTGCAAATGTTATTTGATCGAAACGAGGTATCCCGCATTGAAAAAACTCAACCAGGCGATCGACCGCTTTTGTATCCTGCATCCGAATTTTGGCATCCCCAACCTGATGCTCTATGTTGTCATCGGCAACGTGGTGCTGGGGCTTTTGTCCAACTTCTCGAACGGCAGCTTTCTGAGCTTCTTCTCCTACACGCTCTCGGGTCTTCTCCATGGGCAGGTCTGGCGGCTCGTCACCTTTGTCCTCATCCCTGAGAGCACGAGTCCGTTCTATCTTCTCATCACCTGCTATTTCTACTACTGGATCGGCTCGACGCTCGAGCGGCAGTGGGGCACAGCCAAGTTTACGACGTATTACCTGAGCGGCATGCTGCTCACCGTCGTCGGCGCGAGCATCGTCAGCCTGATCACGGGCTACAGCATCCCCGTCTACGGTGCAAATTATGTCAACTTTGCCATGTTCATGGCCTTCGCGCTCCTCTATCCCGATGCGCAGGTGCTGCTGTTTTTCGTCTTCCCCATCCGCATGAAGTGGCTCGCGTATATTGACGTATTCTACTTCTTCTTCGACATTGTGCGCTACATTGCCGCCGGCAGATGGTACTATTCCATCATGCCCATCGTGGCGCTTTTGAATTTCGTCATTTTCTTCTGGCCCGAGCTTACACGGTTTTGGGGACTCGAACGCCACCAGAGCAAGCAGGCCACGCACTTCCATAACACCGTGCGCGCCCAGCAGCGTCAGGAGCAGTATCAGCAGCAGACGCAGGGCTTCCGCCACAAATGCGCCGTGTGCGGCCGCACGGACGTGACAAATCCTGAGCTGCAGTTCCGCTATTGCAGCAAGTGCGCAGGGTACCACTGCTTCTGCTCTGACCACATTTTCAATCACGTCCACTTTACGGACGAGCAGCCATAAGCAAAGAGAGGCAATCATTATGGCATATACGAAAGAACAGGCGTGGGAGCTGCTCACGCAGTACAACAAGGGTGAATTCCACTTAAAGCACGCCAACACCGTCGCCGACGTGATGCGCTGGTACGCGGAAAAGCTCGGCTACGGCGACGAGGCGGACTTCTGGGAGATCGTCGGCCTTCTCCACGACCTTGATTTTGAGATGTATCCCGACGAGCACTGCATCAAGTCGCAGGAGATCATGCGTGAAAACGGTCTCGACGAGCGCCTGATCCGCGCCACCGCCAGCCACGGCTATGGCCTGCACTTTGACGGCCTTCCCGAGCCTCAGCACGAGATGGAAAAGATCCTCTTTGCCACCGACGAGCTCACAGGCCTGATCGGCGCGGTCGCGCTCATGCGCCCGAGTAAGAGCGTCAGCGATCTTGAGGTCAAGTCCGTCAAGAAAAAGTACAAGGACAAGAAGTTTGCCGCCGGCTGCTCGCGCGAGGTCATCGAGCGCGGCGCGGAAATGCTCGGCTGGGATCTTGACACGCTCATTGAGCAGACGATCCTCGCCATGCGTGCAAGCATTCATGTCGAATAATTTCCCTGCATAACATTTTACCGGTCATCTATTACCTGCGGAAAGGAAGGTGTTTTTATGAGCGATTTTACCCCTACGCCCACGCCGAGTTACAGCGGAAAGCTCCGCAACCATATGCTGATGGTACCCGAGTGCATCAACGAGTGCAGCGGCATCCGCATCTTCGGCAGAACGATCAAGTCCTTTGTCTTTTCCACTGACGTTGCCACCATCGCAAGCGTCAATGCCGATGCGGTGATTGCCGTTTATCCCTTTACCCCGCAGCCGCGCATCGTGCGCGCCGTCATCAGCGTGGCGGATATGCCCGTGTTCTGCGGCGTCGGCGGCGGCTTCACGTCTGGCGCGCGCTCTGTCGCCCAGGCGATGGAGGCTGAGCACTGCGGCGCTTACGGCGTTGTGCTCAACGCGCCCGTTTCGGCGGATATTCTGCGCGACATCAAGTCGCACATCGACATTCCGGTCGTGGCGACCATCGTCTCCGCCACGCAGGACACTGAGGCTCGTATTGCCGCAGGCGTTGACATTTTGAACGTCTCTGCCGCGTCGGAAACGCCGCAGCTCGTCGCCGCGCTCCGCGAGCGCCATCCCGAGATCCCCATCATCGCCACCGGCGGCCCGAAGGATGAGACTATTCGTAAGACCATCGCGGCAGGCGCGAACGCCATCACCTACACCCCGCCCGACAACGGTGTGCTGCTGGCTGAGATCATGCACGCACACCGCGAGCGCTACCGGTAAGCTACATATAAAAAATGCTGGCTCTTATGAGCCAGCATTTTTCTTTTATCTTCACGCTTCCTTGTTCGACACAAACTGGTAGCTGCCTTTGCTGCCCTTCAGCGTGACGATCCCCTTTTCACCGCTCTCCTGCTCATAGGTGAGCGCGATAGTCCCGTCCTCGTTCTGCTCGAGCGAGGTGACCGTGCAGCGCTGGAAATTCGTATCGCCGTGGAGCAGATAATAGGCGTCGTACTCCTCGAGATAGATGAACTGGTCGAGATTCTTTTTGTTCGTCTCGTCCAGTGCCACGCCCAAATACTCCTGCAAAAAGGCGTCCATTTCCGTTCTCTGCGCTTTGATGGGATAATGCTCAAACGCCACCGGGCCGATTGCTGTCTGTTCTGCCTCAGTGACCTCTTCCTGTATTCCTGTCGGGCCATTATAGAAGAGCTCATAGAGGTCGATGTCCGCGGCGGTGTCGTAATAGCTGCTGAGCAGCATATTCGTCATGCACACGCCGCTGCCCACATTGAAAAATTCCGTGTTGAACCATTCGATGTCCACCGCAGACGTCTCATCATCCGGCGGCGGTACGTCGTCCGCGGGCTTTGTGCCGCAAGCGGTCAGTGCGCAGCACAGGGTAAAAAGCAGCAGAAAGATTTTTACTCTCTTCATTTCTCTCATCCTCCGTAAAAGTGGTCCTATATGATCGCTTCTGCGGCGCAGCCGCACTTTTTACGCCATGGGACTCTCCTCCCTCTCTCCTATTCTCTCAGTACGGGCACGGGAACGCTGAGAACACCGCGTGGCCGTCGACGATGGTAAAGGGATATTCGAAGTTCTCCTCCTCGCCGTTCGGCGTCCAGCTCTGCGACGCTTCGTCCCAATCGCCGTAGGTGATGGTCTGTGTCACGGTGCCGCTCTCACCGTCGAGCGTCACGCTGTTCGTCTCATCGATTACGGAATCGTCGCTGCCGCGGTCGGCAGACAGGACGTATAGTCTGCCGTTCACCTCAGCGTAGCGGTCAGACTCTTCAAACCACTGGTCGGCCAGCGCCTTGTCGAAGTAGCGGTACATCAGATCGTGCATGTCCTCGAGCGTCGAAACGCCGGGGATCGCCGCACTGTAGTAGGTGTAGCCGTT
>OGHU01002165.1_pt1 | contig 10421 bp, 7 predicted proteins | sample 1571521 | NCBI WGS metagenome assembly OGHU01 (sample SAMEA2581963, study PRJEB24529) | metagenome | biome: Human gut stool | place: China | collected 2011 | reverse complement strand
ACATTGCTTGCCCGCCTGACCGCCCGTCTGATTGATGCTGACTTTAGCCGCATTCAGTTCACTCCTGACCTTATGCCGAGCGATGTGTTGGGGACTACGGTTTTCAATATGAAAACAAAATCCGTCTGCTGTACGTTCTTTCTCTGCGGCTGCCGCGCTGTAGCGTTGGATCGCACCTGAAAGTTCCGATCCCGTCAGATTTCGGAGCAAAGGAGCAGACGTATAAAGCCAGCCCATATATCTGTCCAGATTTTCCTTTAACGTTTCCCATCCAAGTGCTGCTCCACGGTCCTCATCCAGAAGATCATCCGAATGCATAAAATGAGTATTTACAAAATGCATATTCAGTTCGGAAAAGGCACAAAGCTGCATATAATCATCGATCACTGCACTGGAAATTATCCTTGGCTGCTCCACAATTCCATCTTCTGCCACTTCAAATTCCTGTTCGTATGCGAATTCACCTGTAAAATAGTTGCTGGCAATTGTTCTAATCTCCGGGCATTTTGCCGCCAACAGCTGCCGCCCCTCTTCTGAAAGAACATTGGATGGCGGAACATACACACTCATGGAAGCCTCCGGATACATTTCCCGGCAGAACTGCAAAAGTTCTGTCATGGCATTTTCCATTGCCTCCGTATCAGCCCATGTATTATACGGAAGAATGTCACCATACTTTACATTTCCAAGGGCCAGTGGCTGATGATTATACCCATGATATCCTATTTCTCCTCCGTGACGCAGAAGCATATTTCCAAAATACTGGAACCTGGATGTTTCCATCTGATGTTCGATTACCCCGTCTGTTTGATCCCCATAGTTTTCAATCACAACTCCTGTATATCTAACACCATATTTTTCCGCCAGGGCCAGGATATCCGGCCACCAGATGTTTGCATAAAAATCTCTGACATTTATACCATAATCACGGTATATATACTCTCCGTTTCCACCCGGTACCGGGGAAGGAAAATCATCCAGATAAAAAGCAGATCCATTGATAACCGGGTAGATGGTACAATCTGACAGAAGACTGTATGCAGCTGAAAAAATACCTCTGACTGCCTTTACATATATTCCCAGATTTACTACCACAAATTTCCCAGAACCATAATCATTTTCCCAGACCAGAGGGATTTTATATTTCCCGCTGCTCCAGGCATACAGCTTTGCCCTTTCACTTAATGTTATATTCCATATAATGCACTGTTAAAGGATAAACAGGAATTTATCCTTTAACAGTGCATTTTCTTCATTTGCAAACGCAATATCTTTTCTGTTTTTCATCTGGCTATAACCACATACAGCCCCAACCACGAAATATAAAATATACGGCAGCCAGTTAGATGGTTCATAAAACAGTGTCAAACCGTTTATGCCTTCTCTGATGTAAGAAACTGTCAGAGCACAGACTGCCAGAAAAGCTGCCGCTACCCCTTCATTCAATCCATAAATAGATCCAATGATCACCACATACAAAAGACGTACATCAATATAACGAAACTGTACAGAATTTCCAAGAACTCTGTGGAGGATTTCAGAAAATCCGAAAAAGAGAAGGATTTCTCCCCATTTAATGACCGCGGCATGACCTGTAATCCTGCTTAAAATAAGTCTGTACCAGTTTTCACGTTTCTGCCTTCTATCAAGAAAATCCTGATACTGATCCTTTAAATCTTCCAGAATACTGATCTTCGGAAACCAGCCATATTTTTTCCGGATCGTATTCTTTTCCAGATTCTCTTTTTCAATCATATTCCTGCTGTCCGGTACAGTCTTCACAGTTTTTTCCCGTTTTTCTGAACGGTCTGCTTTTAGCGCAGGAAACAATTTTAAGATTGCAGTTTCCAGTTCTCCCTAACGAATATGGAACACATCCGGGATTTCAAGACTCCTGTCATCCTGATCCCAGTTATCAAAAATACGAAAAATCAGTTCTCCCAGGTCATCCAGATACAAAAAATCAGCCATATCCTCATTTTGTTTTGGAAATTCAGGCATCTTTCCCTTTTCCAGTGACTGAAAGGTCTTGTACAGCCAGTCTTTACTGTATCTTGCAGAATAAAGGCAGGGAGCACTCACAACCTTTAACGAAACGCCTGCTTTCTCCCGATAATACCTGCATATATCATCCGCCATATTTCTCAGAAGCAGATTGTCTCCTTTCCCGTTTTCATTTGTAATATATAAGAACTGGATCGCGCGTCCTCTGCAATACTCCAAAAGGTGGTTGAGAGCCTCGATTTCCCCACTGTTTTTTGCACCTAACGATAAAAAGCCGGAAAAATATACAATACGATCCAGCTCATATTGTTTTAAATCAATCTCTTCTGCACGATGTTCCTGAAGTCTTAAAATGGGAACTTTTCCCTTATGGTATTTAAATTGTGTATCACCACAGATCAGGACATGCGTCCCGAGAAAAGTCTGTTCGATCCATTCTCCCGTTAAATATCCTGTGTTTCCCGCTAATAATATTTCCATCTTCCTGCCACTTTCATCATCCGTTAAACTTAAAACGCCATTATTGTACACCTAATCACCGTTCCCTGCAACTATCTGTAATATCAAAAAAACAGGCAATAAAAAGTTTTAAAAACTCTTCATTACCTGTCTTTATCTCTGATATTCCATACAGACCAAACTACCAGCTATAACCCCACCAGATACAATCCTAACTCTCCTACTTTTTTATTCTATATGCAGCATATATCTATGTCATTGAACTATCGGTTTAAAACGTAAAAAAATAGGTATACCAGAATATATCCGACATACCTATAAATTTACATAGCTACATTTCTATAACTTGTTTCACAAACTGCTCAAAGTAGCCCGCATCAAACACTTCACTTTCCAAACATTTACCTGGTGCATATTCTTTATTTCCTTACCAAAACTGCTCATATAAACTTGGTAAAATACCTTTCGTCACCGTTAACACGATCATCTCAAGAATTTCTTTCTCCGATGTCTGTGAACTTTCCAATTGCCACCATTTCACCGCTGTGAGAATATTAGATGCAATGATCTGGCTGAAATAGACTGCTTTCTTTTCACTGTTGGGATGAATATGATAGTTTTCACAAAGTTCCTCAAATAATGCATGGCTGTAAATCATATGCATTTCATCAAAAATATTAACAGGAAGCGTCTGCCGCGCCATCATTTTCAAAATCGCTTTCTTCTGTTCAAAAAAATGAAGGATTGGCGAAAAATACGAAATATAATTCTCTTTTTTTCCATTTAAAGCTATAAATCCCGGATTTATTGCCTTTTGGAACTGGACAAGCAATTCATCCGCTATCTTTTGAATGAGATCATATTTATCCTCATAATTTCTGTAAAACGTAGAGCGATTAATCTGACATTCCTGGATCAGCTGCTTGATAGTAATATCCTGAAAACGACACTGTTCCAACAGTCTGATAAATGTCATCTGGATATTTTGTCTGGTCTTTGTTACTCTTAAATCTTCGCTCATATCTCTCCTCTGCAACATTTTACCTTTAAAAGTTGCATATGCAATTTTTTCTCAACAACTGTTTCTTGTTTAATTTTTCACATTTTATTACAATTCATTATATCAAAAATTTACGTGAAAGGAAAAGATAATATGGAAAACAAGTATTATCCACATTTATTTCAAAAAGGAACTGTTGGCGGTGTTGTCCTGAAAAACCGAATTGTTCGCAACTCTATGGGAACTTATCTTGGAAATCCTGACGGAACCGTAACCGACCGTCAGATCAAAGCTTATGCCCAGGCGGCAGATGGCGGTGCCGGACTTATCTTTATGGATAACGCAGTCCCGGTTCCAATGGTATCCTGCGGCTTACGGGCAGACAAGGACGAATTCATCGCAGGTCTTACCCTTCTTGCTGAAACAGTAAAAGAACATGGGGCCGTTCCCGGCATTCAGCTGGCTCATCCGGGCCGAGATGCTGCTTTTGTCGGCAGCGCAGATGTCATTGGTGCATCTGAAATCACTTTTGAGCCATGGTATGAAATGGGCTATAAGATGCCAAGAGCCCTGACAATAGAAGAAATTCATGATCTGGTTGAACGTTTCGGTGACGCCGCAGTACGATGTAAAAAAGCTGGTTTTGAAATTATCGAAATCCACGGTGCTGCCGGATGTATTCCGACCAATTTCCTGTCTCCCCACGATAATAAACGTACTGATATGTATGGTGGCTCTCTGCACAACCGCATGCGTCTGCTCCTGGAAATCGTCAGAAACATCAAAAAGAAATGCGGTCCAAATTTCCCGGTAGGTATCAAATTAAGTACCGAAGACTGGGAGCCAGAAGGAATCCGTATTGAAGAAACCATTGAGGTAGCAAAAGCATTGGAAAAAGAAGGAGTATCTCATCTGAATATCATGGGTGGAACCCATGCAACAGCTTCCAGAGAATTCCTGCTGCCAAATGCATTTAACGCCAAACACACAAAAATGCTGAAAGATGCAGTAAACATTCCTGTTTTCATCGGTCATAATATTTTCTCTCCAGAAGATGCTGAAAAGATGCTCGCTGAAGGAAATGCCGATTTTGTCGCTTTAGGCCGTTCACAGCTGGCAGATCCGGCATGGGCAAAAAAAGCAAAAGAAGGCAGTGCCAGCGATATTAAACCTTGTATCAACTGTCTGATCGGATGTATCGACAGGGGAATGTTGAGCCACACACCGATCCATTGTACCGTAAATCCATCCTTATACCGTTTTGAATGCAAACCTGTTGAAAAAGCAGAAACCAGGAAACAGGTTGCAGTAGTCGGAGCCGGTCCTGCAGGCTGTGAAGCCGCTCTTACTGCTTCAAAACGCGGACATCAGGTTACAATCTATGAAAAGCGATGCATCGGCGGAGCGATGATTGAAGCCAGCAAACCGGAAAACAAAGCCAATATCAAACGGTTGATCCACTATTATGAAGATCATATTATGCATGATCCGAACATTACACTGGTAAAAAAGAAGTTGAATATGAGACTCTCGTTCATAGAGGTTATGATGCAGTTATCATTGCTGTCGGCGGAAAAACCAGAATATTAAATGTACCTGGAATTGAGAAAAACTCCGTCATTTATGCCAGTGATTATTTAAATGGCTCCACAGCAGTAACAGGAAATACTGTAGTTGTGATCGGAGGTGGCATCACCGGTGCGGAAACCGCGCTTGAATTAAATGCCGAAGGCAAAAAAGTTACTATCGTAGAAATGACGGATGCTTTTCTTGCGAATTTAGTTCCGCTTGTCAGGCATATCTTGCAACGATCAATGAAACAGACATAAAGATCCTGACTGGCAAACGCCTGACCGCTGTCCATGAAAACAATGTCATTCTGACCGATCGATGGGGTAATGAAACAACGGTTCCGGCTGACAGTGTAGTCATCGCCGCCGGTTTTACCAGCCAGAATGAACTGAGCGATAAACTGGAAGAAAATACAGATATGCAGGTATTCAATGTTGGAGACAGCAAACGCATTCGTCAGATCTATGACGCAATCCATGAAGGATTTATTGCTGCAAGACAGATTTAACACCATTGCGCCCACTCTGTCTTTCTTGATCAAATCCAACTATAAACGACCGTCGGATGAATATTCCGGCGGTCGATAGCTTTTTCACGATTTATTCAGGTTTCCTTTTCTTTTTTAGATTTATTATCTTTCTTTTCCGTACAGAAAAAGCTGCCAGCTATAACCCCGCCAGGTACAGCCCTAACTCTCTTCCAAGAGTCTGGGCAATTCCAATGCTTTGTCCGGGCAGTGATGTTGTATACTGTACACCAAATCGCCTTCCACTGCAGTTACCTGTAGCATATAAACCGGGAATTGATTCAAAATCACGGTTCAAGACCTGCTGATGTTCATCGATCTCCAGTCCGCTGACTGTTACCAGTATTTTTAAAGACTGGCCACCTGGTCTGTGGCTGTCTTTTATTATACCGCTTCACTTCTTTTAGGAAATCTTACTCTGTCTCCATCTGCTCTTTCCGCTTTCTTTCTTCAAATTCTTCTTTCATTTTCTGAAGAAATTCCGGGTGTTCCAGAATATCCATACAGGTTCCGGCTAAGATCTCAGAGCCGGAGCGCAGGGCTTCGTGGGCTTTTTGGGTTTTTCCGGCTTCCAGATATTCTTTGGAATGGGCTGCAGTTCCTTCTGGTACAAAGGCAGTGCGGATACAGCAGCCTGGTACTTCATACATGACATTTCCAAAATCGGTGGAACCTGTTTTTTCTCTTGGGCCTGTGATCTGGGGGGCCTGGAAGAAATGGGCATTTTCCATGATCAGGTCATTTAATGTTACACAGGGGATCTTTGCCTTAAACGGATAGCTGCGCTCAAGATCGCAGGTGGTTCCCGTCATCAGGCATGCACCTTTGATAATATCTCTAAACCGGGGAACGATCACATTTTCCAGATAATCGGTGCTGTAAGAACGCAGTGTATACTCTGCTTTTGCCCGTCCCGGAACAATATTGGATGGACCGCCTGCATCCAGAATTGTATAATGCATCCGTGAGTCTTCTAATACATGCTCACGCATAAATTCAATGGCCTGGAAAGAGAGAAGAGCTGCGTCGAAAGCACTCTTTCCCTTATGTGGGCTCATAGCTGCATGGCTTTCTACCCCGTGAAAAGTCACATAGAAGCACTCCAGTGCCATGCATCGCAGATCAACACAGGTTGAAGGCGCTGCATGCATCATCAGTGCAATATCTATATCCTTAAAACAGCCCTTTTCCTGCATAATGATCTTGCCGCCAATGGTTTCTTCTGCAGGTGTACCATATATAACGATCTTATAAGGCTGGTCTTTGCAGGTATCGCGTAGTGCCAGGGCAGCACCGATCACAGATGGCCCCTGCATATGGTGTCCGCATGCATGTCCAATATCTTTCAGGGCATCATATTCTGCCAGAAGGCCAAAAGATGGTCCTCCCTGTCCCTGCTCATAAACAGCCCGAAATGCGGTTGGAAGTCCTGCGATTCCTTTTTCTACCTGAAATCCCATTTTTTCCAGATAATCAGTCAAAAGGCCGGCTGATCTTACCTCTTCCATTCCCGGTTCTGCAAGATCATATATTTCATCTGCTATTTTGACCAGTTCCGGCAAATAATGGTCAACCGCCTGTTTTATGACTTCTTTTTTCATGTATATACTCCTGTTAAAATTCCTGTTCTATTTGTTTCTGTAATTTTCTCAGTTCCGTTACCATTCGATTTCTCTGGCGTATAAATGTGGTATGGTAAAACAGTTCCCAGTCTTTCGGACCTTTTTGAAAGTCTCCTTTTGCTGATGCGCCAAGTAAATGTAACGGACCGTATGCAAAGGAGGTATCCTGTTCATATGCAGATCCGGAAGAATGCATGAGACGGCTGATTACTCCGCCTGTTATCCTGCAGAGGCGGTTGTGATCTTCTAAGTGTATTGGTTCACCTTTCTCCTGTTCTTCTGTGTTCCATTTTTTCTCCAGATCCACGCATAACTGAATCACTGTTTTTAACTGCTTCTGTATTTCCTCAATTTCTTCCCCATACTTAGAAGAATTTTTTAACGGTTCCAGATACCCATCCCAGGTATGAAAGTATTCAGAAAAATCTGCAGGAAGCATTTCTTCATTTAAAAGTCCGCATAAGAGAGAACGAACCACTGCCCCATCCCGCATCAAACCGTCAAAATCAATCTTGTCAAAGGTATCTTCCGCTGTATGCCACCAGTACACACCAGGTCCAGGTGCATCTGACTGTTTTCTTTCTTTTCTTGCTTCATATCTTGGATTGATATGATAAGGGATCTCTGCTCCCCAGAAAGACTGATCCGCACCGCGGCCAATCCGTCCGATCTGGATCTCTGCCTGGGGATCTGCTTCCATTACATGTTTTTCCAGCCATTTTGTTCCTTCCAAACCTGCGGTCCGGATGGCAAGGGTATGGTCTGCGCCTTTTGAACCAAGAAGATCCAGATTTACATGGGCAATACAGTTTTCATATAATTCATCCCAGTGGTGATCACAGTACCAGGTTGAACCCATATACCGTCCATTGGAATGCCCCGGCCACCAGGCAATTTTTAAAGAATAGGCAAGCTGTTCCTTCCTATCTTGGAAATATCTGACAAGTTCCAGAGCCAGTGCATTGGCAGTGCAATTATCAAAAGCACCTCTGTACCAGGTATCATAATGGCAGGAAAGCAGGACAAAATCCTTTTTTCTGCCTGGAATATCTGCTATGGGAAGCTGCACGCTGCGTACTCCCGTATCTACCTGGCTGTCCAGATCGGCATAGAGGATCTGTCCATTTTTCCGGGCATTTTCCAGTTTCTGGATCAGATACTCTCCTTTCGGACCAGATATCGCCACCACCGGCATCTTAAGCTGAAACAGGGACGAGTCCATATCCGGTGTTCCCCAGACAGGACTGACTGTATCCTCATGGATCACATCCTCTCCTGATGTCCAGATCTGGATCCATCCGGCAGCTCCATACTGTTCCAGTATTTTTGCATACCGCTCATCATAACCATATCCCAACACCAGCTTTCCGAAAACATTTTCTAAAAACTGCTTCTGTCTGTCCATAGAAACTGCTTCTCTGGTTCCAGGATCATACACCAGGGGAACATGAAGGGATTTTCCTGTACTTTCAGAAAAAGATCTGGGACGACTGGGAATTTCTTTTCCATATACGGTCAAAACACTTTTTACCGGATTACTTAAATAAGCAGGAAATGTTTCTGTATGGCAGGAGACTCCGTATTTTTTTAATACGTCTGAAATATAGACAACTGCCTGAAGTGCTTCCGGTTCTCCTGTCAGTTTATCAAAGGAACACAAATATTCCAGATGTTTTTTTAACCGTTCATTCTCTTCCATTTTTATTTTCCCTCCTGTTACCGTTATCTGGTTCCGTTATTTCCCAACTGTTTATTAATAACCAATTCCAATGGCGCCCAGCATAAACAGGCAGCCTGCAAATGTCCAGATCAAAAACAGAGGCATCATAAATTTCAGCCACTTTGCATAAGGGATCTTGGAAACGATCAGATATCCCATTAATGCAGAGGAAGTTGGCAGAACAGAGTTGGAAAATCCATCACCTAACTGGAATGCAAGAACAGCTGTCTGTCTGGTAATTCCGATCAAATCTGCTACAGGTACCATTAACGGCATGGTAACAGCTGCCTGTCCCGTACCGGATGTGATGACGCAGTTTACCAGTGACTGTGCTAAAAACATTCCCACAGCCTTTAAGGACTGAGGCATTGTATTTACAAGACTTGCAATGGCATGAACGATGGTATCTAAGATCAGGGCATCTGAAAGTGCCATTTCCACGCCGCGGGCAATACCGACGATCAGGGCGCCTACTACAATTCCCTTCGCTCCGGCCCCAAAGGTAGAAGCGATCTTATTCGGACTGTAACGGTTAATAATGCCGCAGACAACTCCCATGGTAATAAAGATCGCTGACATTTCTTCAAAATACCAGTCCAGTTTACTTAAACCATAGATCAGGGCGGCAAAACCTACCACGATCACTCCCAGTGTAAGACCGTGTGTCAGAGTCATTGCCTCATCTTTATCATCAAAAACAAATTCATTATCATCTGGTTCCCCATAAATAATGCTCTTGGTAGGGTCTGCTTTTACACGTTTTGCATACCAGGTAATATAAACTGTATTAATGACCAGCAATACCACAAGGATAAATAATCTGTATCCCATACCGGAAAACATGGGGATTTCCGCAATATCCTGGGCAACACCAACATTAAATGGATTTAAGATACCAGCAGTAAAACCGGAAGCCGCACCCATAGCGATCATAGCCGTACCTGTTACTTTATCCAGTCCCAGTGAAGTGGCCAGAGCAATTCCGATCGGTACAAAGATCATAACTTCCGTTGACATTCCCATGGTTGCGCCAAAAATGGAAAACAGTACCAGAAAAGCCGGGATAACAAAAAATTCTCTTCCCTTAAATGCTTTTGACATTTTTTTGCATAAAACAGTCAGCACCCCTGTGGAGGTAATGATCTCAAAAGAACCTCCGATGATCAGGATAAAGGTTACTGTACTTGCTGCTTTAACGATCGCCCGGTAGATCAGTGAAGGGATTGAAAAAAAGCTTACCGGGGCTGACTCTACATAGTGGAAACTGCCTGCTTCAACAAGGGTTCTTCCTGTTGCCTCATCTGCATACCGGGTATACTCTCCTGCCGGTACAACATAGGTTGCTGCTACTGCGATCAGGATCAGCACTACAAGGATAACAAATGTATGCGGAGCCTGAAACGACCTTTTTTCTTTTGTCTTTTCCATAATTCATGCCCTTTCTTGATAATTTTTATTTCTTAAACTATAATGAATAAATAAAATTAAATCAAGTTTAATATTTTTAATATTTCATTT
>OGHU01002163.1_pt1 | contig 10422 bp, 9 predicted proteins | sample 1571521 | NCBI WGS metagenome assembly OGHU01 (sample SAMEA2581963, study PRJEB24529) | metagenome | biome: Human gut stool | place: China | collected 2011 | reverse complement strand
CCTTTTCCACCTCTTCCTTGCCGGGGTAATACTTCATGCCAAGCTCCCGCACGCGGGCCTCGGTAGCAGCAGCATCGTCGATCAGATGGCAGCGGCCAAACACCACGGTGCTCTGCACATAAGGTGCCCAGTCGCCCGGCTCAAAGTGTTCGTTGCCGTAAACGGTAAAGCATACCTTATCATTCTGTTTCAGCGCGTCCACCTTCTGGCCGGACTTTGCACCGTGGAAGTAGATTTTGTCGTGTTCCTGATCGTAGTAATAATTCACCGGGATCGCAAAGGGATAGCCGTTGTCGCCGTTCACTGCCAGCACGCCCCGCCGGGACTGCTGCAGCAGGTGCTTTGCAGCTTCTTCCGGGATGGCGCGGCTGGCTCTTCTCATGGGTCTGAACATTTTTGTTTCCTCCATGTATCGCAGGTTTGCGGTGCGCACTCATGCACCCTTGATAATGCGGATGAGGGTCTTATCCAGCTGGATGGTGCGGTTCCACGGGTTCAGGATGATGCCGCTGATCTCCGGCACGGCAAGCGCTGCATCAAACAGCTTTTCCATATCCACAAGAAAGGTGGACTGCACCGGCTCGGCTCCCTTCATTTCCTCGTCAAAGCTGGTGAATGCATACCACCAGCTTGCGCCATCGGCCGTCCGGATGGCCCGCAGCTGCATCTGTTCACTGCCCAAATTGGGCTCCACCGCCACGACAAGCTGGCCATGCTCCTTTATGCGCCGCCGGATCACGGTAAGGGTGTGGGCCAGCTGTTCCTGTGTGGGCTCCTGCTGCAGGGCGGCTACCGCCTGCTCGATCTTTTCGTTGCCGTTCAGGCCCTTGTCTCTGGGTTGATTCATTAAGGTTGGTTCCTTTCTATTGTATTTTGGCAGAGGGAATAAGCGCTGCTCATCACAGCAGCAGATCGAACAGGCCGATCATTACCGGCATAGACACAATGGAAAGCAGAGTGGTCAGCACATACAGCGCGCTGGAATGCGCCGCATCGCGGTCATAGAGCTGAGCCATGGAGGTAACAGTAGCACAGGCAGGGGTGATGGCGGCAAGGTAGACCGTCATCAGGATGTTCTTGCCGTCGGCCACCCAGCTGGATGCATGGCAGACCCACAGCAGCACCAGAACCACCAGCGGGCATACCACCAGACGCAGCACTGTGGGCAGATAGTTGCGGCGGGTGCAGAACACCTCCCGCAGCGGCTTTTCTGCAATGGCCATACCCGCCAGCAGCATGCCCATGGGGCCTATCATATCACCCATGGTGCTCATGGTGTTCTGCAGCGGCGCAGGCAGCGCCACACGGAACCAGTACAGCAGTGCACCGGCTGCAATGGCGATCAGGTTGACATTGGTAAGGAGCTTGCGCCATTCCAGCCGGGCAGACCCCTGCAGGCAGGCGCTTGCATGGGTCCAGAGCAGTACCAGCTGTACAATGACAAAGGCGCAGGAGTAGACAACATATTCCTCCCCCAGCAGGGCCTGCACGATGGGGATGACCAGCGCGGCGGCATTGCTGTAAATGATATTGACCTGCTCCACGGCGTCCAGCTTGAGAGCTTTGCGGAACAGCGCATTCAGAAGCAGAAATACAACGTGCATTCCAACGGCGATGCCCATGGAATAAAGCAGCCCGGTGCGGATCTCCGGTGTATCCTTGATCTGAAAGGCGTTCAGAACGACACAGGGCATGACCAGATAGACAAAGACCACAGACAGCACCTTACTGTCCGATGCCTTCAACAAGCCGGTTTTTACAACGGCATATCCCATCAGCAGAATCAGAAATAGCTGCGCGATCTGCTGCATCAATAAAAGGCTGATTTGCATTTGAATCTCCTCTTTTGCAATTCGTTTTTGCAGCACCATCCTACTCCATTGGCGGGGCATCGTCAAGAGAAAACAGAAAAAATGCGATCAGAATAAGAAAAAACGGATGGCTCCGCAGAACCATCCGCTAAAACTGGTATACTTAGTCTTTCCGATACTTATACGCACCCTCAATGGCGTCAATTTCCGTGGGAATACAGAAGTTTACGTCCTGATACATGGAAGAGTAGCCTTTTAAGCAAGGATCCCGGTGGACTGCAAAAACAGCACCAGCATCATCACCGGGGCAACATAGCGGATCATCACCCGGTAGAGCTTTTTGCGGCGGAAGGTCTCGCCGTTGCGCTGCATCTCGTCAATGACGTAATCCGGCGTCATGACCCAGCCGATCAGGATGGTGGACAGCAGGGCAATGAAAGGCATCATGACGCTGTTGCTGACGTAGTCCATGATATCCAGCAGCTGAGCCGCAGAGCCGTTGGGCAGCTGTACCTCAAAATAGAAAATGCTGTAACCCAGCGCAATGATGGCGGAAGCGGCCAGATAGATGACCGCCAGCACAAGCACCGTCTTTTTGCGGCCCGAGTGGAAGATCTCCATGCAGTTGGCGGTGATGGATTCCAGCACCGAGATGCAGGAGGTCAGGGTGGCAAAAATGGCAGTGACAAAGAACAGGATGCCAACGAACACGCCCGCCTTGCCCATGGCGTTGAATACCTTGGGCAGCGAGACGAACATCAGGCTGGGGCCTGCGCTCATGCCCTCGGTGCCGGAGAACACATACACGGCGGGGATGATCATAGCACCGGCCAGCAGAGCTACACCGGTATCGAAGATCTCGATCTGATTCACCGCTTTGTTCAGGTCTACTTCCGGTTTGACGTAGGAACCGTAGGTGATCATAATGCCCATGGACACGCTGAGGGAGAAGAACAGCTGGCTCATGGCGTCCAGCAAAATCTGCAAAAAGCGGCTGACGGTCAGCCCTTCCATGTGCGGGGTCAGGTAGTAGCGCAGACCTTCCAGACCGGTGCGCATCTGGCCGGAGGCGTCCTCGTGGCGCAGGGTGAGGGCGTAACCCGCAATCACCACCACCAGTACCAGCAGAATGGGCATCATGTAGCGGGACACCCGCTCAATGCCGCCCTCCACGCCGTTGTACACGATGAAAGCTGTTACGCCCATGAACAGCAGAGCGAACACCACGGGCGACACCGGCGAGGTGATAAAGCTGGTGAAATAGCCGTCCTCGGCAGCGGCAGCAGACTGCCCGGTGAGGTAGACCACCGCATATTTCGTGATCCACCCGCCGATGACGGCGTAGTAGGTCATGATCAGAACCGGCACCAGAAAGGTGAGGATGCCGAGAAATTTCCACTTGGGGCGCATGGTCTCGTAGGCGCGGATGGCACTCTGCTTGGTGCGGCGGCCAATGGCGATATCCGAGGTGAGCAGCGTGAAACCGAAGGTCAGCACCAGCACCAGATACACCAGCAAAAACAAACCGCCGCCATCCTTTGCGGCAAGGTACGGAAACCGCCACAGGTTGCCGACACCCACCGCACTTCCGGCGGCAGCAAGGACAAATCCGATTTGTCCGGAGAAACTGCTTGCTTTCTTTTCCATGATTCTGAAACTCCTATCCGTATTTCCTATTGTAATATAGGATAACATGGAGTATCATATCAGTAAACCGAATAAAATTACTATGACCTATAAATTTTACTTATGGAGTATTTGAGATGCGGGAACAGAAAGACCGATACGAGATATTCTTGAAAGTGTGCGAAACGGGCAGTTTTTCCAAAGCAGCGGAGGCACTGAACTATACCCAATCCGGCATCAGCCAGATGATGGCGGGGTTGGAAGAAGAACTGGGCGTGAAGCTGTTCGCCCGCATCAACCGGGGCGTGACCCTGACCGACAACGGGACACGTCTTTTGCCCTACGTCCGGGAACTGGCCAACCAGAAGAACCGGCTGCGGCAGGCTGCGTTCAATATCAACCACAAGGTGGAGGGCAAGCTGCGGGTGGGCAGCTTTTCCAGCATCACAACGCTCTGGATGCCGGAAGTGGTGCACTATTTCAAGGAGAACTACCCGAAGGTGAGTATAGAGATCCTGGACGGCAACTATGATGAGATCCGGGAATGGATCATCCGTGGACAGGTGGACTGCGGTTTTCTCTCGTCCATTGTGGCAGACGACCTGAAATTCTACCCGCTCTGGGACGACCCGCTGTGTGCTGTGTTCCCGAAGGGGCATCCGCTGGCTGCACAGCCCAGTGTGACCCTGCCGCAGCTGTTTCAGGCTCCGCTCATCATCGAAACCCCCGGCTGCGACAACGATATCCAGCACCTGATGCTCAAGTGCCCGGTGAAGCCGAATATTGCATACAGCTTCCGGGACGATACCCTCATCATGGCCTTCGTGCGCAGCGGGCTGGGCGTGACCATCTCGCAGGAGCTGGTGATGCAGGCGTTCGGCTGCCCCGGTGTGGTGTCCCGCCCGCTGGAGCCTGCCTGCTGCCGGACGCTGGGGCTGGCGTTTTCCAAGACGGCAAGCTCGGTGGTGAGCCGGACACTGCTGGAATATCTGAAATCCACCCGGCAGCGAAAGGATACATCGCAGATAAAATAAGAACGAAAAGCGTGATATACTGAGTGGGAAGACTAGGAATTGGGGGAGAGAACACGATATGAATTTAAAATACAAGAGAGCAACGCTTGAAGATATCGATATATTGACAAAAACGAGAATAGAGGTGTTAAGAGCGGCTAATAAACTTTCTGCTGATACGGATATGAGCGAAGTTGAAAGACGATCCTATAATTATTATCAAAAAGCGCTTTGTGACGGCTCTCATATTGCATATTTGGTTTTTGACGGAAATCGTTTTGTAGGGGCTGGTGGTGTTAGTTTTTTTCAAGTAATGCCGACTTACCACAATCCAAATGGAAACAAGGCTTATATCATGAATATGTATACTGATCCTGAATATCGAAGACTGGGAATTGCTTATAAAACATTAGATATGCTGATTAGAGATACTAAAAGCAAGGGGATTACAGCTATTTCATTAGAAGCAACTGAGATGGGACGACCATTGTATGAAAAGTATGGATTTGTAAAAATGAATGATGAAATGGAATTGCCAGAGTGATAACTTCGCGTTTGTAGAGCGAAGCGGAACATGAATGCCCCAGTGGAAGGCAATTACTCTGCGTTCTCCGGTTTCTGTTCCGCAGGCTTTATGGTCTTGACCCGCAGGGTGAAGTACAGCAAATGACAGACCCACACCACGGCAATGCAGACCCTGCCGATGGGCGCATTTTTCATGCAAAGAAAGCCGATGGCCATAACAGCGGTGACCATTGCGATGATCTTGCATTTTGTTCCGGCGGTCATGGCTTTTTTCTGAACGAAGCTGTCCAGATGTTTTTTATATAAGTTCGTACCTACGAACCAATCGTGCAGTTTTTGGGAGCTTTTCGCAAAGCAGAGCAGGGTTGCCATGTAGAAGGGGACGGTGGGCAGAATGGGAAGCACGATCCCTACGGTGCCCAGAACCATGCAAAGAAAGCCCAGTACGATCCAGAATGCTTTTAAGAGTTTTTTCATCATCTTCTCCTGTTGATTTTTGTGTTGCTGCACGGCAGTGCAGAGCGAGCGTCTCCGTTACAGTTTCAAAGCGGAGATCTTGAATGTTAGTGATAGCTAACTTCCTGTCTTATGAAAAGCCGCCCGTTGGCGACTTTTCTGGAGAGATAATACGATATTCTGGAAACTTTGTCAAGATGTACTTTGCGGAGCGTTGCGCTTGGTAAAATTCTGGATTAAAAGCACAGGGCAGACCTATACCGCCTTTTATCGCAAGTCAAGAAATTATCGCAATTTTCAAAAATAGTGCCTGTCAAAACGGCATATTTGCGATATGCAGTTTGCGGATGTTGCTTGGGCATTAAAAACGCAAACTGCTATAAAGCACGGATTTGGGATTTGTCAATACCAAATTTTGCTTTGGGGAAAATTTTACCTATGGCTGAGCCAGTACCAGCCCGGATGCTCCTCGCTGCTTGTGATCTGATCCGGGTGCTCAAACAATATTGCATACTGCGCAATTTTTTCATCCGGGATGTCAGGGGCTTCCGCAAAGAACTTTCCGTTTTCAGCGGCGGGATTCTTTGCGCGGGCGGTATTATACAAGATGATATGGTTCGTATCAGATTCGCCCAGATCTCCGATCTCATGGGTCACGATGCCGTCAATGACGGTCAGTTTGCCGTCAAGGAAGCTTTCTTCACCAGCCATCCGTGAAACGAAACAATCATCGATCCAATAAACCGTTCCATCGCCAACATAGCGTGTCATTTGGACGTGTGCTGCCCCGAACGAACCGAAATACTTTGCAGTTGGATTTTCCTGATAGATCCGCTGGAGATTTGCATATAGGGCATCCTCCCGATAAGCCATAGCCTTGCCGCCATGTTGAAGCTCTGCCTGATAATCGTTCAGTTCATTGCACATCAGCTCCTGTTGCCAGCCTAGAAGAGCACGCTCCAGATGGATCATCTTATCGCCCAGCACTAATTCGAGTTGTTCCGGCCGAGTCTGCATCTGCTCGATCAGCTGTGGCAGCAGACTGTTTTGAAAACGATACTGCAACCGGCATTTCTGGATGCCGATCAAAAGCATCTGTGTCTCTCTGTCTGCTGCTGAAAAATCACAATCTTTCAGAAGATACTTGCAGAAGGTGCAGAGCATCTCAATCGAATCCGTGATGTCTGCGCCAACGATGGAGATCTTATCATTGTCCGGTCTGTTTCGGTTGAATTCCGACATCCACCGGAATAATTCGTAGTCCTCTTGGGATATCGTAAACTGATCGAACGCATCGGAAAAGGTCATCCGGTTCTGTATCGTTTCGTTTTCGAGAAAGCCGCTTGCATAGCCATGCTCCATCAAAAGGACACGCACACCTTTTTTCTCCACAAGATACTTGAATAGCACATTGCGGAACTTTTGGTATTCTACTTTTCGATGAATCTCGCCAAAGATATAGACCTGCGCGTCATCGTATCGGAGCATTCTGGAAAGCCCGGAACCGGTGGAGAGATCGATGATCTGAGAGCTTCTTGGATAAAGTTCAAACACAAGAGCGAAAAGAAGGACAAGAGCAGCTGCGAAAGCGAGGAACCTCTTGCGCAAACTGCTGTTATATTGCGGTGCTTTCATGACGACACTCCTTGGTATTTTATAATGCGGGAAGGTGGTTTTGTTTTACGCTCATACCACGAAAAAATCCACATTATGGTAACGAAAAACGGTTTTTCTGTCATGAAAAGGCACGGCTCTGTCCTATAGAGTGCACTATTTGCGATTTCAGCCTAATCGTATTATAATCGCTGTGAGAGCGGATGAGATATTTTGAATAACCAAAAGCCGGTTCGTTTATCTTGGGGGAAATTTCAGATGAATGTATTGATCTGTGATGATGAGTGGCGTGTTACGGAGCAGGTTTCAGAGCTGCTCCAAAAGCATTGCGCAGAAAATGGAATGCAGGTGCGGTTTCACCTGTTTGATGATCCCTGTGCGATCAAAGACCTTGCGGGGTACGATATCGCGATTCTGGATATCGATATGGGAGACTTCAGCGGCATCGATCTGGCGTGGAGACTTCGAAAAGAAAAACCGGGGATCGTGATCATTTTTCTGACCAACTTCATCCAGTATGCGCCGGAAGGGTTTGAAGTACAGGCGTTTCGGTATCTTTTGAAAACCAATATGCAGGAAAGACTGGTATCCTATTTTGAGGATGCAGTCAAAGAAGTGGTCCGAAAAAAACAAATCATTACGATCTCCGTCAATTCGGAATTGATCGATATTCCGGTAAATCATATTCTCTATCTGGAGTCAAATCTGAGGATCGTTATCATGCACCTGATCCACGACGAACGGACCGAATATCGGTTTTATGGAAATATGACAGATTTATCGGAAAAGTTGGAAGACCTTGGGTTTCTGCGTATCCAAAAGTCCTTTCTGGTAAATATGGAGTACATCGAACAGATGCAGTATGAAAAGGTGCACTTACGCGGAGGGATCGTTTTGCCCTCAAGCGCTAAAAGCCACAAGGAATTAAAACAGCACTACTTGAAGTGGAGAGGGAAAAAATCGATGGGCGATCTCTTGAGCTTTCTTTATACGGTGGTCGATACACTGTCTTTGATCTTCTTTTTGGATGCATTTGCCCAAAGACGATGGGATAATTGGAAGTTTACGTTGGGCATCGGGTGCCTTGTTGCTCTGAATTTCTGGATCCTGCAAGTTCCGCTTGTTTTCTTTGGCCGAGATCCGGCTGTAAAGATCGGCATGATCCTTTTGTCGTACACATTGAGCGCAAGAGCATTGTATAGAGAGATCTCCAGCGGAATGCTGCTGCTCTTAGTCTGTATAGAATATCTCATGACCTATTGTTTGTCTTTTGGGCTTGGCATGGCAGGTGCTTTTATCTGCGGAATGGACGGAGCGTCCTTTCAAACACGTTTTCCGCTTATGATAAGCTATGGAGTTATCAACTATTCGGCAGAGCTTTTTCTGGCATACACATTTCGAAAGCTTATGCGGAGAAGAAGGAGCTTGAGAACCCCCAACAAGCTGACGGGCGTAAAATCAGGTCTTTATTTTTTGTTTCCGGGAACATCTTTTGTGATGCTGGTGCTTTTGCTGTACATGACAACTGGTAAAAGCGCAAGCGAAATGGTGATTGCTGCGGTATGCGGTTTGATTTTTGCCGCAAATGTGGCAGTGCTGTATCTTTTGGAACGAATGGAAAAGACCGTTGAAAATCAGGAAAGAGTTTTGGCGCTGGAACAGCAGCTCCAGTTTCAGGCTAAAAATATGGAAGCCGCAAGTCAGCTCTATACGGCTCAGCGCCATAAGGTACATGACTTTCAGGCACATCTCAATACACTTCAAGATCTTTTGCAAAATCAGGAATATGATGCGGCAGAGCAATATTTGAATTCTGTATCCAAGGAACAGACAGACCGATTGTTCCTCGTCAACTCTCACCATGCGATCTTGGATGCACTGTTCAATACGAAAGCAACGGATGCGATCCAGAAGGGGATCGACATTGATTTCGAGCTGAACGATTTATCGGCTCTGCCTTTTGATGTATCGGATATGGTCGTCCTGTTTTCCAATCTGCTGGATAACGCCATTGAAGCCTGCGAAAAAATCGAGGGCGATCGGGTGATTCGGGTTTCTGCAGTGTTAAAACAAAGCTTTTTGTTTTCTGTTCGGAATACGACCCTTCCGGTCGAAATAAAAAATGATACGATCCAGACGACAAAACCGAATGCAAGTCTTCATGGATTCGGGCTTTCCAATATAAAACTTATTCTGAACAAGTATCACGCAGACTTTGTTATGGACTATGAGGATGGATGGTTTCAGTTTACCGGAGAGATCGAAGCGCAGGTGAGGAAGTAGTGTATTTGATATGGGAAACGTTCTGATCAACTTGCACTGCTTGCCGCGAATGCGAACGCCTTTTGAATTGCAAAATGATTTTTCAGTTGCTATACTGGGCTTATCAAAGTTTTTTCGGGAGGACGCTGCAGTGACCGCACAGACAATGCAAATCGGGAGCAGACCTTGCCGCATTTGCGGCGAAGCCCATGCAGAATACCTACTGCTCCAAATGACAGGCGAACACGAGCAGCAAAGCATGGACAACGAAGTGGATGCTATCGCACAAAGCAGCCGAAAGTATCTGTTTGCCGCCGTTCCGGTCTCAAACTGGAACGATGCACTTTCTCCGTGGAAAGCCCCTGCCGTGTGGGGGAAGCAAGGCTTCGGTGGCAATGCTGCGGACATCCTGCGCTTTCTGACGGAACAGGTCATCCCCACACTGAATCAGCAGTATCCCCTCCCGGAGAACGTCAAAATCATTCTGGGCGGCTATTCGCTGGCGGGATTGTTTGCGCTGTGGGCATCCACCCAGACCGATTTGTTCTACGGTGTCGCCGCTGCATCCCCCTCGGTGTGGTTTCCGGGCTGGATGGAGTTTGAACAGCAGCACCCGATGCAAACACAGCACATTTATCTGAGCCTTGGCGACAAGGAGGAACACACGAAAAACGCCGTCATGGCTGCGGTGGGGGATAATATCCGCACCCTGCACAGTCGGCTTGCAGAGCGTGGCGCAGACTGCACCCTTGAATGGAACAGCGGCGGGCATTTCAAAGATGCTGACCTGCGCACGGCAAAGGCGTTTCGCTGGATGATGGAGGAACACACATGACCATTTTGATTGATGCAGATGGCTGTCCGGTGGTCGATTTGACGTTACAGATTGCAAAGCAGTTCTGCGTTCCGGTCATCATCCTGTGCGACACCTCTCACCAGATTGAACGTGAAGGTGCGCAGACGCTGGTGTTCGATAAAGGAGCTGACAGCGTGGACTTTGCGCTGGTGAACCGGGTAAAGCCGGGTGATATTGTCGTAACGCAGGACTACGGGCTGGCGAGTATGTGCCTTGCTAAATGCGCACGAGTGCTGAATCAGAATGGTCTGGAATACAC
>OGHU01002141.1_pt1 | contig 10489 bp, 10 predicted proteins | sample 1571521 | NCBI WGS metagenome assembly OGHU01 (sample SAMEA2581963, study PRJEB24529) | metagenome | biome: Human gut stool | place: China | collected 2011 | reverse complement strand
AGCGGCCGTAGTAGGGGCAGTCCGGCGTCCGGCGGGCAGGGGAGGGCTCCACCAGGGCGGCGATCTTGCCGAAGGCGGCGTTTTTCAGCACCTTCATCACCAGAACGTCGCAGATCTCCCCCCGGATGGCCCCGTGGACAAACACCACCTGGCCGTCTATCCGGGCGATGCCCAGCCCCTCGCTGGAATAGCCCTGGATACAGGCGCGGTAAATGCGGTTTTTCTCCAATCCGGGCATAAGCGCCCTCCTCTCGTGCGAATCATACGAAAATTAGGGGCGGACAGAGCTGTCCGCCCCTGAAAGGTTTCCAAAACTTGGTTAAATCTCGAACTTCTCCATGACCTTGCGCAGGGCCTCGGCAAAGGAGGCCAGGGTCTTGTTGTCCCGGCCCTTGCTGCGGCGGATAAGGCCCACCAGGGAATCGCCCAGCTGCACCAGCTTCTGATACGCCGCGGTGACCCGGGGCGCACCCTCGAAGGTGCGGGTCTTGCGCTGGGGCAGATAGCCCGCTGCCAGCTGGGTGCAGGTCAGCAGGTCATACTCCTCGGTATACTGGGGCGCATGGGCCGTGAAGCCCAGCTGGCTCACCGTCTGGGCAAACACCGGAGCCACCTCCCGGTCGCCGTGGACCACGAACACGTGCTGGGGCTTGGGCTCCTTGAAATGGCTGATCCAGTCCAGCAGATGGTCGTGGTCGGCGTGGGAGCTGAGGCCCTGGAAATTCACCACCTTGGCCCGGACGGCCACGTCCTCGCCGAACAGCTTCACGGAGGGAGTCCCGTCCAGCAGGGTCCGGCCCAGGGTGCCCGGGGACTGGAAGCCCACGAACACCACGGCACTGTCCGCCCGCCACAGGTTATACTTCAGATGGTGGCGGATGCGGCCCGCGTCGCACATACCGGAGGCGGAGATGATGACCTTGGGGGTGTGGTCCTCGTTCAGAGATTTGGACTCGTCCACGGTCTCCGTCAGGTGCAGGCCCGGGAAGTTGAACATATGGGTGCCGTCCTTCACCAGCTCCAGAGCGTCCTGGTCCAGATAGCCCCGCAGATCGCCGCAGAAAATGGTGGTGGCACTTTTCGCCAGGGGACTGTCCACATACACCGGGAAATTCGGCACGGAGGTCACCAGGCCCTGATCCTTGATCTCCCGGATGAAATACAGCAGCTCCTGGGTGCGGCCCACGGCAAAGGAGGGGATCACCACGTTGCCGCCCTTGCCCAGGGTCTCGTCGATGATCTGGGCCAGCTGGCCGGTATAGCTCCACACCTCGGTGTGGTTGCGGTCGCCATAGGTGCTCTCCATGACCACATAGTCCGCCCCGGTGAAGAACTGGGGGTCCCGGATGATGGGCTGGTCCACGTTGCCGATATCGCCGGAAAAGACGATGGTGCGGGTCTCGCCGCCTTCGGTGAGGGTCAGGCGGATGGACGCGGAGCCCAGCAGATGGCCCGCGTCGATGAACACGGCGTCCACCCCGTCGCACAGGTGGACGGGCTGGTCATATTCGCAGGTGTCAATAAACTCCGGCACCCGCTGGGCGTCGGCCACGGTATACAGAGGCTCCTCCTCCGGCCGCCCGGCCCGGCGGTTCTTGCGGTTTTTATACTCGGCGTCGCTCTCCTGGATGTGGGCGGAGTCCTGGAGCATGATGCTCATGAGCTGAGCCGTGAGCCGGGTGGTGAGAATGCGGCCCTGGAAGCCGTTTTTGATGAGCATGGGCACCCGGCCGGAGTGGTCGATGTGGGCGTGGGTGATGAGCACATAGTCGATGCTGCCCGGGGCAAAGGGCAGGGTGCGGTTGTCCACCTCGTCCCGGCCCTGCTGCAATCCGCAGTCGATGAGGATGCGCTTGCCGCCTACCTCCAGACAATGGCAGCTGCCGGTGACGCACTGGTCAGCGCCGAAAAAACTCAGCTTCATGGCGTTCGTCCTTTCCTCTCAAAAATTGGGGTGCCCTTATTGTAACACTTTTTCTTCCCGGCGGCAACAGGAATTGCATTTTGCCGGAACATCCGTTATAATAGGTGGGAATATAACTTGTTATTCCCCTGAGGAGGAACGCAAATGTTTGAACAATCCCTTATTCGCAATTTTTCCATCATCGCCCACATCGACCACGGCAAGTCCCATTCCCAGTTTGCCTGACGGCAAACCGGGAGCCCTTTTCATTTAATGTCCTTCGGCGGAAATGAATTCCGCCTGCGGCAAGGTTTTGCTGCGCAAAACGCTTGTTACGCGCCACTTGGCGCGTCAGCGTGGACTTACCTACAGGAGGAACACAAATGTTTGAACAATCCCATATTCGCAACTTTTCCATCATTGCCCATATTGACCATGGCAAGTCCACGCTGGCGGACCGGCTGCTGGAGCTGTGCGACGCCGTGCCGGAGCGGGAGATGGAGAACCAGATTCTGGACAACATGGACCTGGAGCGGGAGCGGGGCATCACCATCAAGTCCCGGGCCGTGCACCTGTTCTACAAGGCCAAGGACGGCGAGATCTACGCCCTGAACCTCATCGACACCCCGGGCCACGTGGACTTCAACTATGAGGTGTCCCGGTCCCTGGCCGCCTGCGAGGGGGCGGTGCTGGTGGTGGACGCCACCCAGGGGGTGGAGGCCCAGACTCTGGCCAACACCTATCTTGCCATGGAGCACGACCTGGAGATTCTGCCGGTATTCAACAAGATCGACCTGCCCGCCGCCGACCCCATGAAGGCCAAGCAGGAGGTGGAGGACATCATCGGCCTGCCCGCCATGGATGCGCCGGAAATCTCCGCCAAGCTGGGCCTGAACGTGGAGGCGGTGCTGGAGGACGTGGTCCGCAACGTGCCCGCCCCCACCGGCGACCCCAACGCCCCCCTGCAGGCCCTGATCTTCGACAGCCAGTACGACCCCTATGTGGGGGTGGTGGTGCTGTTCCGCATCAAGCAGGGCACCATCCGCCGGGGCCAGACGGTGCGCATGATGGCCACCGGAGCCCAGTATACCATTCTGGAGTGCGGATATCTCAAGCCCCTGGGCAACGAGCCCACGGACGCCCTCCAGGCCGGTGAGGTGGGCTATTTCACCGCCTCCATCAAAAACGTCAAGGACACCCAGGTGGGCGACACCATCACCGACGCTGAAAACCCCGCCGCCGAGCCTCTGCCCGGCTCCCGGCCCGCCCAGTCCATGGTCTACTGCGGCATTTACACCGAGGACGGCAGCAAGTACCCCGACCTGCGGGACGCCCTGGAGAAGCTCCAGCTCAACGACGCCTCCCTGACCTTCGAGCCGGAAAGCTCCGTGGCCCTGGGCTTCGGCTTCCGCTGCGGCTTTCTGGGGATGCTGCATATGGAGATCATCCAGGAGCGGCTGGAGCGGGAATTCAATCTGGACCTGGTGACCACCCTGCCCAGCGTCATCTATCACGTGTACAAGTCCGACGGCACCATGGTGAAGGTGGACAATCCCCACAACTACCCGGACCCCACGGTCATCGAGCACGCCGAGGAGCCGTATGTGAAGGTGTCCATCATCAGCCCCAACGAGTATGTGGGCAACATCATGCCCATGTGCCAGGACCGCCGGGGCGAGTTCAAGGATATGCAGTATCTGGACACCCATCTGGTAGAGCTTCACTATCAGATGCCCCTCAACGAGATCATCTATGACTTTTTCGACACGCTGAAGGCCAACACCAAGGGCTATGCCTCCCTGGACTATGAGCTCTCCGGCTACCGGCCCAGCGAGCTGGTGAAGGTGGATCTGCTGCTCAACGGCGACGGCGTGGACGCCCTGAGCTTCATCGCCCACAAGGACAAGGCCTATCCCCGGGCCCGGCGGCTGTGCGAAAAGCTGAAGGAGAACATCCCCCGCCAGCTGTTTGAGGTGCCCATCCAGGCGGCCATCGGCGGACGGATCATCGCCCGCGAGACCATCAAGGCCCTGCGCAAGGACGTGCTGGCCAAGTGCTACGGCGGCGACATCACCCGCAAGAAGAAGCTGCTGGAAAAGCAGAAGGAGGGCAAGAAGAAGATGCGGAATCTGGGCACGGTTCAAGTGCCTACGGAAGCCTTCATGGCTGTGCTCAAGCTGGACAGCGATTGATAACAGGAGGAACGCACATGGAACAGGCCACGTTTGACGATTTTATGAAGCTGGATATCCGGGTGGGCACCATTGTGGAGGCCCGGCCCTTTGAAAAGGCCCGGAAGCCCGCCTATCAGCTGCTGGTGGACCTGGGCCCGGAGCTGGGCCGGAAGCGCTCCAGCGCCCAGATCACCCAGCAGTATACCCCGGAGGAGCTGGTGGGCAAGCAGGTGCTGGCGGTGGTGAATTTTCCGCCCCGCCAGATCGCCAATTTCTTCTCCGAGGTGCTGGTGCTGGGGACCTACTCCCAGGGCGGCGTGGTGCTGATCACGCCGGACAAGCCCGTGGAAAACGGGGACCGGCTGGGGTAAAATAGGAGGTATCGCATATGGCCGGATTCGGCGTTCTGATTGTTTCGGGCATATTATCGGCGATTTTCCTGTTCTTCATCGCCGTGTTTGCCGCCGCGGCGGCGTATATCATGGCCAGCTATGTGCTGGAGGGCTTTTCCATCGCCTGCATGCGCAAAAAAGCGGGCGACGCACATACATTCCCTGCCTGGATTCCCTTTTACAGCAAGTATCTGCTGGGAAAGCTGGCAGACCGGCGGGTCATGGGCGCCGTGTCGGCCCTTCTGACGCTTCTGTCCGTCTGCCTTTGCGTCTATTTCTACGTCTGCCGGGAGCTGAATACTCTTTGGTTCATCCTCCTGCTGATGGCCCTGTTGGCGGTCTTTATCCTGGACACCCTGATCGCCCACCGGATCTATAAAAGCCGTGCCGGTAAATATGGGGACGTCCTGACCGTGTTCACCGTTTTATCCCTGGGCCTGCTCCGCCCGGTGTTCCTGTTTGCTGTCCGCAATCGGGCAGCGGAGAGCGTGCCGGCCCCGGAGTGTGGAAATTGAGTAAAAATCCCGGAAGGAGATGTGATAGCATGGCCGAGGAAAAGCTGTTTATTGAGGCATCCGAAGAGGATGTGCCGTCCATTATCGCCCTGCGGCAAAGAATCTGGGGCACCACATACCGAGGCGTTTACCCCGACAGCATGATAGATAACTTTGACTGGGACTGGCACAGGGAAATGGAGCTGCTGAGGGTCCATCATCCGGCGTATTCTGTGTACTTGGTCCGAAAGGACCGGCAGGACATCGGCTACCTGACGATAAACGAAGCCGATGTAATCACCCTGCAATCCCTGTATATTTCCGCCGAATACCAAAGACAGGGGATCGGCCGGCAAGCGTTCGATTTCGTGAAAGCGTATTGCAGAGCGCACCATGCCGCCTCCTTTGTCTGCCACTGTGTCCCGGAGAATCTTAACGCCCGCAGCTTCTATGAGCGCATGGGCGGCAAGGTGATCGGGCAGGACCTGGCAAACGAGGAACGGTGGCAGAACTCCGTCACTTATCAGTTTACCCTGACACAATAAAATTGCTCAAAAGAAAGTTGAGGATCACCTATGAACAACATTACAAAAACCGCCATGATCACCATCTGCGGACGGCCCAACGTGGGCAAGTCCAGCCTCACCAACGCCCTGGTGGGGGAGAAGATCGCCATCGTCTCCGACAAGCCCCAGACCACCCGCAACCGGATCTACGGCGTGGTGAACCGGGAGGATACCCAGTTTGTGCTGCTGGACACCCCGGGCCTGCACAAGCCCCGTTCCCGGCTGGGGGACTATATGGTGAAGGTGGTGCGGGAGAGCCTGGAGCAGGTGGAGGCCGCCCTGCTGCTGGTGGAGCCCATCGCCCATGTGGGGGAGCCGGAGAAGATCCTGCTCCAGCGCATCCGGGAGGAGCACCTGCCCTGCGTGCTGTGCATCAACAAGATCGACACCGTGGAGAAGAAGGACGACCTGCTGGCGGTGATCGCGGCCTACAGCCAGGCCTTTGACGGGTTTGACGCCATCATTCCCATCTCCGCCCGGACCGGCGACGGCCTGGAGGACCTGATGGCCCAGCTGCAGACCTATGCCACGGCAGGCCCCCAGCTGTTCCCCGACGGCATGACCACCGACCAGCCCGACGCCCAGGTCTGCGCCGAGATCGTCCGGGAGAAAATGCTGCTGTGCCTGGAAAAGGAGATCCCCCACGGCACCGCCGTGGAGATCACCCGCTTCACCGAGCGGGAGGACACCGGCATCATCGACCTGGACGTGACCATCTACTGCGAAAAGGCCAGCCACAAGGGCATCATCATCGGCAAGCACGGGGATATGCTCAAGCGCATCAGCTCCCTGGCCCGCCGGGACATCGAAAAGTTCATGGGCGCCAAGGTGTACATGGAAACCTGGGTAAAGGTCAAGGAAAACTGGCGGGATAATGTGAATTTCATCCGCGCCAGAGGGTACGATGAGCAGTGACTTCTTCCCATCGGCCATGCTGTGCCAGTTTTCTTGCGGCGTCAGCCGCTCGCCGCTCTGCGGCGTAAATTCAAAGAATTTCTGCCGGCGGAATTCATTTCCGCCGCAGCAGATGGTATGAGGGGTCCCCGGTCAGATATCATCTGACTGGGGCAAACTGGCGGGATAATGTGAATTTCATCCGCGCCAGGGGATATGACGAGCAGTAATCCCCCCTCCAAAAGCTTCCACTCATGACGCCGCCGGAAAAGCGGCAAGCTATGGGCGGAGGTGAAAAGCCATGGAGGAGCGCTGGGCCCTGTTCTGGGCCACCGGAGCGCCGGAGGCGTACTTGCTGTATAAGGAGGCGGCTGAATGCAGCCGGAACGATTCGTAACGTGCGGCCTGGTGCTGCGGGAAACGGTGACCCGGGACGCGGACAAGATCCTCACCGTGCTGACCCCGGACCGGGGCAGGCTCTCCGTGATCGCCCGGGGGGCCCGGCGCAAGGGCAGCCGCGTGGCCGCGGCCTGCCAGCTGCTGGCCTATTCGGAGATGACCCTCTATGAAAAGGGCCGGTGGACCATGCTGGACGCGGCGGACACCATCGAGCTGTTCGACGGCCTGCGGCAGGACCTGACGGCCCTGAGCCTGGCGGCCTACTTCGCCGAGCTGACGGAGGCGGTGTCCGACGGCTGCGGCGGCGATGTGCTGCCCCTGCTGCTCAACGCCCTGTATGCCCTCAGCGCCCTGAAAAAGCCGCCTCAGCTGGTGAAGCCCGCGTTTCAGTTCCGGCTGATGGCCCTGGCAGGCTATGAACCCATGGCCGATGGCTGCGCCCTGTGCGGCGCGCCGGAGCCGGAGAACCCCATGCTGGACGTGGTCCACGGGGTGGTGCACTGCGGCAAATGCCGGGAAAAAGGGGGCCTGTCCCTGCCGCTGACGGCGTCGGGGCTGGCGGCCCTGCGATACGTGCTCTACGGCGACCCCCGGCGGCTGTACAGCTTTTCCCTGCCGCCGGAGGGACTGCGTGCCCTGAACCACGCGGCGGACGCCTACGTTTCCGCCCAGCTGGAGCGCAGCTTCCGTACCCTGGATTATTACAAGACCATTCTTCCGCAAGAGGAAACGAAATATGAGTGAATTATTTGAAAAATCCATCCGCACCCTGGAGCTTCCGGCGGTGCTGGAAAAGCTGGCGGCCAAGGCCGTCAGCCAGGCGGCCAAGGACCGGTGCCTGAAGCTGACCCCCTCCACGGACGTGGAGGAGGTGCTGCGGCTGCTGGACGAGACCGACGCCGCCAAGGAGCGGCTGGGGCTCCACGGCAGTCCGTCCTTCTCCGGCGTGAAGGACGTATCCGCCGCCCTGACCCGGGCGGACCACGGCGGTATGCTGAACACCCGGGAGCTGCTGGACATCGCCGGCGTCCTCACCGCCAGCCGCCGGGTGTCGGATTACGACGCCCAGCGCCAGGGGGAGGAGACGGTGCTGGACCGCCTGTTCACCTCCCTGCACACCAATAAATACTTAGAGGAGCAGATCCGCTCCGCCATTCTGGACGAGGAGACCATCGCCGACACCGCCAGCAGCGAGCTGGCGGACATCCGCCGGAAAATGCGGCTGGCCGCCTCCAAGGGCCGCCAGATCCTCCAGCGCATCATCTCCTCGCCGTCCTATGCCAAGGTGCTGCAGGAGGCCCTGATCACCCAGCGGGACGGCCGGTTCGTGGTGCCGGTGAAGGCCGAGTGCAAGGGCAGTATGCCCGGCCTGGTCCACGACATCTCCTCCTCCGGGGCCACGTTGTTTGTGGAGCCCATGGGCGTGGTGCAGGCCAACAACGAGCTGAAGGAGCTGGAGGCCCGGGAGCAGAAGGAGATCGACCGCATCCTGCGCCAGCTGTCCGCCGCCTGTGCCGGGTCCATGGAGAATATTCTGTGGGACTATGACATTCTGGTGCACCTGGACGTGATCTTCGCCCGGGCACAGCTGAGCTATCAGCTCAACGCCAGCCGTCCGGAGGTCCGCCGCCGGGGCGGCGTGACCCTGCGCCGTGCCCGGCACCCCCTGCTGGACCAGGCCAGGGCCGTGCCCATCACCGTGGAGCTGGGCCAGCAGTTCGACACCCTGGTGATCACCGGCCCCAACACCGGCGGCAAGACCGTGACCCTGAAAACCATCGGCCTGCTGTGCCTGATGGCCCAGTGCGGCCTGCACATCCCCGCCGACAGCGGCAGCGCCGTCCGGGTGTTCCACCGGGTGCTGGCAGACGTAGGCGACGAGCAGAGCATCGAACAGAGCCTGTCCACCTTCTCCGCCCATATGTCCAACATCGTGCAGATCCTGCGGGAGGTGGACGACCAGAGCCTGCTGCTGTTTGACGAGCTGGGAGCCGGTACGGACCCCATCGAGGGCGCGGCCCTGGCCATTGCCATCATCGAAAGCGCCCGCAGTCAGGGGGCGCTGATCGCCGCCACCACCCACTATGCCGAGCTGAAAACCTTCGCCATGACCACGGCGGGGGTGGAAAACGCCAGCTGTGAGTTCGACGTGCAGACCCTGCGCCCCACCTACCGACTGCTGATTGGCATCCCCGGCAAGTCCAACGCCTTCGCCATCTCCCGGCGGCTGGGGCTGGACGAGTCCGTGATCCAGGCCGCCCAGCAGCAGATGGACAGCGACTCCGTCCGCTTCGAGGACGTGCTGACCCAGCTGGAGGAGAAGCGCCAGCGGCTGGAGAAGGCCCAGGCCGAGGCGGACCGCCTGTGGCGTCAGCGGGAGGAGGACGCCCGAAAGGCCCGGACCTTCCGGGAGCAAATGGAAAAAGCCAAGGACAACGCCCGCACCAAGGGCGAGGCCGAGGCCAAGCGCATCGTGCGCCAGGCCCAGGCCCAGGCCGACGAAATTTTCGCCCAGTTGGACCAGCTGCGCCGCCAGCAGCAAAAGCAGATCAACTTCCAGGAGCTCAACGACGCCAAGGCCGCCGTGCGGCACAGTCTGAACCAGGCCCAGGAGGCCCTGCACCTGCGCAGCGAGCCCCAGGAGCCTGCCTATGCCCCCAGCCGCCCCATCGAGGTAGGGGACCTGGTGGAGCTTCCCGGGGTGAAAATGGCCGCCTCGGTGCTGGCCGTCAACAACGACGGCACATTGCTCCTGCAGGCGGGGAAGATGAAGATGACCGTCAAGGCCCAGCAGGTGCGCCTGCCGGAGGGCCAGCCCAAAAAGAAGCCCGCCGCTCCGGTGGGCGGCAGTCCCAAGCTGAATCTCCAGTCCCGGGCTTCGTCGGAGCTGGATATCCGGGGCTATGAGACCCTGGAGGCCGAAAGCGTGGTGGAGAATTACATCGACAGCGCCGTGATGGCAAAGCTGGGCACCGTGACCATCATCCACGGCAAGGGCACCGGCGCCCTGCGCAAGGCGGTCCACGAGATGCTCAAGCGGAACAAGGCCGTCAAGAGCTTCCGCCTGGGCCGCTATGGCGAGGGAGAGGCCGGCGTAACGGTGGTGGAGCTGAAATAACAGACGGAGTTTGTGGATTCTGCCAAAAGGGCCAAACTTTTTTTCAGGCCCCGCTTCAAGAATTTGTAGCTTTGGATATTGCTTTCTTTCCCCGTTTCGGTATAATATTATAGTGTGAGAGAAGTATGTCCCCGCATTTTGCGAAAATGCTTCATAAAAGGAGTGCAATGGAATGTTTACACAGGAAGTTACCGTGAACAATGAGGTGGGCCTGCACGCCCGGCCTGCTACCTATTTTATCCAGAAGGCCAACGAGTTCAAAAGCGGCATCTGGGTGGAGAAGGAGGAGCGCCGGGTCAACGCCAAGAGCCTGCTGGGCGTTCTGTCCCTGGGCATCGTGAAGGGCACCACCATCACCCTGCTTGCCGACGGCAGCGACGAAAAAGAGGCGGTCGCCGCACTCAGCGAGCTGGTTTCCGGCAACTTCGGCGAATAAACGATCATAGTTTCAAGGAAAGGCGGTTTCGCACAGGGCGGAGCCGCCTTTTTCCGCGGAAAGGAGGGAGCGCATGACCAAGGAGCAGATGCTTGAAAAGGCCAACGACCTGC
>OGHU01002130.1_pt1 | contig 10519 bp, 9 predicted proteins | sample 1571521 | NCBI WGS metagenome assembly OGHU01 (sample SAMEA2581963, study PRJEB24529) | metagenome | biome: Human gut stool | place: China | collected 2011 | reverse complement strand
CATATTTTGTCACTTTTGTTAATATGCCCATCGCATTGACTTTTTCATCTTAGGTGATACAATGGAAAAAAATATTTTATTAAGGAGTATTCTCATATGTTAGAATTTTTAAAAGTAATTCTTCTGGGAATCGTTGAGGGAATCACAGAGTGGCTGCCTATCAGCAGCACCGGCCACATGATTCTTCTGAATGAGATTTTACCACTTAAAATAGGAAAGAACCCGGACGATTTTTACAGTATGTTTGAGGTTGTTATCCAGCTTGGAGCCATTATGGCGGTTGTTGTTTTGTTCTGGAGCCAGATCTGGCCATTCGGCAGGAAGGATAACAAAGCTCCTCTTGCAAAGACCGGCATCGGTGCATGGATCAAGACTGATATCTTTGTGCTGTGGTTCCACATTCTTGTTTCAACTATTCCGGCAGCTGTTATAGGAATACTTTTTGATGATGTATTCGAGAGACTGTTTTACAATTTCCAGACAGTAGCTATCATGCTTATACTCTTTGGTATCGCTTTTATCGTGATTGAGACCAGACATAATGGCAAGTCTGCTAAGATTAATTCACTTGTCGACATCAGCTACACGACAGCGCTTATGATTGGATTTTTCCAGCTTATTGCAGCTGTTTTTCCGGGTACATCACGTTCAGGCGCTACCATTGTCGGAGCTCTCTTAATTGGTGTTTCAAGGACTGTTGCCGCTGAGTATACATTTTTCCTTGCGATTCCGGTTATGTTTGGTGCGAGTCTTCTGAAGCTTGTTAAATTTGGATTTCATTTTACAGGGGAAGAGGCTGCTATTCTGATTATCGGCATGATTGTGGCATTTGTTGTTTCACTTATTGTTATCAAATTCCTGATGGGCTACATAAAGAAGCATAACTTTATTGTGTTTGGATGGTACCGTATAGTTCTTGGTGCGATTGTGCTGCTTTGTGGTATCGCAGGGCTTCTCTAAATACATTTTGACGCAATTTTGCAGGAAGAGGGTTTAAGACATGCATGATGAATTGACAGCAAATGATATAAAGAAAATGGAGGACGAGATAGAGTACAGAAAGCTCGTTGTCAGAAAGAAGGCTCTTGATGATGTAAAGGTGGCAAGAGCCCAGGGTGACCTGAGCGAGAACTTCGAGTACAAGGCCGCCAAGCAGTTTAAGAACCAGAACGAGAGCCGTATCAGATACCTTGAGAAGATGATTAAGACGGCCGTTGTCATATCCGATGAGTCAAAGGATGATGAGGTGGGTATGTTCAATACGGTCGATGTGTATTTCGAGGATGATGATGAGACTGAGACATACAAGATTGTCACAACAGTCAGGGGCAATTCCTTAAAGAATCTGATAAGCAAGGAGTCACCGCTTGGTGCAGCTATATTCGGACACAAGGTGGGTGACAGGTGTGAGGTAAAGGTAAATGATGACTACTCATACTTTGTTAAGATAATGAAGATAGAAAATACTGTCGACGACGGCAGTGATGATTTGCGTAAATTTTAATCTGGAATTAATTTTTGCGTTTTATTGGGAATTCAACAGTTTTATGTGTTTATGACTATATAATAATGTTTAATGTCAGAAATAGGGAGATTTATATGATTAAGTTAAAAACTTTTGGCGGCTTTATGGCAGGTAATGACATAACCTCTGTCCAGGAAGGGACATGGCGGTCTGAGAAGCTTGAAAAGCTGTTTGTATATCTGGCGATGAACAGAAACAGAGGGGTCTGTATAGAAGATATTTCAGAGGCTATATGGCAGCTTGACGAGGATACCGATAATCCGGTAGGAGCCCTTAAAAATCTGGCATACAGGCTCAGGAAGGCTCTAAGAGATGCTTCCTTTGACGAGGAGTGCATAGTCTCTGTAAGGGGCGGCTTGTACAAATGGAACGACGATGTGGTAGTAAAAGTTGTGGTTGAAGAGTTTGACGGATATATAAATGAGGCAGAGCTGGCTTTTTGCAGGAGCAAGGAGACTGCTATTGAAAGCTATGAGAAGGCCATAGCCCTTTACAATGGTGATTTTCTGCCTCATAGGACAGATACACACTGGTTTATGACACTCAATGCATTTTACCATTCAAGATACGTGAATACAGTAAAGGCTCTGGCAAAGCTGTATATTGATACAGGACGCTATGAGAAGCTTGAGCAGCTGTGCACCAGGGCGATTGTATATGAGCGTTCTGATGAGCAGATATACTCATATCTGATTGTGGCACGCATGCGTACCAAAAAGGTACAGATGGCTTTTGATACTTATGAGACTGCCAAGACCATTATGGACAATGAGCTTGGTGTTAGAAAGACTGTCATGCTCAACAAGGTGTATGAGGAGCTTTTATCTGTCACTAAGGGTGTTTCAAGCTACAATATAGATGAGGTGAAGGAGGATATCAACGAGGAGAGCATGGAGGGTGTTTTCATGTGCGGGTATCCTGTATTCAAGGAGATTTATCATCTGGAGGTCAGAAAGAGTGCGCGCTCTAATGTTCCGGAGAGTCTTGTTCTGATTACTGTAGCACCAATGTTTAACACCTCGTCTGATAAGGAGAATAGCCAGACAAAGGATTCTATGGTCACACTTGACAGGGCACTTAGGAAGTGCCTGCGTGTGGGGGATGTGGCGGCAAAGTACAGTGATTCACAGTACATTGTGCTTTTGTCGAAATGCTCATGCGATACCGCCGCCGATGTCATGAAGCGGATTGTCGATAGGTTCAATCATACCTGTGATACACATTGTAATATGACGATACACTTTGACATTGAGCCTGTAAGCTGCCATAGCAGTTTTGTGAGTGATAAATGATTTTTCTTGTATAGAGGTGTTTTCGTGAAGAGATTTATTAATATTATTTCAAGTGTGATTTTATTAATTCTTGTTTTAATTATTGCTGTAATATTTGCTCCTAAACTGTTTCATATCGAGCCGATGGTAGTTGTAAGCGGCAGCATGGAGCCCTCCTACATGAAGGGCAGTCTATTGTATGTAAAGGAAGATACGGGTGGTATAAAGACCGGTGATGCCATTACCTTTTACAGACATGGCGAGCTGGTGACTCACAGGGTGGTTGAAATCAATGCAGATGAAAAGACCTACATTACAAAGGGCGATGCCAATCAGGTGAATGATGTAGAGCCGGTTGCCTGGTCTGATGTGGCCGGTGTGCCTGTGTTTGATATCCCGGTGCTCGGTTATCCGGCTTCTTTTTTAGGAGCCACGCAGGGTAAATTTGTATTCATTGTAATGTTAATTATTTTTACCGGTATTACGGTACTGACTGATAAAAAAATGGAGAAAACAAATGGTTAAAAAAGTAATTAGATTTATAGTTCTGATAATTGGTCTGTCTCTGGTGGCTTATTCGGGGTATCATCTGTTTAAGATATTTTGGGATTATAGAACTTCGGATAAGACATATGAGAAGCTGCAGGATGCGTATACTGTGGATGATTCAAAGAAGTCGGATGACAATGACAGTGAAGCTGCTGATACACCGTGGTATGATGATATAGACATTGATTTTGCCGGCCTAAGGAGCGAAAACCCCGATGTGGTTGGCTGGATTTATTTTGAGAATGAGGATATCAGCTACCCTGTCATGTATTCGGGCGACAACAGCTATTACCTCAGAAAGACCTTTAATCGAGAGCATGCCACCGCAGGCTCCATCTTTCTTGAAGGCTCAAACAAGACTGATTTTGGTGACTGTCATACCATCATTTACGGACACAATATGAAGAATCTGTCCATGTTTGGAAAGCTCAAGTACTATAACCGTGATGAGAATTATTATGACAGCCATCAGTATTTCCAGATTCTTGTCGATGGCAAAAAGTATAGGTACCGGATTTTCTCGTATGAGACGGTGAGTGACGACAGCGATGAGTATACCGTGGGCTTTGAGCCTGACGAGACGTTTGGCAAATTCGTACAGGGGATGGCCGCTTCGTCCATGAAGGATACAGGCATAGTTCCGACAAAGGATGACAAGGTTGTAACTCTTTCTACATGCTCCACAAGCGGTGAGACATACAGGTTTGTGGTACATGGCGTGAGAGTAGATGAGCATTGATGATAGAAACAGGCGTGTAAAGGTGTGCAAAATGAAAAGAGAAGATGAATTACTTAAAGAACTTACCGATATGATAAAGGAGACAAAGAAGGGACAGTTAAAATGGAAGCTGACCTGTAAGACTACAGAGTACAATGATGAGGCGGTAAAGCCGACAGTGACAGAGGATGGTATCACATGGACTGTTGATGAGTGCTACGTATCATATGAGTGTACTTATAAGGGCAGTGATTTTGTGATGATTACATATGAGATGATTCATACTGCCGGTGATAAAAGGCAGACAACCAACCTTGTTTTCCTGCCTCCACTAGGTATCAGATACTTTGATATCAGCACTCTGCTTCCGTACTCTGTGCCTGCATCCAATATTCTTACATACGAGATTCATACGCTGTGGCTTTTGCTGCTTGAGATGTATAAGAACGACAACACAAGCGTAGAGCTCGATGCAAGCGCCGGAGAGCTGATTATTGAAGAATAGAGGTATTGATATATGTATGCAGTGATTACAGGAGCAAGCTCAGGAATAGGTGAGCAGCTTGCAAAAAGACTTGCTAAAGAAGGCTATGACCTGATTCTTGTTGCCAGAAGGAGAGAGCGGCTTACAGCTATTTCTGATAAGCTTAAAGCTACACATAAGGGGCTTTGGTGTGATATATTTACCGCAGATCTGATGCAGCTTGATGAGTGTCAGAGGCTTTCAGACTATCTCGAGGAAAAAGACGTAGAAATATTTATAAACAACGCAGGCTACGGTGACTGCGGTTTGTTTGAGGAGACTGATATAGCTAAGGAAATGGGCATGATAGATGTCAATGTGCGTGCTGTACATTTCCTGACGAAAAAGCTTTTAAGGCAGATGAGGGTAAAGGACAGAGGCTTTATCTTAAATGTGGCAAGCTCTGCAGGTCTTATTCCTGCCGGTCCGTACATGGCAGCCTATTATGCCTCTAAGGCATATGTTGCAAGCCTTTCAAGGGCTGTTGCATGTGAGCTTCGCCAGAGCCACAGCCATGTGTATGTAGGTTGTCTGTGTCCGGGACCGGTTGATACAGAATTCAATGATGTGGCAAATGTGCGCTTTGCACTGAAGGGGATTTCCGCTGAGTATTGCGCCAATTATGCCATAGACTGCATGATGAAGAAAAAAACTGTCATGTGCCTACTCTAAGGATGAAGCTTGCTACAACCTGTGGCAGATTTATCCCACAGCCGCTGTACATTAAGCTTGTTTCACATCAGCAAAAGAAAAAATGGCACATTGACTAAAAAGTCTTTGAAAATTGGTTGAATTGCCCTATTTACAGTTATTGTAAATTTTATTATAATGTATACGAAAATAAACGAAAAGGATATTATTATGAAATTAGGAGCGATTTATTCAAAGGAAAAGACAACATTTACACTGTTTTCGCCTGTTGCGGACAGTGTTTTTGTTATTTTTTATGATAAAGGAAATGATTCGGCCGAGACAGGCAGGCTTGAGATGATGCGCACAGAGGGAGAGCTTTTCGGCATTTTTTCTGCTACGGCAGAGGGTGATCTGGATGGTGTTTATTATACATATGAGGTTCACACTTCGGATGGCATATTTTGCTCGCATGATCCGTATGCAAGAGCCTGCGGTGTCAATGGGCACAGGTCTATGGTTATTGACCTTTCTAAGACTGATCCGGATGGATTTGCAGATGAGGACAGGCCAAAGCTTGCTGATCCTATGAGTATGGTTATCACCGAGGTGTCTATCGCGGATGTGTCTGCCGGTGCATCTGCTCATTCTAGGTATCCGGGTAAGTTTAAGGCATTTACTGAGGATAAAACTCTTTCATATTTCAAGGATATGGGAGTGACACATCTGCAGCTTATGCCGTCGTATGATTTTGCCAGCATTGACGAGAGTGATTCCTTAAAGGAGCAGTATAACTGGGGCTATGATCCGTACAATTACAATGTGCCGGAGGGCTCCTACTCGACAGATCCGTTTGATGGAGCCGTGAGAGTGAGAGAGTACAAGGAGATGGTACACTCGATTCATGAGGCGGGGCTTGGCGTGATCAGGGATGTGGTCTACAATCATACCTTCAATGTTCATGACAGCTGTTTTTACAAGACTGCCGGCAATTATTTCTACCGCATGCTGGATGATACAAATTACTCCGATGCATCAGCCTGTGGCAATGAAATAGCATCAGAGAAGCCTATGGTCAGAAAATATATCATTGATTCGCTGTGCTACTGGGCAAGCGAGTATCACATAGATGGCTTCAGGTTTGATCTGATGGGAGTACTTGATATCGAGACCTTGAATGAAGCCAGAAAAGCTCTCTTAAAAATAAATCCTGATATAATAATGTATGGAGAGGGCTGGACAGGTGGAGAAAGTGTTCTGCCTGAATCAGAGCGTGGCATGAAAATAAATGCCCCAAAGATACCGGGCATCGGCATGTTTTCGGATGATATACGTGATGTGGTAAAGGGACATGTATTCTATATGGATGAGCTGGGCTTTGTCAATGGAGCTACAGACAGAGGCGAAGAGCTAAAGAAGGCTGTGATCTGTGCAGAGTGGGCCAAATCACCTATGCAGTCCATAAACTATCTGTCATGTCATGACAACTATACTCTCTGGGACAGGTTTATTATATCCAATTCACATGAGAGCGAAGATATGCGCATCCGCATGAATAAGCTTGCAGCATCCATTCTTTTCACAGCACAGGGGATTCCGTTTTTCCTGCATGGAGAGGAGTTTGCGAGAACAAAGATTAGTGAAGCTGATGGTGCTCCTGTAGAGAACAGCTATTGTAGTCCGCTTTCTGTCAATGCAATAGATTATGACAGGGCAGAGCAGTTTTCAGAGCTTAAAGCCTACTATAAGGGGCTTATAGCACTAAGAAGGGCTCATAAAGCATTTTACCTTGACACAATAGATGAGATTAAGAAATCCGTTCATTTCATGGATGATATGCCTGATGGGGTGGTTGCGTATACTATTGATACTGATGCAGAGAAGGTGTTCGTGGCTTACAATGCCGGCAAAAATAAAATCACAATTAAATTAGCAGATACTTTATGGGAGGTTCTCGCAGATGAAGCTTCTGCGGGAGATAAAGCTCTTTACACAATAAAAGACCAGGCAGTAATACCCGGGGTATCATGCCTGGTTGCAGTGTGCAAATGCTAGTGAGTTGATTTATTGATATAGCTTGTCTTGTATTTTGAATATACTATTTTCTGGCTGCGATACAGGCCAAAGTATCCTGACAGCATATAGCTGAATGGGATTGCCAAAAGAAAGTACGGCATGCCGTCGTAGCCAAACAGCTCAAAGCTGATGAGCAGCGATGTAATCGGACAGTTGGTGACACCACAGAACAGTGAAATCATGCCGACAGCTGCACACAGCGATGGCTCAAAGCCTGTCAGATTGCCGAACAGGCATCCAAAGGTTGCTCCTATGAAAAAGGATGGTACAATCTCGCCGCCCTTATAGCCTGCGCCAAGAGTCAGTGCGGTGAAGATGATTTTTAGCAGAAATGCTTCAGGTCTGACGGAACCGTCTATACTGTTTTGGATGACACTCATTCCGGTGCCGTTGTAGGTCTGGTTTCCTACAAGCATAGTTGCTATGATGACAAAGCAACCACCAATGAATACTCTCGTATATTTGTTTGGCAGATATTTTTTGTACAGCGACTCACCTGAGTGAAGGGACACACAAAAGAGTATGCTTACGAGTGCACACAGTATTGCAAGCGCAGAGATTTTTACTGAGTTTAAAATAGTAAAGTCCGGTATGTTTTCAATAGCAAAAAATTCATTTGTAACATTGAAGTATGATGCGATACCGTGAGCGATGAGGGAGCTTATCACACATGGAACGAGTGCTATATAATACATGACACCGACGCTTATCATCTCCATGGAGAAAATAGCGGCTGCCATCGGAGTACCAAACAGTGCACTGAATGCAGCACTCATACCACACATAATCATGACATGCTTGTCCTTTTCATCAAATCTGAACACCCTGCCTATAGAGCTTCCGATGCTGCCCCACATCTGCAGAGCGGCAACCTCACGGCCGGCAGAGCCACCGAACAGATGAGTGATAAGCGTGGATACAAATATAAGCGGAGCCATTCTAAAGGGCACCTTGTCGCCTGAATGTATAGCCGATATTACCAGATTGGTTCCGGTGTCGTTATCGTCTTTACACAGATGATAAAGTCCTACAATGGCAAGTCCGCCGATTGGCAGAAAGTAAATGAGCCAAGGGTATTTCATTCTGAAATCGGTTACGACCGACAGTGCAAAATAAAATGCTGTGCCGCAGCTTCCTGCGACTATGCCGACAACGATAGAAAAGATTACCCATTTAATGGATGTTATAAGGCGTTTCGTATTATGCTTTACCTTATGCACAATCAATTGCCTGGTTGTTTCATTCATTATGTTACACCTCTTTTAAACTTTTTATTAATTTGATATTAACATTAACTAATTTAATTTACAAGTTGCACTTTATGATGTTATAATAACTAAATAAAACGAAAATATCATATGATTTCATATGTATATTATATATTATTTTAAAATACAGGCTCACGCGGCCAAACAATGAGTATACAACAAAAGGGAGGAAAAATAACATGAGAACTAGCGGTGTATTAATGCCAATCTCATCACTGCCATCACAGTATGGTATTGGAACTATGGGAAAGGAGGCAAGACGTTTTGTCGATTTCCTTGAGAAGGGAGGCCAGACATACTGGCAGATTCTTCCAATCTGTCCTACCAGCTATGGAGATTCTCCATACCAGTCATTTTCAAGCTTCGCAGGCAATCCTTATTTTATCGACCTGGAGCTTTTATGCAAGGACAAGCTTCTGACAAAGAAGGAGTGCGAGTCATATAAGTGGGGCAAAAAGCCACAGTATGTAGACTATGGCATCATGTATGTCAACAGATATGCTCTTTTAAGAAAGGCATATGAGCGTTTTTCAAAGAAAACACCGGCTGACTATGAAGCATTTTGCAGTAAAGAGGCAGAGTGGCTTGATGAGTACACACTCTTTATGGCATTAAAGGATGCCAATGGCGGAGTGGCATGGAGCGAGTGGGATGATGCTCTTAAGTTTAGAAAGCCTGAGGCTATAGCAGAAGCAAAGGAGAAGTATGCTGAGGATATTGCCTTCTACAAGATGCTCCAGTATCTCTTCTTCAAACAGTGGACTGCCTTAAAGGCATATGCTAATGAAAAGGGCATAAGAATTATCGGAGATGTACCTATTTATGTTGCCATGGATTCGGCAGATGTATGGGCTAATCCTACACAGTTCTATCTCGATAAGGACTTAAATCCAATCGAGGTGGCAGGATGTCCTCCTGATGCCTTCTCAGCTGACGGACAGCTTTGGGGCAATCCTCTTTTCAGATGGGATGTTATGAAGAAGGACGACTACAGCTGGTGGACAAAGCGTATCAGTGCTATGGCAAAGCTTTATGATATAGTACGAATCGATCATTTCAGAGGTTTTGATTCATTCTATGCTATTCCTGCAAAGGATGATACAGCAAAGAACGGTGTATGGAAAGATGGACCTGGCATGGATTTATTCAACGTGCTTGAGAAGAAGCTTGGTAAGCTTCCTATCATCGTGGAGGACCTCGGCTTCCTCACACCTTCCGTAAAGAAGCTTTTAAAGGATTCAGGATTCCCTGGCATGAAGGTTATCCAGTTTGCCTTCGATTCAAGAGAAGACAGCGATTATCTGCCACATAACTATCCGCAGCACTGTGTTGTATACACAGGTACCCATGACAATGACACAGTTATGGGTTGGATGAAGACAGCTCCAAAGGATTGCGTAAGGTTTGCAAAGGATTACTTAAACCTCACAAAGGAGGAGGGCTACAACTGGGGCATGATGCGTGCGGCATGGTCATCAGTTGCCGATATGGCTATTGTTCCTATGCAGGATCTGCTTGGACTTGATTCAAAGGCCCGTATCAACATTCCTTCAACTACCGGTGGCAACTGGCAGTGGAGAGCTACTCCTGAGCAGATAGACAATAAGCTTGCAAAGAAGCTCCACAAGTGTATGCAGATGTATGCACGTCTGAGAGAGGAGCCTGAGGAGGCTTCTGACAAATCAGATGCTAAAGAAACAGCTGATGCTTCTACAGGCAAGACAGCAGGATGTGAGAAAAAGGCTGCTAAGTAGTTTGGTTTAAAATACTATATATTATTACAAAAGACCACAGGTTATCTGTTTTGAAGCCTGTGGCCTTTTTATGTGTAATAATTCAAAGAGCAGGTGAATACACTTTGATTATAGAATAAAGTGTATGGAGGAAGCTTTTATGGGCAGTAATATGGACAGTAAAGAGTTTGATTTATATAAAGATATCAGATGCCGCACAAACGGC
>OGHU01002128.1_pt1 | contig 10522 bp, 6 predicted proteins | sample 1571521 | NCBI WGS metagenome assembly OGHU01 (sample SAMEA2581963, study PRJEB24529) | metagenome | biome: Human gut stool | place: China | collected 2011 | reverse complement strand
TTTAATTCTTACTATGTAATACTTAATACTTAACACCTAATACTTAACACCTAATACTTAATACTTACCACTTAAACCTCACCTCAATATCTGCAAATCCTGAAACATAATCCGGTAAGCGGCTGCTTTCTTATCCAACGCCAGTGGATATGCTCTTGATGATGAAGGCATCCGGTAAAGCCGCATGGCGCGTCCTTCAAAAACGAACTCGGAGTAATCGCCTACTTTCGGCTCTTCTATTTCGAATTGCTGTCGGAGAGTGTCCGTTGCTTTTTGCCCCGTAGTGACGATGGCTTTGCATTCGGGAAGTTGTCGCAGCAATGCTGCTACATCGGTAGCCTCCACTACTTCGAGAAACTTATCCGATGCGTTATCCTGCAACCGGCGGATGGATGAAGCGGTATCAAACAGGGCAATTCCCTTTTCGTTCAAAAAGTCTATGATTTGCTCACGACAAAACGATTTTAGTGTTGAATTCAGAAAGTGATTCTTATCATTAAAGAATAAGATTCCATATATACGCCACATGTCATTGTTTAGGTTTGGATAATAAAAATCCATCGACCACCGTTTTCTTTGTGGCGGAAAACTTCCCAGCATCAGCAGCTTTGCTTTTGGCGGGAGAAAGGGTTCTAAAGGATGTTTTTCGATTTCAATCTCCATATTGATGTAATTTCCTACAAAAATAACGAATCTATTCTTTTCCCTCAAAATAGTTACGGAAAAAAACAAATTTAAAAATATTTGGCTATTTTTGCACGGAGATGGTGAAAAACAACTTATTGAAATGCTGTTGAAAACAAGAATAATTATAAGTTGCTGTTTTATAAGCTTGTTAGCTTTCTTTGAAGAAGATTGTTATGCTTCACGGCCGGGGTCGAAAGAATGTGTGAAAGTTTCCTCTGCCAGTTTTACGGTAAGGGGGCGGGTCATTGATACCTATGGTGAACCACTTATCGGAGCGACAATCAGAGAGAAAGGCGGAGCGAATGGAACAGTGACAGATGTGGAGGGGAATTTCTTTTTATCCGTTCCGGATAGTGCTGTTCTGCAAATTTCTTTCGTAGGTTACGAGTCTCAGGAAGTCAGTGTAAAGGGTAGGTCAATGCTTGAAATATGTCTGAAAGAAAATATTCTGCTGCTTGACCACGTGATTGTAACTGCTTTGGGGCTTGAAAAGAAAGAATCCTCTTTGGCCTATGCCGTGCAAAAGGTGAGGGGAGAAGAACTGAATCGTGTGAAAGAAGTGAATATGATCACGGCTTTGGCAGGAAAGGCAGCCGGTGTGCAGGTCAGCAAGAACTCTTCCGGCATGGGCGGATCGGCGAAAGTCAGTATCCGTGGGGTACGATCGGTGGTCGGTGATAATCAGCCTCTGTACGTGATAGATGGTGTCCCCATGCTAAATTCTACTTCGGAACAGGCTTATTCGGCTATCGGCGGTACGGCAAATGCCGGTAACCGGGATGGGGGAGACGGAATCTCGAATCTGAATCCGGAGGATGTGGAAAGTATCAGCATCCTGAAAGGAGCTCCTGCCGCAGCCTTGTATGGTAGCCAGGCGGCCAACGGAGTCATTCTTATTACTACAAAGAAAGGAAATACCGTAGGACGGAGGGATATTCATTTCTCTACCGGACTGACTTTTGAAAAGGCTTTCTCTCTGCCCGAAATGCAGAACAGCTACGGAGTAAGTGATGTAACAGACAGTTGGGGAGAAAAAGAAAATCTGACGGTTTACGATAATTTGGGTGACTTTTTCCGTACCGGACTGACGTCGATCACTTCTGTATCCGTCAACTCCGGAAATGACAAGCTGCAAACATATTTCTCCTATGCCAACACCACCGGTCGCGGCATTCTGAATGAAAATAAACTCTCCAAACACAATATCAATCTGAGAGAGACCGCCGTCCTCTTCAACAGCAGGCTGAAACTGGACGGTAACGTGAATGTCATGAAGCAGACAGTGAAGAATAAACCCGTATCGGGAGGCTTTTATATGAATCCGCTGGTAGGTCTATACCGCTTTCCTCGTGGCGAGGACTTGGCTTATTATAAAGATAACTATGAGCGTTATGACGAGGACAGAAAGCTGAATACACAAAACTGGCATACTTTTACCGAAGACTTTGAACAGAATTCGTATTGGATACAAAACCGCATACAGAGTAAGGATGCACGTATCCGCCTGCTTCTTTCCCTTTCTGCCAATTTGAAAGTCACTGATTGGCTGACACTTCAGGCTCGTGGCAATCTGGATTACTCAGCCGATAAACTGCGTCAGAAATTTTATGCCTCCACCGCTACGGCACTCTGTGGGATGAACGGGCGCTATATTGAAATGGATTATCAGGAAACGCAGATGTACGGAGATGTGATGGCGATGGTCAAGAAGCAACTGAATGACTTCACATTGGATGTAGCCATTGGTGGCAGTATCAATGACAGAATCACTAACTCTACTCGCATTGATTCGAAGAATGCTTCGTTGAAATATGCCAATGTGTTTAATCTTGCCAATATCGTGATGAGCAGTTCTGCCAGTATCGATCAGAAAATAGATGCCCATTACCAACTGCAATCGGTCTTTGCGACGGCACAGATTGGCTATAAAGAAGGAGTCTTCCTTGACCTGACCGCACGTAACGACTGGTCGTCTACGCTGGCTTACACGAAGTACGAGAAGAAAGGATTCTTTTATCCTTCCGTCGGTGTCTCTTTCCTTCCGGATAAGTGGGTAAAGATGCCCGAATGGGTTTCGTTCTCGAAGTTGCGCGGTGCTTATAGTATCGTTGGCAATGGGGTGCCTCCCTTTATCACCTATCCTGTTTCGTATGTGACTGCCGGTGGAGAGATACTGGCAAGCGATGCGGCTCCTTTCGCCGAGATGAAACCGGAAATGACGCATTCTGTCGAATTGGGTATGGAATGGAAGTTCTTGCAGCACCGCCTCGGATTAAATCTGACCTATTACCGTACCGACACGTATGAGCAGTTTTTCAAACTGCCTGCGCTTGCGGGCGATAAGTATGCCTATCGATACGTCAACGCCGGAGATATCCGGAATCAGGGATGGGAGATAACGCTGGATGCCACTCCGGTACTGACCCCCGACTTCACGTGGAAGACCTCTCTCAACTTCTCTGCCAATAAGAACAAGATTGTAGAACTCCATGAAGAACTGAAAGAATTTGTTTACGGACCTACCAGCTTCTCGTCCAGTTATGCGATGAAACTGGTGAAAGGCGGCTCTATCGGCGATATTTACGGTAAAGCCTTTATACGTGATGAAGAAGGGCACATCGTTTATGGAACGGACGGAGACTATAAAGGACTTCCGTTGGTAGAAGGCGATGGAAATACTGTAAAGGTGGGCAATGCCAATCCGGTCTTTATGTTGGGGTGGAATCATTCCTTCTCCTACAAAGGTTTCAGCCTTTACTTCCTGCTTGACTGGCGCTATGGAGGTGAAGTCCTTTCGCAGACCCAGGCGGAGATGGACCTCTATGGAGTATCGAAAGCGACGGCACAAGCCCGTGATAAAGGATATGTTTCGCTGGAAGGCCAGCAAATAAGCGATGTCAAAGGATTCTATAAAAATGTAGTGGGCGGACGCGCCGGCGTGACGGAATACTATATGTATGACGCTACCAACCTCCGTCTGCGGGAAGTATCGCTGAGTTATAGCTTCCCCCGAAAATGGGTACAGAAAATGAATTGTCTGAAAGACCTGCAACTTTCTTTTGTAGCCCGCAACCTTTGTTTTCTGTACAAGAAAGCGCCTTTCGATCCCGATCTGGTACTTTCTACAGGCAATGACAATCAGGGAATTGAAGTGTTCGGTATGCCTACCACCCGCAGTCTGGGCTTTACTTTGACATGTGAATTTTAAGAGCAGGAGGGAAGATGATGAAGAAAAAACATATTTATATATACTTGCTGGGGATGCTGCTGCTTTCTGTTGGCTGTACAGGAAAATTCCGTGAATTTAATACCGACCAGTCGGGAATTACGGACGATGATTTGCTGATTGACGACAATGGCTTCGGTATTCGTCTGGGGATTATCCAGCAAGGCATCTACTTTAACTACGATTTCGGTAAAGGCAAGAACTGGCCTTTCCAGTTGATACAGAATCTGAACGCGGATATGTTCTCCGGTTATATGCACGACGGCAAACCCTTGAACGGAGGTACGCATAACTCGGATTATAATATGCAGGATGGCTGGAACAGCGCCATGTGGACACATATGTATTCGTATATCTTTCCACAAATCTACCAGTCGGAGAATGCCACCCGTGATACGGAACCTGCCTTGTTCGGCATTACCAAAGTGCTGAAAGTGGAAGTCATGCACCGTGTGACAGATTATTACGGCCCTGTTATTTATAAGAATTTCGCGAATGCCCAGAATCAATATCGCCCTGATACGCAGAAAGAAGTCTACTATGAGTTCTTTAATGAACTCGATTCGGCTGTTGTCTCTCTTACCGATTATATAGACAAGAAGCCCGACTCCAATGGATTCACCCGCTTTGATATCTTGCTGGATGGTCAATATTCCTCCTGGATCAAGTTTGCCAATTCGTTGCGTATGCGTCTGGCAATGCGTATTTCTGCGGTTGATCCGGATAAGGCACGCGCCGAGTTCCGGAAGGGACTGGAAAATGAATTTGGTGTCTTTGAAGCGGAAGCTGAACGGGTAGCAGTCTCTACGAAATCCGGATTCACGAACCCGTTGGGAGAGCTCAACCGGGTATGGAATGAAACTTATATGAGCGCTGCAATGGAATCTATTCTGACAGGCTACGATGATCCCCGATTGAAAGTTTACTTTGAAACCTGTACCGACAAGGCGTATGCAGGAGAGTACCGCGGCATCCGTCAGGGAACCTGCTTTGCGCATAATCATTATGCAGGCTTATCCAAATTGTCCGTCGATCAGAGTACGGATGCCCCTTTGATGAGCTCCGCCGAAGTCTGGTTTCTCCGTGCCGAAGCTGCTTTGCGCGGATGGATTCCGGAAGATGAAGAAGAATGTTATCTGAACGGAATAAAGGCGTCTCTTCATCAACGCGGCATTTATCAGATGGACGACTATCTGAACAGTGAGCGGACGGCTGCCGATTTCATCGACACACAAGACTCCGAAAATAACATTCCTGCCCGTTGCCGGGTTTCTCCTAAATGGAATCCCGCAGACGACAAGGAAATAAAGCTGGAAAAGATCATTACGCAGAAATGGATAGCCTTATTCCCGGAAGGTTGCGAGGCATGGGCGGAACAGCGCCGCACGGGATATCCCCGCCTGTTTCCGGTACGCTTCAACCATAGCAGGAACGGATGTATTGACACAGAGACAATGGTACGTCGTCTCAACTTTCCCGGTACGCTGCAAACCGAAGACAGAGAGCAATACCTGGCTCTTGTGGAGGCTCTGGGCGGGCCCGATCATGGAGGTACCCGATTGTGGTGGGATACAGGAAATAATAGTCTGGATTAAAATTTTAGTGTCGGAATGTGAATATATGTATAGGTTTAACTATTTTTGCACCTTCATTTAAACACATTTGTCATGAAAAAGATCATTTCTGCTCTTTTCCTATGTATGCTGCTTTCTGCCGTACCGGAATTGCAGGCACAAAACATTCAGTTACATTATGATTTCGGACGTTCCCTGTATGATAAAGACTTGAAAGGACGCCCGCTGTTGACCTCCACTGTCGAGAAGTTCCATCCCGACAACTGGGGAAGTACCTACTTCTTTATCGATATGGACTATACGTCCGAAGGAGTCGCTTCCGCTTACTGGGAGATAGCCCGTGAACTGAAATTCTGGAAAGGTCCTTTCTCCGCCCATCTCGAATACAATGGCGGACTGGCAAAAGAATTCTCCTACAACAACGCTTACCTGGCGGGAGCCACCTATACCTATAATAATGCTTCTTTTTCCAGAGGCTTCACATTGACTGCTATGTATAAGTATATACAAAAGCACCCATCCCCGAATAACTTCCAGTTGACAGGAACATGGTACATGAACTTTTGCAAGGATTTGCTCACCTTCTCCGGTTTTGCCGACTGGTGGCGTGAAGAAACCAAGTATGGAAAAACCATTTTCCTCTCCGAACCGCAATTCTGGGTAAACCTGAACCGCATCAAGGGAGTGAATAAAAACTTTAACCTGAGTGTCGGTTCTGAAGTGGAACTGAGCAATAACTTCGGTGGTCGTGACGGCTTCTATGTAATTCCGACACTGGCTTTGAAGTGGACGCTGAACTAAACTTCGAAGTACAAAATTCCCCAGTGGATATACATCAATTATTGAATAAAAATATCGAATGAAAACAGATTTGATCTATGGCGTAGAAGACCGCCCCCCATTTAAAGATGCCCTGTTTGCTGCCTTGCAACATCTGTTGGCTATCTTTGTAGCCATCATTACACCTCCTCTTATCATTGCGAGCGCACTGAAGCTGGATGTTGAAAAAACAAGCTTTCTGGTATCTATGTCCCTTTTTGCTTCGGGGGTATCTACGTTTATACAATGCCGTCGTATCGGCCCGATAGGAGCGAAGCTGCTCTGTATCCAAGGTACCAGTTTCTCCTTTATCGGTCCTATCATAGCGACCGGATTAGTAGGCGGACTTCCGCTGATATTCGGCTCCTGTATAGCTGCCGCACCTATTGAAATGGTCGTCAGCCGTACTTTCAAGTATCTTCGCAATATCATCACTCCGCTAGTGTCCGGCATTGTCGTACTACTAATCGGATTGAGTCTGATCAAAGTCGGTATCGTTTCCTGTGGCGGCGGATATGGCGCGATGGACGACGGCTCCTTCGGTTCGTGGGAAAATCTGTTCATTGCTGCACTCGTATTGTTGAGCGTCTTATTTTTCAATCGCTGCAAAAACAAATACCTGCGCATGAGTTCCATCGTGTTCGGCCTTTGTCTGGGTTATGGACTGGCTTTCGCCCTGGGAAAAGTAAATATGAGCGCACTAAATGTCGAGATGCTGATGAGTTTCAACATCCCGCAACCTTTTAAATACGGTATTGATTTTAATATCTCTTCATTTATCGCCATTGGCCTGGTCTATCTGATCACTGCCATTGAAGCCACAGGTGATGTGACAGCCAACTCCATGATTTCCGGACTTCCGATTGAAGGTGATTCTTATCTGAAACGTGTTTCCGGCGGTGTGATGGCAGATGGCTTCAACTCTCTTTTAGCAGGTATATTCAACTCCTTCCCGAACTCCATCTTCGCACAGAATAACGGTATCATCCAATTAACAGGAGTTGCCAGCCGCTATGTAGGCTATTATATTGCCGCTATGCTCGTTCTGCTGGGATTATTCCCCATTGTAGGAGCTATATTCTCTCTGATGCCCGATCCGGTACTGGGAGGCGCCACCTTATTAATGTTCGGTACAGTAGCGGCAGCAGGTATCCGCATCGTTTCCTCACAGGAAATAGGCCGCAAAGAAACCCTAGTCTTAGCAGTCAGCCTATCTTTAGGTTTGGGTGTGGAACTAATGCCGGACGTATTAAAACAAGCTCCAGAGGCGATTCGAAGTATTTTCTCTTCAGGAATCACCACCGGAGGTTTAACTGCAATTGTTGCTAATATGGTAATTAGAGTGAAGTAATAAGTAATAGGTAATAAGTAATAGGTATTAAGCCATGCGGATAAACTAACCAGTAGCTACGGTTATTACCTATTACCTAATACCTATTACTTATTTCTAAATTACTCATTTTATCTGTAATCCGAAAGGGGAAATCTGGATACTCGTAGAGGCTGAAACGAGGTTCGGTTTCCCCTTTTGTATAGCTCCAGATAGAAGCGTAGTCTTCCGGGTCTTCCCCCATCTTGCTGAGTTGGCGTAGATAAGCTGCCAGTGATTTATTCTCTACGATATAGATTTGTCCCATCTGATCGATAATAGGGCTATGGTGACGGGTACCGTCATGTTCGAAGCGAAGAATTCGTTTGCCTTCCTCAGTCAATCCTACCAATTGGAAAGTCATACTCTTGCCGATAGCAGGCAGATTCAGTACACTGCGGTCGGTAGCAAGGAAAGGCAGATGATGCTTTCTCATGAACCGTCTTATTTGTTTGGCGGTGTCAGCATCCTCTTTCGGGTTTTCTTCATTTATACCTGTACTGATTTTGGTTTCCAGTATCTTATACAATTCTTCCGCCTGTTCCGGAGTCATCTGTCCGTAAATCTTTTCCTCCTGCTGCTCCTGCATTGAGCGACTGTTGGGTGCAAACACCGCATAATTCTCATTAAATCCCTTCACTGAGAACGTATAATAACATACCACTCCCAGTGAATTGAGTACCTGGCGAAGCCGCGTAGTATGTCCTCTGCGTGAAGCAGCCACCGTATATACCAACTGGTTCGTAATAATCCATCCGGCAGAAAGAATTTTCCGAATCGCCTCTTTTGTTTCGGGCGTCACCTCCAGCGGTGTCTGAAAATGGGTCTGAATGATAAACTGCTTGACGCCAACAGCTGAAGCCTTTTCCTTAAACTCCCGCAGTATGTCAACCAACTCGTCATTAATACGCATCGGCAAATAAGCCAATAAACGAGAACCCAGTCTCACCCGTTGCAATTCCGCATATTTCTCACCTTCCGGACGTTCAAGATTCGCTCTTTGCTTGCGTACCGCCATACGATACACTGCTTCTAATATATTTCTCAACGTCTTATTCTGACTCATCAGCGCATCGCCTCCCGTAATCAGAATATCGCGTAACTGCGTATCCTGTTCAAAATAGGTCATCAACCGTCGCAACTTACTGTCCCACGACTCCTTCGGTCGTAACGTCTCAAATTCAAAATTCAGCCGTTCACTCTGAAAGTCATACATACGCTGGCAAGATGCACAAAGCCCTCCACAAGCCCGTCCCATCGTATCAGGAATAAGGATAGCCACCTCCGGATACCGTCGGTGAATATTATGTCCGTCCGGCAAGAGCCATCCGGCAGCATTCGGCTTTCCTGCCTCCACAATATCTTCCTTCTCCCATGCACGAATATTGCCATACGTCTCCACTAATCGTGGCGAATAAAGTATATAACTCCGAATCGCTTCATCATTATACCCATACCCCGTCACATTCAGCAACGACAAATAATAAGGCGTAGCAAAGAACGGCATTCCCTTTTTACGTGCCCGATTCAGCAAATACATCGTCTCCGACGAAAGTGAATTTCCTAAAAAGCGATTCAACTCAGCCGGACTTTTCACAGCCATCGACAAATGAAAGCGGAAATCTCCCCACCATTTGCTTACCAACTGATACTTCTCCTCATAACTCATCCCTTCCTCAAAATGAAACCGCACCGAAGGCTTCGACTTCCGGTTCTCAATCTTCTGAATCAGCAGATGCAGCATCCGTTCCTTATTCTCATCACGCATCTCCCGCACTTCCTCATCCAATCCGGTATCCCACCGGTCATTCCGGCTCTTGATGCGCTGCGGAGACGGCAAAGGAACACTTTCCCCTTGCAAACGTTTGAACAACTGGAACAACTCTATAAACAAATCCGTCGGCATCTCTATATTCTCCAACTTCTCTGTCAGAAACTGATAAAGCAACCGTATCGTCTGTACCGAAATATCCTGTCCCGTAGACAGTTCATGAACATCCTGTCCATCATAATGGAGTAAGAGTCGAATTTGCTCCCTCGCCTCCTTCGCAGTATCACTCTTTATATCACAAGTTTCCGAAAAAGTCAGTAATTCAGCCTTAAAGTCCTCAACAGTAGTACTTTTTTCCGCTATCTCCACTAGTTCCGGTAGCTCTTGATTAAAGATTTGTTTCAACTGTGAAAAAGTAAGTATAAGCAATTTCTTTTGTTTCATAAGCGATCTATTTCTTTTTGTAGGTTCATAAATAAGGATGATGCGTCAATTTTCATAGAGCCTATAAAGATAACAAAAAAAGCGGAGGAACAAAACCTCCGCTTTTTCTATCGTTCAATTCTTTACGAATCTTTTTTTCTTTCTAACATTTCGGACAGACTATTTTTTCGTCTCCGTGTCGTCGTTCTTCCGTTTCGGTTCTTTCTTGGCGAGAAGAACGATATTGTAAACATAATCCGTCATCCATTGTTCGGAGTATCCGAGACGTTCTTTGTACTGACGGACAGCCATAGCCGTCTTGTGCACGTCGTCAGCCTTCCATACCGTTTTGGTACATACGTCGTTCTTCCGGGTATTGATCCTAAAGCGTTGACCGCTTTGCAGGAACAGACAAGAGGCGGATTGCTGGCGTTGTTGGACATGTTCTCTGGTGGTGCTTTCTCTAATGCTTCTATTTTTGCATTAGGGATTATGCCGTATATCTCCGCTTCCATTGTAATGCAGTTGATGGCAATTGCAGTTCCTTCTTTCCAGAAATTGCAGAGAGAGGGAGAGAGTGGTCGTCGTAAGATCAACCAGTGGACTCGTTATCTGACAGTGGCTATCCTTCTGTTCCAGGGTCCTACTTATCT
>OGHU01002126.1_pt1 | contig 10525 bp, 10 predicted proteins | sample 1571521 | NCBI WGS metagenome assembly OGHU01 (sample SAMEA2581963, study PRJEB24529) | metagenome | biome: Human gut stool | place: China | collected 2011 | reverse complement strand
AATAAGAATTGCTATCTGCTGCGCGCCAACAACGGTGTCGAGGCTGTCTGGTGCACGCCGTATGAGAGCGTCGGCGCGAAGGTCAGCGGTGAAGGCGACAAGACCACCGGCGGCGGTCTTGCGTGGGGCGGCGGCTGCTCGCCGACGCTGACGCCGAACCTTGTGATGTTCACCGACAATGCAGACCCCGTAAATCTTCTTGCGCTCGACATGAAAACCGGTGAGGTCGTGGCAAAAACGCCGGTGCTCGATGATCTGCCCGATGGCTATCAGGTGGCAATCGAGAACTCTGCAATCGTCTACGATGACGGCGCGGGCACGGTCAGCACGATTGTCTGCAACTGGTTCGGCGCGGGCAACGCAGGCCTTGCCGACCCCAACAACGATTCTTCGATCCAGAGCTACGCCAACATTTATGACCAGAACTGGCTGATGAAGGGCAATGCCATGATCGCCCCCGGCGTCGAGCGCGTGGACACCGTGAAAACCGACAGCGGCTACGAGATGAAGAGCATCTGGACCCGAAACGATCTGAGCGACACCGCGATCATGAAGCTCTCCACTGCAACGGGCTATATCTACGGCTATGTGCAGGATCTGACCACGGGTATGTGGCAGTACATCATTCTCGACTTTGCAACCGGCGAGACTGTCTTTACGATGGATGTTTCCAACAAGTACGGCTACAATAATATGGCCATTGGCATGTACACCGGCAACAGCGGAAATGCACTCTACTGCCCGACCGGCTATCTGGAGCTGCTCCGCCTGCAGGACCGCTTTGTCTACCTGCCCGAGCTTCCGTACCGCGAAGTCGATCTCGATCAGGCGGCAAGAAATGTGCTTGCGCAGGATCAGTTTGCACAGGACGGCGGCGAAGGTACGGTTGCAAGCTGGCGCAATACCGCAACCATCCGCAATGTGCACCCCAACACCACGGTGGCCTTCCGCATGAACAATCTGTCCGGCAGCGCCTCCGATTTGACGCTCTACGCCTATGGTCCAGACGGCAAGCTGGTAAAGGTTGCCCCCGAGCTGTGGTCGATCACCGACGAGACCGGCGCGGCTGTGACCGAGCTGACGGACGGCGTACTCTATGAGCTGCGCGTGACCGTCGCCGACGGCGGCGATTTCGACCTGAGCGAGACGGAAAAGGAAATCAAGCTGTCCGTTGTGCTTGGAAAATAAGTGGGTCTTGAGAGGCTGCTGCACATTCCTCCCAAAAAGACCCCAAAAAGACCGAAGTAAAGCCATAAAATGCTTTGAGGTTCACACCGTCAAGCAGACAGAAAAACAGTATTCGTCTATCGTTCGCCGTTTCCTTGTGGAAACGGCGAATTTTTCGTGCAAAGACGAAACAGCCAATGCACGATCATCTCCGAAGCATCGGGTGCAATGCAATCTTAACGCAATCTTAATATTCCGGCAGAAAAGCTTAACACCATCTTTAAACGGGCGGCGCTATACTGTATTGTACGAAAATTCTGCTGGAGTGTGATTTCTCTTGCCATTTCATCGGCGTTTAGCCTGTAAGCTCAATTACTTTCAGTCCATAATTCTGATGTTTGCAGCGGTTATCCTTATCGGGGCGGCACTTCTGATGCTGCCGATTTCTGCGCAGGAGCGCACCGTCACCCCTTTCCATGAGGCATTATTCACAGCAACCTCCGCCGTCTGTGTCACAGGGCTGGTTGTGCGGGATACGGCTTCTCACTGGTCAGCGTTTGGTCAGGCCGTGTTGATGGTGCTGATCCAAATCGGCGGCTTGGGTGTGATCACAGTCGGCGCGTCTTTCTCGCTTTTATCAGGTCGGCGCATTTCCCTGTCCCAGCGCGGGCGGATGCAGGAGGCCATATCTGCTCCAAAAGTCGGCGGCATTGTGCGGCTGACAGGCTTTGTGATCCGTACCTCTTTGATGATAGAAGGAATCGGCGCGCTTTGTATGCTCCCGGTTTTCTGCCGGGATTTCGGCGTTTCCGGGATATGGAAAGCCGTTTTTCATTCCGTCTCCGCTTTCTGCAATGCGGGCTTTGATTTAATGGGTACCCCCGACATGCCTTTTGTCTCGCTGACCGCATATCGCGCAGACCCGGTTATCAACCTGACGATTTCCGCCCTGATCGTTGTGGGCGGCATCGGCTTTCTGACATGGGATGACGTGCGGTGCAATCGGCTTTGCTTTCATCGCTATCGGCTGCAGAGCAAAGTTATTCTGACGTCGACAGCGCTCTTAATTTTGCTGCCAACGCTATACTTTTTCTGCTTTGAATTCAAAGGCAGCACCCTGCGGGAGCGGCTGCTGCTCTCGCTGTTCCAGTCCGTAACGCCCCGAACAGCGGGATTCAATACGGCAGACTATACGTCACTGTCCAGCAGCGGGCGCGGCCTTACCATTCTGCTGATGTTCATCGGCGGTTCACCGGGTTCTACGGCGGGCGGCATCAAGACAACAACGGCGGCAGTGCTTGTCGCCAATGCGTTTGCTGTATTCCGCAGGCAGAAAAGCCCCGAAATGTTCGGGCGGCGGATGGAAGAAAAAGCGGTCCATGATGCCGCAGCTATTTTTACACTGTATCTCGTCCTTTCGCTGACGGGAGCGTTTGTCATCAGCACGGTGGAGACGCTGCCGCTGTCCGAATGTCTGTTTGAAACGACCTCGGCCATTGCTACCGTAGGGCTGTCTCTGGGGTTGACACCGCATCTTGGAATCGTCTCACAGGGGATTTTAATTTTCTTGATGTTCATTGGGCGCGTCGGCGGACTGACTATGATTTATGCAGCGCTCTCCGGCAGCAAAAGCAGCGCGGCACGGCTGCCGCAGGAACGCATCACCGTAGGATAAAGAAAGGTACATACCATGAAATCTATTTTACTGATCGGGTTGGGTCGATTTGGCCGCCACATCGCAGAGGAGCTGAACAAGCTCGGCCATGAGGTCATGGCGGTGGACGAAAACGAGGACCGCGTCAACGCCGTTCTGAGCATTGTGACCAACGCCCAAATCGGCGACAGCACCAACGCGGAATTCTTGGAGGCGTTGGGCGTCCGCAATTTTGATGTCTGTATTGTAGCGATCAGCGGAAATTTTCAGAGCTCACTCGAAACCACTTCCCTGCTGAAGGAGCTGGGTGCAAAAATGGTCGTCTCCCGTGCGGAACGGGATGTGCAGGCTAAATTCCTGCTGCGCAACGGTGCGGATGAGGTGCTTTACCCGGAAAAGCAGCTGGCCAAGTGGGCGGCCATCCGCTACGGGTCCGACCATGTGCTGGATTATATCGAGTTGGACCACGACCACGCCATTCTGGAAGTATCTGTGCCGTCCGCGTGGATCGGAAAGACCGTTGGCGACATCAATATCCGCAAGAAATACAGCATCAACATTCTGGGCATCAAGCGCAACGGGATCGCCGACGTCAACATTGACTCGGACACGGTTCTGCCCGGTGACGGCACATTGCTGGTGCTGGGCGAGGGCAAGGCCCTGAGCCGGTGCTTTCATATCTGATCGTTTGCAAGGGAAGTGGTTCATTTGAGAACGGCACTGCTGATTTTGCTGTTTCTGGCCGCAGGACTTTTTCTTGTTTTTATCGGTGTCCGGTGTGATGCGTTCTGGCGCAGCGTTCGCCGCGCACAATTTGAGCGGCGTGAAGGCTTCCGGCGCTGGTAATGCCGCCCGAAATATGGTATGATACCCTTCAGAAGGGAGGATTTGCTGTGAATATTAAAAAGCCATCTCCCGATACAATGAAAGAGCAGGCCGTCCGACAGGCAAAGGATCTTTTGATCACAGTGCTGATCCTGACCGCTGCAACCGGCATCGGCAATATTTTCTGGTATTTCTCTTTTACCAGAAATATCATATCGGTGTATATTCTGGGGACATTGCTGACCTCGCTTTTTACCAAAAGCTATTTCTACGGCTTTTTAAGCTCGTTTTCCAGCGTGCTTCTTTTCAATTTTTGCTTTACAGAGCCCCGCCTGACGCTGCACGCATACGAGCGCGGCTACCCTGTCACCTTTGCCATTATGCTGATCGTTTCCATCATTACGGTCACATTGGCGATCCAGAATATCCGCAATGCCGAGGAGAAAGAGCGCGCTGCCGTCCGTGCCAAGAATGAACAGCTGCGCGCCGATTTGCTGCGCACGATTTCCCACGACCTGCGTACCCCGCTGACATCCATTTCCGGCAATGCCTCCAACCTCATCAGCAACTATGAGAAGATGGACGACCCCGCCCGCAAGCAAACGTTTCTGGACATCTACGATGACTCTATGTGGCTCATCAATCTGGTGGAGAACATTCTTTCCATCTCCCGCATTGAGGATGGGCGGATGAATCTGTCCATCTCTACAGAGTTAGTAAGTGAAGTGTTTGAAGAAGCCCTGCGCCATACCAACCGGCACAGCGGGCAGCACACGATTACTGTACAGATGGACGATGATCTGCTGCTGGCGCACATGGATGCCAAGCTGGTTGTGCAGGTCCTGATCAATCTGGTGGATAATGCCATCAAATACACGCCTGCCGGGTCGCACATTGTCCTTTCCGCTGCGGCGCAGGGGGAAAGCGCCGTAATTCGGGTAAGCGATGACGGCCCCGGTATTCCCGACGAAGCAAAAGAAAAGGTCTTTGAAATGTTCTCCACCGGGGAAAAACGCATTTCGGACAGCCGCCGCAGCCTTGGGCTGGGACTGGCCTTATGCCGCACGATCATCGCAGCCCACGGCGGCACCATTACACTGTCCGACAATAAGCCGCACGGCTGCATCTTTACTTTTACACTGCCCCTTGGGGAGGTTTCTTTGCATGAATAAACCCTTGATTCTGGTTGTGGAGGACGATGCGCCTATCCGCAACCTGATTACCACGACACTGAAAACGCAGGATTACAAGTACATTGCGGCGGCTACTGCGTCCGAAGCGCTCCAACAGGCAACGATCCATGCACCGGATGTGATGCTGTTGGATCTTGGTCTGCCTGATCTGGACGGTATCGAGGTGATTCGCCGTATTCGCAGTTGGTCTGCGATGCCCATCATCGTTATCAGTGCCCGCAGCGAGGACAGCGATAAAATCGAAGCCTTGGACAGCGGCGCCGACGACTACCTGACGAAACCGTTCTCGGTAGAGGAGCTGCTGGCGCGGCTGCGGGTAACGTTCCGCCGCATCTCGATGCTGCAAAACGCCGCCGGTTGTTCGGTTTTTACCAACGGTGATCTGCAAATTGATTTTGCGGCTGGCTGTGCCACCTTGAAAGGGCAGGAACTGCACCTGACGCCCATCGAGTACAGGCTGCTCTGCGTCATGGCCAAGAATTGCGGCAAAGTGCTGACCCATACTTATATCACCCACGAAGTCTGGGGCAGTTCCTGGGACAATGACGTGGCCTCGCTGCGTGTTTTTATGGCTACGCTGCGCAAAAAGCTGGAATCCGAGCCGGATTCGCCGCAGTATATCCAGACGCATATCGGCATTGGATACAGGATGCTGAAGGTGTAAAGAAATTTAGCCGAAAGAGGTATAATAAAAACTCGGGAAAAGTGTGGAGCCTCCCCTGTCCTTCGCTAAACTTTGATTTAGCGAAGTTGTGTATGGAGGGCTTTTACCCTATCGATTTTGGAATCGCAGCGGTTGCTATAGTCCCCCCCCTAGTGAGCAAGACAAAAGCACTTTCCCTTATTTGCAATGCAAATATAAGGGAAAGTGCTTTTTTGTAAGGGCAAAATTCCGCGTTTAAAGCTGTGCAAGACCTGCCGGGTGCCATTCGTCCCGGATGCCGATGTCGGCACAGACGATCTCACCGCAGAAGGGTGCGGAGCTTGGAGCTGTGTGCAGGGGCTTGCAGCTGTCAAACGTCACGGTCAGGTCTGCGCGGACGGCTCCCTCGGCGGCCTCACCCGTATCGGTGTTGATGCCGCTGGGCAGATCGACGGCCAGCACGAATGCGCCGCTTTCCCGCTGACGATTCATCAGCGCACAGGCAGCCAGCCCGGCCGGGCGAAGGCTGCCGTGAAACCCGGTGCCATACAAAGCATCCACGACGGCATCAAAGGGCTGTGCTGCCAGCGCTGCCGCATCGCGGCATTTGGTGACCGGCAGGTCTGCCAGGCGTGCATAGTTCGTCATGGCATCGGGCGTTTTGGGGTCGCCCTCGGCCAGCAGGACGACCACGCGCCAGCCATCTTGGGCGGCGGCGCGGGCCATCACAAGGCCGTCTCCGCCGTTGTTGCCCTTGCCGCAGACGATGAGCAACGCCCCGCCCAGCGGAAGGCGCGCCCGCAGCTGGGTGTAGGCGGCCAGCCCGGCGTTTTCCATCATTTGCAGATAGGGCAGGCCGTGGGCGTTGCCTGCACGCTCGATCTCCTTCATCTGCGCAGCGGTCACAATACGGTGCTTCATAATTTGTGCCTTCCTTTATCACGGTATGACATTTTGTAATCAACTGTACAAATTACAGCAACGCCGTGCCCGTTTTGGGCACAAATAAGCGGGTCATGTCGGTCTGCTCCAGCGCCAGCAGCTTTACCTTTCTGTCAATGCCTCCGGCATATCCGGTCAGGCTGCCGCCGGTGCCGACCACGCGATGGCACGGAATGATAATAGAAATTTTGTTATGCCCGACAGCGCCGCCCACGGCCTGCGCGGACATCCGGGGCCTTCCCTGCTTTTCCGCAAGCTGCCGCGCGAGCTCACCGTAGGTCACGGTCTGCCCGTAGGGAATTTGCAGCAGCAGCGCCCACACCGCCTGCTGAAATGTCGAGCCAGCCGGGTGCAGCGGCGGCAGAAAGCCCGGCTCCCGCCCCGCAAAGTAAAGGTCAAGCCAGCGCCTGGCCTCGGAAAGGACCGGCGTTTCCCGTTCGGTATGCTCGGCGGGCAGTCCGTCGGCAAAATATTTCGCGCCGTCGAACCACAGCCCGGTCAGCCCGACCTCGTCCGCCGCCAGCAGGATACGGCCCAATGGGGCATCATAATGCTGAATATATGTCATCGTATATGCACCTCACCGGCTGAAAAACAGGCCGTAACGGCCCGCAGCCTTTTTATCATTATACCGCATTCCGCTGCAAAGCTCTATCCGTATTTTGCAAAATATCCAAGACTGTTGCCTTTTTCCCGCCAATCCCCTATAATCATGGGTAATGACAGATAAAGGAGCACTACCATGAAAATTGCAATTCCCTATCAAAACGGCCAGGTTTTCCCGCACTTTGGCCATGCACCGCAGTTTAAATTCTACACCATCGAGAGCGGCATGATTTTACACACCGAGGTCGTCGAGACCGCGGGCAGCGGCCACAGCGCCGTGACGGCCTTTCTGATGCGCGGCGGCGTTGACACGCTGATCTGCGGCAGCATCGGCGCGGGTGCGCAGACTGCCGTAGCCGGGGCCAACATCAGGCTGTACGCCGGTGTCAGCGGCGATGCCGACAAGGCCGTGCTGGCGCTGCTGGCCGGAAAGCTCGTCCATGACCCCGCTGCTGTTCACTGCGGCCACCACGACGGTGAGCACCACTGCGGCGGGCATCACTGCCACTGACAAGGAGGCTTGCACCATGACTCTTACCGAACGTGCAGCCGCAGCTGCAGAATTAAAAACCACCGGGCAGTGCAACTGCACCCAATCTGTTGTAAAGGTATTTGAGGACAAGCTGCCCGTGGAGGGCGACACCCTGCGGATGCTGGCGGCAGGCTACGCTGCCGGTATGGGCTGCCTGGAGAGCACCTGCGGCGCACTGATCGGCGCCGTGATGGTGGCCGGCATCCTGACGGAGGGCCGCGGCACGCCCGCTGTGGCACGCGCACTGGTCCGGAGCTTTGAGCAGCGGTGCGGCGCGACTATCTGCAAGGAGCTGAAGGGCGTTGCCACCGGCGTGCCGCTCTGCCCCTGCCCCGAATGCGTGCGCAATGCCGTGCTGGCGCTGGGCGATGTACTGCCCGACGCCGTAAAGGAGTAAACGCCGATGTTTTTTGCCTACGGGGAAGCCGAGCTTGCCTGCCTGCGCGCCAGGGACAAGCGGCTGTGTGAGGTCATCGACAAAATCGGGCATGTGGACCGCGTCGTCGATACTGATTTGTTTTCGGCGGTGGTACACCACATCATCGGCCAGCAGATCTCGACGAAGGCGCAGGCCACGATCTGGCAGCGGATGCAGGACGCACTGGGCACCGTGAATGCCGAGACGATCCTGGCTGCCGGTGTTCCCAAATTGCAGGCGCTGGGCATGACCTTTCGCAAGGCGGAGTACATCACCGATTTTGCCGAGCGCGTCCACAGCGGTGCGTTCGATCCGGAGGGCATCCGGCAGAAAAGCGACGAGGACGCCATCCGCGAATTGAGCGCCCTGAAGGGCATCGGTGTTTGGACAGCGGAGATGATTTTGCTGTTCTGTATGCAGCGGCCCAACATTTTCAGCTACGACGACCTTGCCATCCAGCGCGGTCTGCGGATGGTCTACCACCACCGCAAAATTGACCGCAAGCTGTTTGAAAAGTACCGCCGCCGGTTCAGCCCCTATTGCAGCGTGGCAGCCTGTACCTGTGGGCCGTGGCAGGCGGAGCGATTCCGGAAATGCGCGATTATAAACCGAAAAACGCACGATAAAAAAAGGCAGCCGACCCGCTGTAGCTCTGTCAGTGGGTCGGCTGCTCTTTTACATTTTAAATTTGCCACGGAGTTATAAAACCTTACCGCGCTGCTCTTGCCGGAATTTTGCTGCGCAGCGCCTCAAGGCGGTTCAGCGCGTCGTTCAGCGTCTCGTCCTTCTTGGCAAAGTGGAAGCGGATCAGGTGGTTGACAGGCTCCCGGAAGAAGCTCGAGCCCGGCACCGCGCCCACGCCGACCTTGCTTGCAAGGTCCTCGCAGAATTGAAGATCGCTCTCGTAGCCGAACTCCGAGATGTCGAGCATCACGTAGTAAGCGCCCTCGGGGTCATTGTGGACGATCTTGAGGTCGTCAAGGCCCTTTAAGAACAGGTCCTTTTTGTGCGTGTACTCGGCCTGCAGCGCGTCATAGTAGTCCTGACCGAAGTTGAGACCGGGGATGATGGCCTCCTGTAGGGGCGCCGCCGCGCCGACGGTGAGGAAGTCGTGGACCTTCTTCGCGCGGTCGATGATCTCCGGCGGGGCGATGATGTAGCCAAGGCGCCAGCCGGTGATGGAATAGGTCTTGGAAAGCGACGAGCAGGACAGCGTGCGCTCCCACATGTCGGGCAGCGTCGCAAAATAGGTGTGCTGGTGCGGGGCGTAAATGATGTGCTCGTAGACCTCGTCGGTGATGACGTAGACGTCATATTTCTTGGCAAGACCCGCGATGATCTCAAGCTCCTCGCGCGTGAAGACCTTGCCGCAGGGGTTCGAGGGGTTGCACAGCACGAGCGCCTTGGGGTGCTGGCGGAACGCGTCCTCGAGCACTTCGGGGTCAAACGTGAACGACGGCGGCGTGAGCGGCACATAGATGGGCACCGCGCCGGAGAGGATCGTGTCGGCACTGTAATTTTCGTAGAACGGGGAGAAGATGACGCCCTTGTCGCCGGGATTGGCGACGGTCATCATTGCGGCCATCATGGCCTCGGTGCTGCCGCAGGTGACGACGATCTCGCCGTTGGGGTCGATGTCGCGGCCCATGAAGTGGGACTGCTTCTTCGCCAGCGCCTCGCGGAAGTCCTGCGCGCCCCAGGTGATGGAGTATTGATGATAGTCTTCGTAGGCGACCTGAGAGAGGCGGTCGAGGATGGGCTTGGGCGGGTCGAAGTCGGGGAAGCCCTGGGAAAGATTCACCGCGCCGTACTGGTTGGAGATACGGGTCATGCGGCGGATGACGGAATCGGTAAAGCTCGCGGTGCGGTCAGAAAGTGCCTGCATTGTTGTTTCCTCCTGTGAGATAAGATTTTCCGTTGTTCAAGATATGCTGCGGGTCGAGCGCCGTTTTGATGGCGTTCATGGCCTGTAAATTTTCCTTCGCCGTCTGGCGCAGGAAGTAGGGGCGCTTGGATACGCCGATGCCGTGCTCGCCGGACGCGACGCCGCCGAGCCGGGAGGCCTCGGCATAGGCCTTGTCCATATTGGCGTGCAGCTCGCGCTGCCAGGTCTCATCGTCGCGCTCGCCGCGCACGACGCACAGGTGCACATTGCCGTCGCCCGCGTGGCCGAAGCTGACCATCTGCATGCCGCTCCGGGCTTCCAAGTCGTTGATGAAGCGGATGAAGTCCGCCGTGCGGCTGATGGGCACGACGATATCGACCGGCTCCTGCTCGGAAACGGCCTCCACGGCCTTGACAAGCGCGCCGCGCACGCGCCAGATGTCAGCGCACTGCCGCGCGTCGGAGAGCTCGATAAAGTCGAGCGCGCCGTTTTGCAGCGCCAGAGAGCGCACGCGCGCGGCATTGGCCGTGACCTCTTCGCTTCTGCCGTCAAAGGTCAAGAGAATATAGGAGCCGGCGTCGGGGCGGGGATAAGAGACGCCGCAGAAGCGTTCGCCAAGCGCGACGACTTTGCGCTCCATGAATTCGACTGCCGTGGGGT
>OGHU01002119.1_pt1 | contig 10542 bp, 9 predicted proteins | sample 1571521 | NCBI WGS metagenome assembly OGHU01 (sample SAMEA2581963, study PRJEB24529) | metagenome | biome: Human gut stool | place: China | collected 2011 | reverse complement strand
CGTTGCGAGATGCAAAAATGAGTGCGCTGATGGAAATTTCGGCCTTGGAAATGGCGCAGGGTGCGACAAGTTGGGCACCTTTTTCAGCAGCATCAGATAGCCAGCTATACGCACTCCTAGGACAGTATGAACAAGGATTAAAATTGCATTGTATTACTAAAATAGGCGAAAAAGCGTTTGATGAGCAAATGAATGAAATACAAGAGAAAACGGGAAAGAGAGATTCTTTTAGTATATGAAAGCGGCTAACGAAACTGTCGAATGAAAAATGGAGGGTATGATCTATGACAGAGTGGATAACATGGGTATTTGATGGAATCGGTTCGACAATTTTTTCTATAGCTGTAAGTGCTTTGATTGGCGGAGCGATTGGATATAAGATAGGCATACATAAAAACGTTAAACAGAAACAGATTGGTGGAAACAGTGCCAAGCAGCGACAGGAGTTTACACTGGAAAACGAAGATGTTTCTAAAGCTGGTGGGAAAATAAAAAACAATTTCCAGCAGAGTCAAAAAGCTGGCGATAATGCAGAACAGGTACAGATTGGAGGGATAAAACGTGGACATTAACAAGCATACACAGCAAGCGGGCGATAATAGTCAGCAGATGCAGGCAAATAACATTACGATTATAAACAACAATGGCTTGACAGAAGAACAAGTTAATGAGCGGGTAAAAAAGGTAGTCAATGAATTGATACCTGTTGCGATAAAAGAGTACACTGAAGAAGCAAGGGAAACAGCAAATGAAAGAATTGCAAAATTGGAAAATTTCATTCTTCCCCGAATCAGCCAGGTTGATGGAATGATGGAATCGTTTGCTGATCCTGCATTTCAAAGACTATTGGTAAAAGCAGAACAAGAAGCAGCTGTAAGCGAAAGAGATGCAGATTATGAACTTCTGACGGAACTGTTGGTTTGTCATGTTCAAAAGGGAGATGATAGAAAGAACCGGGCAGGAATTATCAAGGCAACAGAAATAGTAGATATAGAAGATATTGATTCTTTGTGTGGATTGACCATAATAAATACGTTGGAGTCAATAAAACCTGCGTGGGGAAATGTTTCGGAGGGACTAGCTGTTCTAAATCGACTTTATAAAAAACTGGAGTATATGGATTTGCCCATGGGGATAGAATGGCTAGAACATTTGGATGCTTTAGGAGCAATAAGGCTGTCGAGTGGAATAACTACTTTGAAAAAATTTTCAGAGTATTACCCCGGAGTGTTAACCGGGTATGCATGTGTTGGAATAAAGAAAGGGTCAGAGGAACATAAAAAGGCGGTCGAATTGCTTTCTACTGTAAATATTGGTCGGAGTGGGTTGGTAGATAACTATTTTTTGGATGGATATGTCCGTCTAGAAATTGTGAATAAAAATCATATTGATAGCTTGAAAATTGCAGATTCGGAGGGGGTGCATAATATTCGACCAGATGAAAAGAAAATATTTGATGATATTTGGAATATGTATGAGAAAAACAGTGCATTACAAAATAAAGTGTCGAGGGCTTTTATAGATGAATGGGATTCGTTTGAATCACTAAAGAAAATACATCAGTGGTGGCATAAACTCCCTCCTGTGTTCTCTATTACGCAGATTGGAAGAATATTGGCGCACACAAATGCAAAACGTTGTGATCCATCTTTGCCGGATTTACTGTAAGGAGGAATAGAAAATGAGCCGCGAATACTCCGAAAATGTCCTTGTCCAGAACAGCGCAGGCAACCTGCTGCAAAATGTTCTGGGCTGGGAGGTCGTGCTGGCTTACAACTCCGAAAAGCTGGGGCCGGACGGGACGTTGGGCCGCACCAGCTATGGGGAAGTGTTGCTGACCCGGTATTTTCGGCAGGCGCTTTTGCGCTTGAACCCGTGGCTCACCCCGAACCAGCTGGACGAGGTGCAGAAGAAATTCACGGCGCACGTTTCCACCGCATCCCTGATGCAGATCAACGAGGAAAAGTATTTTCTGCTGCGGGATGGCATCCCGGTGACGGTCAAGCGGCCGGATGGCCGCACCGAAATCCGAAGCGCGGCGGTGATCGACTTCAAAAACCCGGAAAACAATCATTTCCTCGCCGTAAAAGAAATGAAGATCCACTCGCAGCTGTACCGCCGCCGGACAGACATTGTGGGCTTTGTCAATGGCATTCCGCTGCTGTTCATCGAGCTGAAAAAGCCCACCGTGGATGTGCAGAACGCCTACATAGACAACTATCGGGATTATCTCGATACCATTCCGCAGTTGTTCTACTATAATGCCTTTCTCATGCTGTCCAATGGATTGGAAGCCAAGGTGGGTACGCTTGGCAGCAAGTACGAGTTTTTCCACGAGTGGAAGCGTCTGAAGGAAAGCGATGCAGGCAGCGTGGAACTGAAAACCATGCTGCGGGGCATCTGCGAGAAAAAGACCTTCCTCGATCTGCTGGAAAACTTCATCCTTTACGACCATTCCGGTGGGCGCACCACCAAGATTCTGGCCCGCAACCACCAGTATCTCGGCGTCAACGAGGCTGTCAGTGCTTACGAGAACCGCAAGTTAAAAGACGGCAGGCTGGGTGTGTTCTGGCACACGCAGGGGTCTGGCAAGAGTTATTCGATGGTCTTTCTGGCGCAGAAGATCCGGCGCAAGTTTGCAGGCTCGCCCACCATTGTGGTACTGACCGACCGTGACGAGCTGAACCGGCAGATCAGCGATACCTTTGAAAACTGCGGTCTGCTGGGCAAAACCAAGGCTTCACAGTTCATTGCATCCAGCGGTACAGACCTTGTAAAAAAGCTGCAGGGCAACCCCAGCTTTGTGTTTGCCCTGATCCAGAAGTTCAACCTGCCCAAGGAGCCGCCCATCTACCCGGATCACGACATTCTGATTTTGTCGGATGAAGCCCACCGCAGCCAGTACGGCATTTTTGCAGACAACATGATGCACCTGCTGCCCACGGCATCCCGCATCGGCTTTACCGGTACGCCGCTGCTGGCGGATGACCATATCACCGAGCGCACCTTTGGCGGGTATCTGTCGGTGTATGATTTCAAGCGGGCGGTGGAGGACGGCGCAACGGTGCCGCTGTACTATGAGAACCGCGCGGATAAGATCGCCCAGTTGGACAAGCCGGAGATCACCGGGCGGATCCTGGATGCCATTGAAGCAGCCGACCTTGATCCTTCGCAGGAGGAAAAGCTGGAACGCGAGTTTGCAAAGGAGATCCATATTCTCACCGCAGATGAACGGCTGCGCTCCATTGCAAAGGACTTTGTGGAGCATTACTCTGACCTTTGGACCAGCGGCAAGGCGATGTTCGTCTGCCTGAATAAGGTCACCTGTGTGCGGATGTACAACTATGTGCAGGAATGCTGGCAGGCAAAGATCAGGGAACTGGAAGCCCGGCAGGGCACAGCGACCCAGCAGGAAGCACAGGAGCTTGCCCGCAAACTGGCATGGATGAAAGAAACCGAAATGGCAGTGGTGATCAGTCAGGAGCAGAACGAGGTGCAGACCTTCAAAAAGTGGGGGCTGGATATTCTGCCGCACCGTGCCAAAATGGAAAAGCGGGAGCTGGATAAAGAATTCAAGGACAGCAAGAATCCGTTCCGGGTGGTGTTCGTCTGTGCCATGTGGCTGACGGGCTTTGATGTAAAGTGTCTGTCCTGTCTGTATCTGGACAAGCCGTTGAAAGCCCATACCCTGATGCAGACTATTGCTCGTGCAAACCGTGTTTCGGAGGGCAAGAGCAACGGCCTGATCGTGGACTATATTGGTATCGTAAAGGCGCTGCGCAAGGCTCTGGCAGATTATACGGTCAGCAAGAACAGCCCGGCGGGTATTGACCCAACGGTGGACAAAACGGAGCTGATTCAGCGCATCCGCACGGTCATCGGAAAAACGGACGGCTTTCTGGCAGAACACGGGTTCCGGCTGCAGGAATTGGTGGACGCACAGGACTTTGAAAAGATGAGCCTTGTACAGGATGCAGTCAACGCGATGTGCGAGACGTTGGAAACCAAGAAAACCTTCCAGACCTATGCGTCTGAACTGGCGCGGCTGTTCCGCTACGCAGACCGTGACGATGTGGACGATGCCGTGCGCGCCCGGAAAAACGCAATTCTCGCCATCTACGAGGGCTTGCAGCAGAAGCGGAAACACGCAGATAACACGGACCTGATGGTGCAGATCAACGGCATCGTCAACGAGTACATCCATGTGGAAAAGCCGGATCAGGAGGCTGTACCTTCCCGGCAGTTTGACATCAGCAAAATTGATTTTGACCTGCTGAGCCGGGAGTTTGCCCACACCCGGCGGAAGAATCTCTTGCTGCGCGATCTGGATGAACTGGTGAATCAGCAATTGGCGAAAATGCTGTTTGCAAACCCGCAGCGCATTGATTATTATGACCGCTATCAGGAGATCATAGATGCCTATAATGCAGAGCAGAACCGGGCAACCATTGAGAAAACCTTCATGGATCTGATGGAGCTTGCAAGTTCACTGGACACGGAGCAGCAGCGCTATGTGCGTGAGGGCTTTTCCAGCGATGAGGAACTTTCAGTGTACGATTTGCTGTTTTCGGAGAACCTCACGAAGCAGGAAATTGAAACGATCAAGAAGGTGTCTGTGGACTTGCTGACAAAAATCAAACAGCAGATCGCCAAACTCGACCATTGGACGGACAAGCAGGAAACTAAGGCGATTGTGGATAACCTGATTCGCAATACCCTTTGGCAAGAACTTCCCAATAGCTATGATGTAAGCGATATCCAGACCTACCAGAAGAAAATCTACGAGTATGTATATATGCGCTACCCGGAAGTAGCATAACGCAAAAATCACCCCAGAGAGAACGCACAAGAGGCTATTCTCTCTGGGGTGATTGCGTATCAAATCATCTGAAAATGCTTTAATGCTTCCACAATCGCATCCTCTTTTTCCTTCGGACACTTAGGCTGCTTTGCATTCTCGTTTTTCGCTTTATGGTAATTCTCCCGCTCAATAATGCCGTGTTTCTGCTTCACCTGTGCGATATAGAGATTGGATACCTTCAACTGATGGTGTTCCCACACATAATCCCGAATCTCGTTGTAAGTCGCCTTGCTTTCCGCAGCAGTCACATCCAGTTCATCCATGCTGACGTCCACTTCGATGTGCCGCTCGACATGGAGTTTGGTCAAAAGGAGAACCGCTTCAACGGTTGATTGCGATTCCAAGGGAAATTCTCGAATCTCTTTTCCATTGTAGGGAACAGGGAAGGCGAATACAATGTTCCGAATCCAGTTGCCATCCGGCTGTTTTTTCGGGAAAATATCAATGCGCTCGATGAAGGCACGCATGAATTCCTTTTGCTCCACCTCAGTGGCGGCATTGTAGACTTCATCGAAGGCCAGAAGCAGGTGATAGATGTTGTCAGCTGTGATCTTCTCCTGATGAATGTCATCAATCTGACCCTGGATTTCAGCGAGCTGGGTTTCCATGTCCTCAATCAGTTCATATTGCTCATCGTAACGCCGCTGTAAATCCAAAGACTTACGGTCATAATAGGGATCATTAAAGTCCAGTGTGTCCATCTGGTGCTCCAGACGGGACTTTGTATTGAGTCGCTGGCGGAGCTGCGCCTTGATTGTATCAGCCTGATGCTCTAACTCGCTGGTATCGACTGCAGAACTGATTTTTTCTTTGATGGCATCTACGAAGCGTGGGTTGTGAACCATAGCGGATACGATGGATGCGACCATCTGATTGATTTCGTTCTGTTCAATGTTCAACCGGAAAGAACATTCGTGTCCAGTCTGCCCTTTGATGCTCTTGCAGAAGTAGTAGTAACGAGTTTTGTTATCCTTGCTGTGAGCCTTAGAGACATTTCCGTACAGGTTCCGTCCACAGCAGGGGCATTTCAGAATGCCGGAAAGAATATGTGCGTGGTCTGGGTCACGGACCTTTTCACGCCGCCCTGTGGTACGCTGACGCTTGGTCTGTGCAAGATTCCAGTCGTCCTCAGAAACGATGGCTTCATGTTGACCGATATAGACGGGAAACTCAGATTGCTTCACAACGTGCATTTCATTTCGAGTGCCGAGTTTCTTTTCAACCTTGCGGCGACCAAATGCAATCTTACCGCAGTAAATGGGATTGTCCAGAATACCTCTAACAAATACAGCAGAAAACTTTGGGATAGTTCCATTCTGACGGAGCTTTTTCACATAGCCATGGGTGTTCAGATACCGGGCAATGCCTGCTACACCATCGTTGGTATGGATAAAGCGGTCAAAAATAACACGGACAACTTCCACTTCATCGTCTGCAATCGAAAGCTCGCCATTTTCCAGCCTATAGCCATAGGGTGCAAAGCCGCCGTTCCATTTGCCCTCACGGGCTTTCTGTTCACGGCCGGCCATCGTTTGAGCACGGATATTCTCACGTTCGATTTCAGCAACAGCAGAAAGAACAGAAATCATTAACTTGCCGGAATCTTTGGAACTGTCGATGCCATCTTCTACGCAAATCAAATTGACACCGAAATCCTGCATAAGCTGCAAGGAGTTCAGAACATCGGCCGCATTGCGCCCAAAACGGGAGAGTTTGAATACCAGAACATAAGAAACGCCGTCTTTACAGTCTTGCACATCTCGCAGCATCTGTTGAAATTCGTGCCGACCTTGAATGTTCTTACCGGAAAATCCTTCATCAGAATATTCTCCAGCAATGACCATATCTTCATAATCGGCATATTTGCGCAGCTTTTCACGCTGTGCATCAAGGCTGTAACCGTCCACCTGCATGGCCGTGGATACGCGCGTATAAATGTAACACTTGGTGCGTGCTTTTTTCATAAGAAATCCTCACTTTCGGCGGTTGATTGTTGTGTGAGATTTTCATGCTGGATATAATACTCTAGCAACCGGAGTACATACTCTGGCGCATGGCGGTGGCCGAGTTCCCATTCTGTTACAGTGCGGTAGGGAATTTGGAAGAAAGTGCAAAACTCCCGGCGGTTCATCCCGGTCGATTCGCGCAGTTCGAGGATTTTGTCTTTGCAGTCCATAAAGTTGCCCTCATATATGTAAAACACGCTACGCAATTATTTTAACATAAAAATAAAAATTACGCAACGTGTAAATCTGCTTATGCAGCTTTACTGTTGGTCGCGCAAAGCAGAGACTCCTTTTGCTCCAGTACAGTTGAGCCATATTTTTGAATCAGCTTTGCCATAACATCGATACAGCGTACAAAGGATGCGTTGTCAGTTTCGGTGTCATAGTATTTTTTCAATAGGCAGCTCCATTTCCTTGTAGCAGAACTTTGACTGTCCTGCGAATTTTAGAAACATCCCTTGATTCATCCGATTAAAAGTTTCAGTCGCTCCAGCTTTTCCTGCGCTGTTTCTTTGCGGAAACTCACGCCGATGCAGGAAACAGGAACACACATTTCCAGCAGGCGGTCATAGATGCGGGCATGGGCTGTATCTTGTGGGTGCCGTATCTCGTCCAGCGTCAGGTTGGTGGTGACGATCAGCGGCTTCCGGCTGCGGTATCGGCTGTCCACGATGTTGTAGATCTGTTCCAGTGCGTATTCGGTGCCACGTTCCATGCCGAAATCGTCAATGATGAGCAGGGGATAGCGGCAGAGCTTGTCCACGACCTCATTGCGCCCGGAAAAGCTGCTGTTCAACTCGTTCAGGATTCGGGCGAAGTTTGTCATACGCACAGGCACTTCCTGCTCCATCAGAGCGTTTGCAATGCACCCGGCAAGGAAACTCTTGCCGGTGCCCACACCGCCCCAGAGAAGCAATCCAAGGTTCTCTGCACGCATGGTCTGCCACTGTTCCACATAGCGATGTGCATGGTGCATCTGCGGGCTGCGGCCATTGTCGTTTTCAAAGGTCCAGTCCAGCATTGCCGGGTCAGAAAACCCCTCAGCTTTCAGCCGCCGCACAAGGTCGCTGTGCTTTTGCCGGCTGATAAGGGCTTCCTGTTTTTCTCTTTCCGTGCGCTGGCAGCTGCATTCGACGGGGTGCTTGTTCTTACCCATCAGGGCAATGCCCTTTGTAAAGAACGCTTCTTTTGGGGTGTGACACTTTCCACAATGAAGCAGGCCGTCCTTGCCATAATAATCATCGGTGTTTTCAGGAATACTGGATGGGAGCTGTTCCAAAATTTTCTCAATCGTCTTTATAGGCTTTCTCCTTCCTTGAATGTGTAGTCCGGGATGCCCGGTGCTTGCTTCTGTTCTGACCGCTGCCGTTTCGCCCAGATGCGCAGGGTAGCGGCATGATCGGCGTACTTTTTGCCGGTGGACTGGATATAAGCTGAAAGCTGTTCGATCAGGCTGTCCAGCCCGGAGAAATCGGCATTAAGCTGCTTGTACTCTTTTTCAGTCAGAAAGACATTGCGATATTCTCCAAAGGTTAAAGGGGCAGCTGTTGTTTTTATCAGGTGGCTATCTTTCAGGTTGTTCTTATTACGTTGGTTAGTGGAACGCTTTTGTTCCATGGAAGGCATCATTTCTGTTCCATCGGACAGAACAAAATCGTTCCATGCAGAGGAATGTTTTTGCGCTGTCGGAACTTTTACAAAGAGGCTGTTGGGCACAGCAATGCGACTCCGTCTGCGCTCAATCAAATCGGCATCTTCCAGTGAACGCAACGCACGTTTAATGCTCATGGTGCTGCATCGTAGAGCATCGCTCAATGATGAAAGCGGGAAAATCACATAGACGAAGACGCACTCATCCATCCAGTTGTTCTTTTGGGAAAGTGTTGCACGATCCAGCAACAGGGTGTAGAGCAGCTTTGCTGTGTGGCTCAGGTCGGTGTCCAGCAGAAAGCGGGGATAGGGCAGATATTGCGGCAAAGGTGTAGTGACAGTCAGGTAGTCGGAAATAGAATTCACCTCCAGTGTTTTTTCATCAAACAAATTTTTGGAAAGCATTTTACTGGCTGTTGGTAGTCTCCAGAAGATGCTGCCGATGCTGTTCTTTCAGATGCACAATATAGCTTTCTGCTTTTTGCAAAGCAGCAATAACTTTTGCTTCAATCTCTACATTTGTCAGAAAGTCGGGATACAGAGCAAAACAGTGTTCGAGGCGGAAAATAAAGCTATCAGAGGCACTTTTGATTTCGCAAAACATCCCTTCGGCATCGGCGACATAATCAACTGATTCCATTTTTTCACTAAGCTCACGAATGGTCTGGAGTTCAGTGCTGCGCTTTCCCGATGAAATAAAAGGTCGATTCTCCGAGAGCGGATCAGCCGTTTGGATCTTCGATGTGGCAGCAGTAGAAAAATTGTTTTCGGTGACCTTGGAAAGTAATTCTAAATTCTCATAGGTGTCTGCACTATCGTCTGGTTTACCGTTCAGCTTTTCCTATCGCCATGTTGATACAACGGTGGGCAATGCTTCCGTGGGAGTTCCACGGATAATGGTAGCCTCTCGCTGGGATAGCTTAAGTTTGCCGGATAAGATTTCTTCCTGAATGCCGGGGCAGTATTTTTCCATCAGCTCAACGGTTTTCATGAACTGCTCGGCACGAATTACAAAAGAGGGACTTACATTATTTTCTTTGGCGATTCGTTCAGTTGTGTTTTCTACCGATGGCAAATTGTCAATTTGACAGTTTGCCACCTGTGTGTACTGATTGCCATGATTTCCCCCACGAGTGGATTTTTCAGAATGATATTGCTTTCCAATCAGGAACTTTTTCTGCTCGGGTGTCAGATTCCGACGACCCAGCTGATGCTTGCAGATCCATGCCAGAACATCTTCACGGGTTTCGCAGGTGCAGGAGATCGAGCGGGTGGTATAAGGGATTTCTGGGTGCTGCTGGAGAATCTTATAGCGATTGTGGCCATCAACAAGAATGTTGCCCCAGACAATCAGGGGAGACAGGACTTCGCCCTCTGAAAGGATGTTTTCTTCCAGTTGCTGAAATTCTTCATCGGTCAATGCAGGAATCTGAGATTGAAATTCGGAGTCGATGATAAATTCAAACTTGTTTTTCTTCATAGGCAAAATCTCCTTTCAAAAATCTATTGGTATTTCTGCCGTTCTCCCTGCATGGCTTTCCTGCCCCCTTCCGGCGGCGTTTTCCGGCTCTCCTTCTCAGGGTCATCGCCGGGTATCCCATGCAGACGGTCATGCGGTTTTCAAGGTCCAACGGGCAAAACGGCAACAAAAAAGCCGTCACAAAACAGACCAGCCCTGCCTTCGCTTTTTCTGGAAGGTCATGCTAGTCGGTTATGTAACGGCTGAAAGCCAAGATGTTCAGCCCCGCAGGGGCTGAACGAATATGTAAAAATATGTTATATTCAATTGTTGGGATAGATTACCACAAAAATCGAGTCGTGTCAACAAAAAGTTTCGAGAATGCGCCACTTTCGGCAATGTGCAAGAAAAATCAAGGCGAACTTTGGCAAAAAGAGAGAGGGCTGGACAGTGCCAGCCCTCTTGACAAGGCAACAACAGCCAAAAAGTTTCATTCTCACCCTCAAACCATCTTCATCCCGGTTTCGTCCCGGTTTGCAGAATGCCCTTGCAATCCGAAAGAAGCC